>Ga0074195_1001968_pt1 | contig 25324 bp, 21 predicted proteins | sample EPASupsiteHSE623_FD_64525 | JGI IMG/M metagenome (GOLD analysis project Ga0074195, IMG submission 64525) | Bioremediated contaminated groundwater from EPA Superfund site, New Mexico - Sample HSE6-23 | ecosystem: Environmental > Aquatic > Deep subsurface > Groundwater > Contaminated ... | reverse complement strand
TTTCCCGGTTTGGGGATACTGGTCAATTCCGCAGATTCCCTTCCCGAGGGAACGGACCGTACTCCACTCCTGCCCGTCTTCATAAAATAAAACATGCGCATTGTCTATGGGAATAAAGTCATCGTTATCGTCAAGCGAACGGGTATAATGCAAACTCAACCGCACGAGCGAATCGGGGTTAAGCACACAATTCAGACACACTTTCTGCTCCGGCTGGTAGTCCAGATGGACCGTCTGCTCGCAGGCGCAAAGCACAATGAATATTAAAAAAAGCAATAACCGGGTCATGGCAATAAGGTTTAAATTACATTCTCTGGATCTTATGCATAATACTTGAATCCAGCAACACTAACGCGCTGTCGGGGTGCTGTTCAACCAAGTTTTCTGTTTCGCTAAGGATCCGGTCAACTGCCTGATGCTGCCTTTTGCAGGAAATATTCAAAAGCAGGGCGCTACTTAAAAACAAATAAACGATTTTTGGCTTCATCTGAACAAAGATTCGATATTCAAAGATACCATTTGTTCAACAGAAACTTCTGCTGCAAACAACTGTTTAACCAAAAATAACATTTTACACAGCAGAATTTCTACAGGCAGGTTGATGACCACTATTTGGGTGGATCAATTGACGCTTACAGGGTCAATGAAAACAATCACGTTATTCGCATCGGTCTCGCTGTAAAAGAGACCGGCAACCCGGTTTTGTTTTTATCAGAATCAATAACCGGAGAAAATGACGATCAATGGATTTCTCATCTGAAACAATACCCGTTCAAATTACTGTGGAGATAGCTCATTGTGCACATCTTCGTTAATTTCATCCGAAATGATTTGCTTTTAATGGTCGGATGGAACTCGCATTTGCGATTTTATCCATATTTGTGTTTAGCGAACATGCTCGTTTCCTTAAATTTGAGAAAAATAAAGAAAAATGAGAACCTATAAGTTTACAGCAGAAATAACCTGGGATAGCGAAATAAATCAATACATTGGGATTATTCCCATGTTATCGGGGGCTCATACACAAGCTCCAACATTAGATGAATTACATCGGAACCTTCAGGATGTTGTACAGTTATGCTTGCGAGAGATGACGGAAGAAGAAATTAAAGATCTACCTGATTTTGTCGGCTTTCAACAAATATCAGTCGCCATATGAGCACAAATTTACTGAGGGACATTTAAACCGTCAAAATTTTCAGATTCTGAGGTTAACCATCTTTATTAATATACTGTTAAACTTACCAACTTCATCGATCAAAGGCAGAACGTCCTGTTCGTCAAAGTCGACATAGATCGAATAATCGCTTTCCTGCCTCCAGTCGATCAACTTCGAATACAACTTACCATAATCAGTACTGATCTGGTTACTTTGTATATATAACTGAAAAAATCGTGTTTTTAATCCGTCGTGCGATTTCGTGTTAACTCCGTCGAGAGAAAGTAGTACACTCACTAAATGAAAAGAAGAATAATATAATCTGTTGACGCACGATCTCCATCTCTTGTTGTTAGATAATAATATGGCGTCCTGGAATATTTCAGAGGATCTGTCAAGTCGATATCTTACATAATCCGCATGTGAACTGATCATGATATCTTAATTCCTTCCTTTTTGATATTTTGATATAAAGGGCTGTGCACATGCCTGGTTTCCCAATCCTGCTTGGAATAAACAAAAGTAGAAATCGGCTCTCCCAATTCTAACTCTAACTCAAACATCTCGTTGCGATATTTCGCTTCAACCGATCGGTCATTCTTTGGCCGATCTATCAAAATCAAAATGTCCCAGTCGGATTCATCATGAGCTTGCCCTCTGGCATGAGAACCAAAAAGAATTACTTCCGCCTTTGAATCCTGGTGCTTAATTCTTAAGCTGATTAACCGGGCGATATGTGACTCTCGTTCTGTCATGACACAAAGATAGTCCTAAACTAGATTTTGTGCAATACCAGCTTGACAGTTTTCATGCAACTCACGCGCTGTTCTTCAAAGGCTTGACTGATAAAAAGAACAGAAGGGTTTGGGTAGGAAAACAAAAGCCTGAATAAAAAAAGTCCTGCGCACAAGGCACAGAACTTTTCAACTTAATGGAAAAAAGAAAAATTAAACTCCCAATTTGTTCCTTCTTATTTGTTCCGGGTCAGTGAAATTGTTTTTAACCACATGACCTTTTAATGGGACAATCTTTTCATGAATGGCATCGATAATCGATTCGGGCTGCGGGAAGAAGTAGTCTTCCAGCTCATGTGCCGGAGTGATCCAGTTACGGGAACCTACTACCACTGGCGGAGCATCGAGTTCGTCGAATGCCAGCTCGGTGATGTTCGACGCCATGTCGCGCATAAATGATCCGCGGTTTGATGCATCGCCGGTAATCACAATGCGTCCGGTCTTTTTCAGCGAAGCAATAACCGGCTCGTAGTTAAACGGCACCAGCGAACGGGCATCGATCACCTCGGCACTCATCCCGTATTTTTCCTGGAGAATGTCGGCGGCTTTCAGCGCCCGGTAAAGAGTAGCTCCGATGCTCAGGATGGTGATGTCGCTTCCTTCCCTTTTAATATCTGGCTCACCGAACGGGATTTCATAGTATCCTTCAGGTACACCACCCTTGTGAAACTGCTCACCGATATCATAAATACGCTGGCTTTCAAAGAAGATCACCGGATCGGTACCCTGAAGGGCTGAATTCATCAATCCTTTGGCGTCATAAGGAGTTGCCGGGAATACCACTTTCAAACCCGGAATATGAGCAGGCAGAGCAGTCCAGTCCTGCGAGTGCTGAGCTCCATATTTAGATCCGACAGAAACCCTTAAAACCACAGGCATTTTGATCACGTTCCCGCTCATGGCCTGCCATTTGGGCATCTGGTTGAACACTTCGTCACCTGAACGTCCAAGGAAATCACAATACATGATTTCCGGGATCACCCTGCCACCGCACATCGCATAACCGATGGCTGTTCCAACAATAGAGGCTTCAGAGATCGGCGAGTTAAACAACCGGTGGTAAGGAAGTGCTTCGGTAAGTCCGCGGTAAACGGCAAAGGCACCGCCCCAGTCCCGGTTCTCTTCACCATAAGCAATCAATGTAGGATCTTTGTAGAACCGATCGATAACCGCTTCAAAGATACCATCGCGCAAACCATACATTTTAATTTTTGAATGCGGCTTCCCGTTTTCATCAAAGGCAAAGCGTTCTTTCTTTGTCAGTTGCTGAACATGCGGATTTTCGGCCATTGGATGGTTCACTTCCGGTTCACGGTCTTCCATACGGTCGACCGACTGATTCGAGAACATCATTTCCCCGATCAGCTCCGGATATTTTTCCATATCCATATGAGGAGAAACCTTGTCGTCAATCGACAGTTTCAGTCCCCATGTGATCAAATTTTTTGTATTGTTCCGGATACTGTCCAGCTCTTCTTTTGATGCGATGCCTGCCCTGACCAGTTCATTGCCAAACCAGATAATCGAATCAACTGCTTCCCACGCTTCGATTTCCTCCTTTGAACGATAGGAAGATGCATCGGATGGTGAGTGTCCGCTGAACCGGTAGGTCAGTACATCGAGCAATACCGGTCCGCGCTTTTCTCTCAGGATCTCCCGTTTACGGCGGTAGGCATCGATCACTGCCAAAGGATTGTATCCGTCAACACGTTCGGCATGCATCTGGTCGGCATTCAGTCCGGCGCCGATCCGGGCGGCAATGTTATATCCCATTGTTTCGCCGCAGGTTTGTCCGCCCATGCCGTACTGGTTGTTCATAATGTTGACGATCAGCGGAAGTCCGCCTTTCATGTCACCGCTCCACAATTGATTGAACTGATCCATCGTGGCAAAGGTCAGACCTTCCCATACGGGACCGCAGGCCATGGCTGCATCACCGATATTGGCAACCACAATTCCGTCTTTCCGGTTCACTTTCTTAAAAAGAGCTGCTCCTACTGCAATGTCGCCTGATCCGCCTACGATGGCATTATTCGGATAAACGCCAAACGGGGTAAAAAAGGCATGCATGGAGCCACCCAGTCCGCGGTTAAAACCGGTTTCGCGGGCAAAGATCTCTGCCAGGGTTCCATAGATCAGGAAACGAACCGCCATATCTTTAACAGAACCTGTGAAATTGGCTTTTACAGGGGCAAAAGTTTTGCCATCGAAATGGCTTTCCATAATTTTGGTGAGCTGGTTATCGTTCAGTTTGTGAATGGCTGACAACCCTTTGGCCAGGATCTCACCATGCGAACGGTGTGAGCCGAAAATAAAATCCTCAACTCCAAGCGTATAGGCCATACCGACAGCTGCAGCCTCCTGCCCGATCGACAGGTGAGCAGGTCCGGGATGGTTATAGGAAATACTGTTGTATTCACCTTTGATCTTGATCTCGTTAAGCATGGTTTCAAACTCACGAATGGTCACCATGTCCTGGTAGATATTGAAAAATTCTTCTTTGGAGAAATTGGCTTTCTCCTCTTCAATACTCTTGCTGTATTGGTTAACAGGAATCGGTTTGAATGTGACTTCACCGGCCTTTCTGACTTCTTTGGGATCAATAAACTGAATTTTGGGCATATTGTAAAAATGGTTAAATTGTCAAATTGTTATATTGCAAAGCGCATAGCGGAAACCGGAGGTGGTTACTGGGTATCAGGGTTGCAGGGTTACAAGGTCATCTCTTCACCTTTCTACCTTTCCACCTTTTTCTTGTGTCTTGATACTTGTGTCTTATGTCTGTTTTCAGAACTCGAATATGGTTTCCTTAATAATCTCGCTGACTGTTGGATGTGGAAAAACAATTTCCTGCACATCCTGAACACGCAATTGTGCTTCGATAAGAGTACAGGCCCCCCAGATCATCTCCGAGCAAGCCCCACCAACCATATGGATACCAAGGATCTCCCTGTATTTCTTCCCCACGATCACTTTACAGAAACCATCTTTGCCTTCGTTTTCGGCAATAAAGCGTCCTGCATAAGCCATTGGAAGGCGTCTTACTTCCACTTCAATACCCTGAGCTTTAGCTGCCGATTCGGTCAACCCGACTCCTGCAATTTCAGGATGTGTGTAAACCACGCCTGGAATGGCATTATAGCGCATCATGTCCTTTCTTCCCAGCATATGGTTGATTGCTACTTCCCCTTCACGGCTCGCGGTATGGGCAAGCAACGAAAAACCGGTGATATCGCCGGCGGCATAAACATTGGGAATATTTGTCCGGCAATGCTGATCGATTTTAACTCCTTTTGGCGAAAATTCCACACCGATATTCTCAAGGCCCAGTCCGGCCACATTTGGGCGGCGACCAACGGAAAGCAATACCTGATCACCCGTAACTGAATGCACCTGTCCGTCTTTTTCAAAAATGACTTCTTTGCCATTCAGCCGGGTTACTTTTGCCTGCAAATGGTAACTGATACCACGTTTGGTAAACTCGCCACGCACAAATGCAGCAATATCTTCGTCCACCCCGGTGAGGATTTCCGGAAGCATTTCGATTACAGTCACCGCTGTTCCCATCGCATTGAAGAAGTCGGCAAACTCGGTACCGATCACTCCCCCACCAATGATGACCAGGCTTTTGGGTAATTGCTTCAGCTGAAGGATTTCCCTGTTGGTCACAATTTGCGTTGGATCCAGGCCGGGAATTGGAGGGACAGCCGCTTCAGAACCGGAACAGATCAGCAGGCGGCCGGCCTGGTAATCTTGTCCGCCGGCCGTGATGGTAATGATTTCTCCCCGTTTTTCCTTAATAACAGCATCGTCCATCACCACTTCAGCTTTAGCATGCTTCATTTTGGCTCCTACACCGGCGACCAGTTTACGCACCACCTTATCCTTGCGCTTCATGATCTTATCAAAGTCGGCAGAAACAGCTTCCACGTGGATCCCGTAATTAGCTGCTTCGCGGGCAGTTTCAAGCACCTTGGCTGAATTTAAAAGGGTTTTTGTCGGGATACATCCTTCGTTAAGGCACACTCCGCCCAAAGCCCTTTTATCGAAGATGACCACTCTCAGACCTTTGGCCCCGGCACGTTCCGCGGCCACGTATCCGGCAGGGCCACCTCCGATAATTGCTACATCAAATTGATTGCTCATGATTCCTATAAACTCTATTTCATTAGTCGTTTCTTTTCAGGTCGTGCTATCGCTAAACCGTCAGATTTTCAATCTGTTCCTTAATTTCCTTCAGGAACAGGGTGGCCTCGCCTCCGTCAAGTGCCCGGTGGTCGTAAGTCAGCGAAAGTCCCATCATAGGCACAAACCCGTAAACACCATCTCCCAGATCCTTCGGACGGGGAACAATGGTGCAGACCCCAAGAATTGCCGTTTGGGGAAGATTAATGACCGGGGTGAACATTTCCACGCCGTAATTTCCCAGGTTTGAAACTGTAAAGGTAGCCGCCTCTGGTTTCAGCAGTTCCGGATCGATATTACCCTTGCGGCACTGTCCGGCCACAGCCGAAAGCTGACCTGCCAAACCTTCCAGCGAAAGGTCGTCCGCATTTTTCACCACCGGTACCATCAGTCCGCGATCAGTATCAACAGCCAGTCCGAGGTGCACCTTTTTAAACCAGCGCATGCTGTCGCCTGTAAAGTGCGTATTGACCTGGGGAAATTTCTTCAGTGCCAGTATCACGGCATAGCATACCAAATCATTAATGGTAATATTGCGTGAGATTTCGCCGGCTTCCAGTTTTTTCTTGAACGTCTTACGCAGCCCTATGATCTGGCGGGCATCAGCGCTCATGTGATGGGTTAGCTGAGCCGAATTCTGCAACGATTGATGCATGGCTTTGGCAATCAGCTTACGCATGTTACTCAGCTTCTTTACTTCGAAGTCGTCACCATACACCGGATTGACCGAAACCAGGTCGGCAGCTCCAATCCGTCCGCCAAGCGCCGTAGCTTCCTGAGCGGGCCTTAATCCTTCTGCCTCCGCGATTTCCCGTGCCAATATTGTTGCATGAGGCAGTGTATCAACGGCTGCTTCAATATCCTGAGCAAGTATCCTTCCCCTTGGACCCGATCCTTCCACTAATTCATAAGGAATACCCAACTGCCCGGCTTTTACTTTTGCCCTCGGAGATATTTTAATATCTGCAGGATCCTTTACTGCCGCCGAACGGGGAGCTTGTTCCTTAACAGGGGAGCCCTGTTCCTTAGCCGGGAAAACAGGGGCAGCAACAGAAGCAGATGGAGCGACAGCTGCCGGAGCAGCAACTCCTCCCGGCCTGAATTCATCCACATGCTCTCCTTTCTTCCCGATTACGGCAACATTAGTCAACACAGGGACCTCATCACCTTCTTCATAAAAAATGGCAAGGAGTTCGCCATCTTCCTTTGCATCTTCTTCAAACGAAGCCTTGTCGGTTTCATATGAAAACAGGATTTCTCCGGCTTTCACCTGATCCCCTATTTTTTTGCTCCATTCACCCATAATGCAGGTTTCTACAGATTGTCCCTGACGGGGCAAGATTACCGGAGTAGCCATAGGCGCATATTTTGCTTTAGTTTATAAATCAGTCTTACTTGTTAACACAATTTAATTCGGTAAACTAATTGAATTACCTTTATTTTAGAGTTATTTTTAAATTCAGGTTGTAAAATTACATTTTCAAACTTGTATTTACAAGTTACTTTTCAAAATTTAATTGTTTTTCTTATATTTGAGACGCAGATGACTATGATTGATTGTGATTAAAGCAGATTTCCAATTCATTAATTCCCGCGAAGCGGTTTGAATCATCCATAATCAATCACTGCTAATAATTCAAATAGAATTTCATGATATGGCTGAAGCAAATAAGATACCACAGTATAAAAAACTGTACGAAGTACTTCGTCGGCACATCCTTTCGGGCATTTATGAAGAAGGCGGCCTGCTTCCTTCGGAAAACGAATTATGTGCCGTTCACAACACGACCCGGCCCACCGTAAGACACGCGCTCGAGGCTCTGGTTCAGGATGGATTTATTACCAAAAAGCAGGGAAAAGGAAGTATTGTCCGTAAGCCGCCACAGGATATCGGCATTCTATCGATTGCTGCAACATCAACGGCGATTGGCAAACCCTATCTGCGCACGCAGATTTTACAGAAACCGCAAATAAAACGCTGGCCTGACCCCTTTCCGTTTGATCTGTCGGATGCCGAAAAAGATTCCGGATGCATTTATATGGAACGGCTCAGGTTCGTAAATGGTCAGCCTGTTTTTTATGATATTAACCAGCTGCCAAATATTAATCTGCCGAGATTTACGAGCCGGACATTTGAAAATAAGTCGCTGTTTGATATTCTTCGAATTCATTATCAGATTGAAGTGAAAGGAGGAGAACAAAAGTTAAAAGCGCTGAAAGCCAGTAAAACGATCGGAAAATTACTGAATATTAAAGAAGGCGACCCGGTACTGTATGTTGAACGAAAACTTTTTACAAACCGGGAAGGATTTAATATTTATTCCACCATCTATTTTAATTCAGAGAAACACGCCATTTTCGGAAGTTTTTAATACAGACGCAAGTATCAAGACACAAGACACAAGATGCTAGATATTAGACTCACAGCTAACAGCTCAAAAAAACAGGTGGACATCCGTGCAACCACCCCTAACTGCACATGAATCCTAATAATAAGGATTGGATATCCACCTCTGAATTTTTATCGCAAATAAAACATTATTTCCTGAGACTGTCAATGTATTATACAACACGCCGCCCGGCAGTAATAAATAATTGATTAGCGAAACTTTAATTTAAAAACAGTAGTATGAAACGAGCATGTTGCGCTGCAACACCCGAGTTAATGATAATAATTCCCGGCAACATGGGAGTTCCATACGACCATTAAAAAACAAATTATCAACGTATGAAACGAGCCATGAACGCCTCAGTTTACGTCCAAACCGGATGTTTCGGTTAAGCGAATGCAAAGTCAAACCTGTTTGAGCTTTGCTGAGCGTAGAAACATCTAACGAAGTGAATGTTTTTCGGCGAGTTCCATACGTCGATGTTTTTGAAAAAAGTAATGAAATTTAGTACGCAGATTATACACTGTTGATTTGAAATGAAAAACATATGAATTATTTAGAGAAATTTTTTCATATTTGCCGGTAGAGTGTAAATGCAGGATCACATAGACACATACGGCGCATAAAATATCAGCCTGTATATTTGTGTCTTGATACTTGATACTTGATACTTGATACTTAAACAGATAAAGAATGAAAGTTTTAAAGTTTGGAGGAACCTCCGTTGGTAGTGTAGAAAATATGTACGCCGTGATGCAACTCATCACAGACGGCGAAAAGAAACTGGTTGTTCTTTCTGCCATGTCGGGAACAACCAACGCGTTGGTTGAAATTGCAGATTATCTTTACAAGAAAAATAAAGACGGTGCCCGTGTCCATATCAATAAGCTGGAAAAAACCTATGAGGCCGTGGTTAAATCGCTTTATAAGACTGAAGAAAGCCAAAAAGCAGGGACCGCCATCCTCCGGGATATATTCGACACCATTAAATCATATACTTCAGGTGAGTTTTCAGAAGCGGGAGAGAAGACAATCGTTGCACAGGGGGAACTGATATCAACTGCGCTATTCACTCAGTTAATGACAGAGAACGGGTACAATACCAAATTATTACCTGCCCTTGATTTTATGGTCATCGATGCGGATAAAGCGGCCAATCTTGAATTGATCACCGAAAATATAAAAGTCGTACTTGAGAAGGCCGGTGATGTGACCTATTATATTACCCAGGGATTCATCTGCCGGAATGTTCATGGAGAGGTTGACAACCTGCAGCGTGGCGGCTCAGATTACACCGCCTCCCTTATTGGTGCAGCGATCAGGGCCGAAGAAATCCAGATATGGACCGATATTGACGGATTCCACAATAATGATCCCCGTTTTGTAAAGAACACGCAAAAAATTGAGCAGCTTTCATTCTTTGAAGCTGCTGAGTTGGCCTATTTCGGTGCAAAGATCCTGCATCCTCAAACCGTGCTTCCTGCAAAACTGCAAAATATCCCGGTCCGGCTGAAAAATACGATGAATCCATCCGACAGCGGAACACTGATCACTTCCGAATCAAGTGGCTCAGGCATCAAGGCGGTTGCCGCAAAAGACGGAATAACCGCGATCAAAGTCCGCTCATACCGGATGCTTATGGCTTATGGCTTTTTGAAAAACATCTTTGAGATCTTCGAGTTTTTCAAAACTCCAATCGATATGATCTCTACATCCGAGGTCGCCGTTTCTCTGTCAATTGACAATACGGGCAAACTCGATGATATTATCAGAGAGCTGAAAGAATACGGGGAAGTCGAAGTTGACAAGGACCAGTCCATTATTTGCATTGTAGGTGACATTATCGCCGAGGAAAGGGGTTTTGCAGCCAAGGTATTCACGGCTCTGGAAGGTATTCCGATCCGTATGATCTCATACGGCGGAAGCAGGTATAACATCTCTGTGCTGGTACCAACCAGTCAAAAACAAAAAACATTGCAGGCGCTCAGCGACCACCTGCTTAACCAACACGCATAGCATGCTGCAAAAGGGAAAAAAGATGATGGACCTTTAATTACTGAAAATCAATAAAAAGAAAAAAGGAAAAATCTTCATTTATTTTCTCCAAAATATTTTTTTAAATATAAAATAAACATACATTTGTCGCTCACACTATTATTTTTTTATTTATATGAACATTTTTGTAGGAAACCTCAACTACTCTATCACTGAAGACGACATTAAGGAAATCTTCGAAGAGTATGGTGAATTAACTTCTGTTAAACTGATCACAGACAAATTCACAGGTAAAAGTAAGGGCTTCGGATTCGTTGAAATGGCTGATGCTGATGAGGCAAAAAAAGCTATTGAAGAATTAAACGGCGCCGAAGTTGAAGGAAGAACCATTGTTGTCAATGAATCAATTGAGAAAAAGAGAGACAACACCCGCAAACCTGGTGGTGGCGGCGGCAACTTCCGTGGTGGTAACCGTGGCGGAAACACCAGTGGTGGTTACAACCGCAGGGACAACAATTTCAGATCAAGCTATTAATTTTTTTTGGTCATGAAAGGAACTGTTAAATGGTATGACGGAACCAAAGGTTATGGATTTATCCTGACCGAAGACAACAAGGACATTTTTGTTCATCGTTCTGGTTTAGTCAATGCCTTTGCCGGTCTGGAACCCGACGAGACCGTTGAATTTGAAGTTGGTCAAGGTAAAAAAGGACCAATTGCAACGAACGTAACAAAAGTAGAATAATTTCGAAATTGAGTTGGAACTTTCAATAAGTCAACCCCTCCAATTAAAGATATTTTTCACTGTTTGTTCTCTCAAAGCCCGATATTTCGGGCTTTACTTTTTTATATAGAAAATACTTTTGTAGGAGCCTGCCGCGACGTCAATTCAATCTGATAACTTTTCTGCAAAGTCCGAAAAGCTGAAATCGCCTTCTCGGGTGTGTTGTTTTCTCCTGAAAGATGGCTGAGTAAGATGGTCTTTAATCTTTCACCTGCATAAGATTCTGTCAGACGAAAAGCCTGTTCGTTTGACAGGTGCCCAAAAGTTGAAGAAACACGCTGCTTCAGGTAATACGGATAAGAGCCGTTCCACAACATACTCTCATCATAGTTAGTTTCCAGGAATACGGCATCGCACAATGAAAAATGCTGTTTAACCTGTTCGCATGGATCACCGATGTCGGTCATCACACCAACATGCCTGCCGTCATAACTGATCCTGAACGAGCATGCGTCAACCGCGTCATGTTGCTTGGTAAACGGAAAGATCTCAAAACTGCCGATCATGAATGATCCATTGGGGTCGAACCAAGCCACCTTTTCCGGACGCTGTCTGGAATGAAGCGCCAGAAAAGTCTTTTTTGTCAGATAAACCGGTATACCTCCGTACCGTTTGCTGAAAACCCTTACGCCACAACAATGATCACTGTGCTCATGCGTGACCAGAATGGCCTTTATTTTCAATGGATCGAGCCCGCAATCCTGCATACGGATCTGTAACTGGCGGGCTGACAAGCCGGCATCGACCAGAATTGCTTCCTGATCATTCCCGATATAATAACAATTCCCGTTACTTCCGGAAGCCAATGCACAAATTTCAAGCTTAGCCACAATTTTTCCCTATCCTATTAATTACATCATCGACCGTTATTGAATTGCCCGAAAGAATATAGCGGGCCCTTTCATAGTACGGGCGTCTTTTCCTCATCATCCCCTCAATGGTCTGAACCAATTCATCTGCCAGTTTTTCCTGAATCAGCGGACGTACAACGTCAGCTTTCATCAGCCGGGCAGCCAGTTCTTCCGGTTTAACATCCAGAAACACACAACAACCTGTACGGTTCATCACGTCCATATTGTCAAAGAAGCAAGGTGCTCCTCCTCCCGTGGCAACAACCACATTCTTCATAGAAGAAATCTCAAGCAAACAGGCTTGTTCCTTTATCCTGAACTCCTTTTCTCCTTCATCCCTAAAAATGTTAGCCACTGGCTTTAAATATTTCGTTTCGATGAACTGGTCCATGTCCAGGAAAGAAAGACTCAGTCTGAAAGCTAATTCCTTCCCCAGCGTTGACTTTCCACTCCCCATATAACCGATCAGATAGATTCTCATTTAAAACAGCTTCATCTGGTTCGTATCCTCTTCTTCATCAAACGGCCTTTCTATTTCAAAGGGCACATCGTCCGTATCAACCTTGATTACCTCATCAACCTCAGAGATATCATCTTCATCCTGAACAATAGGTTCCAGCTCCAGAATGTTCTTCACCTCATAGTTAGATAACCGCTTCCCTCTTGCTTTATAGGACTTGATACCAATAAAATCGGCGACTTCCACAATCTCGGCTTCCCGGTCAGCATTTTTTCCTCCAAACTGGATTTCCAGACGCGGATAAGTGAGCCAGGTCACACTTTTGAGTTTATTCCCCGGGTTTTCGCCAATAAATCCGATCCGTTTCCCCGAAATCTCTTCGATCTCAAATCTCTTGACATAGAAATAAGCCTGTTCCGCATCGTAATAGACTGCCGAAATGACCTTCCCGTGTCTGTACTTCTCGATCGAAAGAATGTCGGAATCAAAATGGTTTGAAAGATCAAAGTTATACAACTGGTACTCACCATTCTTGTAAATGACAAGTATTTGATCATCACCCTGAAATTCGCCCAGGAAGTTGCCACGACCATCCGAGTTCAGTCGGAGTACGTCAGGGTCAAACCAGATCTTCCTTCCTCCGAGCGTCGAAATACCTTTTTCCTTTAGAACGATACGGTGGATCTCAAACTTGGTCAGGATATTCCCCATCGCATCTCGCCCCTTGATAGCCAGTTCTCCAAAATCGGTCTCGAACATCAGGCGTTTCATCCTGGCCCGGGGTTTGAGTGTGACACGCAGCACTTCGGCTTCTCCGTTCGGGTTAGCGCTGAAATACCAGATCCGGGAACCGGGTTTGCCTCGTGTCAGGTCATATTCTTTATCGCGCGTTACTCCGGTAACAGCAAAACGTTTCATATAAAAATTCCCTTGTTTCCCGTCACGGTAAACCACGTTATAGACGGTCCGGTGATCGTTCTTTTTAAAAACAGACAGGTACTCGATATTTTTACCGATGAAAGCTTTATCCGTGACTTTCGTAATAAAGTAGGTGCCGTCCTTTCTGAAAACAACGATGTCGTCCATATCTGAACAATCACATACATATTCGTCCTTTTTCAGGGCAGTTCCCATAAATCCCTCTTCCCTGTCGATATACAGTTTTTCATTGGCAACGGCAACTTTAGCGGCAACGATATTGTCGAAGCTACGGATATCGGTCTTCCGTTCCCTTCCTTTCCCGTACTTGCTTCTGATCCGTTCGTAGTATTCAATCGCGTATTCAATGATATGTTCAATGTTGTATTCAATTTGCTCTACCTCTTTGTGGAGCGATTGGATATATTCTTCCGCCTTGTCGGAGTTGAATTTCAAAACGCGGGCCATCCTGATCTCCATCAGCTTCAAAATGTCCTCCCGGGTCACTTCCCTGATCAGATCCGGTTTCCATGGCTCCAACCGTTGATCAACATGAGCCACAGCCTCGTCCATACTCCCGGATTGCTCAAAACCCTTGTCCTTATAGATCCGTTCTTCAATAAAGATCTTCTCCAGTGAAGCAAAATGGAGTGATTCCCGAAGTTCTTCCTTTCTGATCTCAAGTTCCAGTTTCAGGAGGGACACCGTCTGATTGGTATTCTTTTTCAGAATGTCCCTGATCGCCATGAAGACAGGTTTATCATTCTCTACCACACAGGAATTGGGAGAAACAGAAATTTCGCAATCGGTAAATGCATATAATGCATCGATCGTTTTATCTGATGAAACTCCCGGTGCCAGATGCACCAATATCTCCACCCGGTCAGAGGTATTATCGTCAATTCGCTTGACCTTGATCTTATTTTTTTCGTTTGCCTTGATAATCGATTCGATCAGGGTAGTCGTGGTCCTGCCAAAAGGAAGCTCGGTAATCATCAATGTTTTTGCGTCCTGCTTCTCGATCTTTGCACGGATTTTAATAACGCCTCCCCTTAAACCGTCATTATATTTTAAAATATCAATGGCACCTCCCGTAGGGAAATCAGGGTAGAGTTCAAATTCCTGGCCCTTCAGGTGGGCCACCGACGCATCAATTAATTCATTGAAATTGTGAGGAAGGATCTTGGAGGCCAGTCCTACAGCAATACCTTCGACGCCCTGAGCCAACAGCAAGGGAAATTTTACCGGGAGCGTGATGGGCTCCCTGTTCCGCCCATCATACGAAAGCTGCCATTTTGTCGTTTTAGGGTTAAAAACCACATCGAGGGCAAATTTTGATAAACGGGCTTCAATATAACGGGGTGCGGCTGCACTGTCGCCTGTCAGAATGTTCCCCCAGTTTCCCTGGGTATCAATAAGCAGGTCCTTTTGCCCAAGCTGAACCAGTGCATCACCAATGGAAGCATCGCCATGAGGATGGTACATCATGGTTTGGCCGATAATATTGGCCACCTTATTGTACCGTCCGTCATCCATCTCGCGCATGGCATGCAAAATCCTGCGCTGAACGGGTTTGAGTCCGTCGTTCACATACGGAACAGCCCGTTCCAGTATCACATACGATGCATAATCCAGGAACCAATTCTTGTACATCCCCGGCAGATAGGTGATCTCACCTTCTTTTTTTTCTTCCGGTCCGTCCTGATCGATTTTAATGTCCTCTTCGCTCACGGTTCTTATATTGTAAAATTGTAAAACTATAAAATGGTTGAATGGTTTCAAGGTGGCAAGATCAAACGGTTTGAATCTGGCTCTTTTAGGGTTGTTTTTACCTTGGAACCTTTTTACCCTGCTACCCTGTTACCTTTTTGATCTCCCTATTCACTACTTCTTGTGTCTTGCGTCTAATTTACACTTCATCTTTTTCAACATACAGGTTGTCGATAATGAAGTCCTGCCGTTCAGGAGTGTTTTTTCCCATATAAAATTCGAGCATCTGCGAAACCGACTCATGTTTTTTCAACATCACGGGCTCCAGCCGGATGTCCGGCCCGATAAAATTTTTGAATTCATCCGGGGATATTTCTCCCAATCCTTTAAAACGGGTAATCTCCGCTCCACGTCCAATTTCATTGATCGCGGCCAGTCGTTCTTCGTCCGAATAACAATAAAACGTCTTCTTTTTATTCCTCACACGAAACAAAGGAGTCTGCAGGATATACAAATGGCCTTTTTTGATCAGTTCCGGAAAGAACTGCAGGAAAAAAGTAATCAGCAGCAAGCGGATGTGCATGCCGTCAACATCGGCATCGGTAGCGATGATCACCTTATTGTAACGCAGGTCATCCATGCTGTCCTCGATGTTCAGTGCAGCCTGCAGCAGATTAAATTCCTCATTCTCGTACACTACTTTCTTGGTCAGTCCATAGGAGTTCAGCGGCTTTCCCCTGAGACTGAACACGGCCTGTATATTCACATTTCTTGATTTGGTAATGGAACCGCTGGCCGAATCCCCTTCAGTAATAAAGATACACGATTCTTCTTTATTATCGGATGTACCGTCATAATGGACGCGGCAGTCGCGCAACTTCTTATTATGCAGGTTCGACTTTTTTGACCGCTGCTTGGCCAGTTTCTTGATGCCTGATATGGCCTTACGTTCCCGTTCCGACTCCTGGATCCTTCTTAAAAGAACCTCTGCCACTTCCTGGTTTTTATGCAGATAATTATCCAGTTCCTTCTGGACAAAGTTGGCTACATGGTTCCGCACCGATGGCCCGTTGGGTCCAATGTCTTTCGATCCGAGCTTTGTTTTCGTCTGCGATTCGAATACAGGCTCTTCCACCTTGATGCTGATGGCCGCTACAATCGAGGCCCTGATATCGGAAGGGTCAAAATCTTTTTTATAATAGTCCCTGATCGTCTTGACAATCGCTTCACGGAAAGCCATCAGATGTGTTCCTCCCTGGGTGGTATGCTGGCCGTTCACAAACGAATAGTAATCTTCACCATACTGATTTCCATGCGTCAGTGCAAGCTCTATATCCTCTCCTTTCAAATGGATTACCGGATAAAGCGGTTCTGCATCCAAGTTCTCCTCCAGCAAGTCTTTTAATCCGTTTTTTGATTGAAATCTTTCTCCGTTGAAGTTAATGACCAGCCCGGCATTCAGAAATGAATAGTTCTTCATCATATTCTCGATGTATTCATTCCGGAACCGATAGGTCTTGAAAATTTCGGCGTCGGGAACAAAGCTCACCGCGGTGCCGTTCGGCTCATCCGATGGCGCGACTTCCATTTCATCTACAACTTCTCCTCCTGAGAACGTGATCTGCTTGACCATTCCATCACGGAAAGCCCTGATCTGAAAATTGGACGAAAGTGCATTAACAGCTTTGATACCCACGCCGTTTAAACCAACCGATTTTTTAAATACTTCAGAATCATATTTGGCACCGGTGTTCATTTTAGAGGCAGCATCCTTTAATTTTCCAAGGGGAATTCCGCGCCCGTAATCACGGACACTGACCAGCTCATTGGAAACGGCCACGTCGATCTTTTTTCCAAAGCCCATCATGAACTCATCAACCGAGTTGTCCATCACCTCCTTCAGCAAAACATAAATTCCGTCATCACTGGCCGATCCGTCTCCCAGTTTACCAATATACATACCCGGACGCTTCCGTATATGTTCCTGCCAGTCAAGGGTCTTTATGGATCCCTCATCGTAATTCGAAGTCATACCTCTTTCAATTTGACACAAATATAAACATTACAAAAATGCTTAAAAATTTTATATGACCGACATTAATTAACAACCGGCGGTTAATAACTTACCTCTGTAGTTCTTCATGTTATTTACGGTCGTCAGATCTCCGGTTCCCTCCAAACAGTCTAAATATCCAGCTTCGCCGTACTGCCTTTGCAGTCGCAGTCACCTCTTCCACTCCCTGATTGATCAGAATAATTCCGGTATCCACATTGGCTGCCATGGCCGTATCGTATACCAGGCTCTGAAGCAGTCCGTTGCCGTTGTTAATCTCCTTGCCAAAAATCAAAAGCTCGTTGGTAAAGGTATCCAAACGCGTTGAAATGAGTTCAAGGTTGCCGAATGTACCGGCAGCGCTATGTGCAATGACGGTGTCGTTCAGCAATCGCCCCAGGTCTCCTTCTCCATCGTCGACTTTCCGTGTGATTGAGTTTACGTTTTTGGTAATTGACAATAACTGTTCACCGGTCTGATTCAGGCTGGTGGCAATGGAACTGTCATTCAATAACCGGGCAAGGTCGCCGTTACCATTGTTCATTTTTTCACTCATCTCCTTCAAATTTCTCGCAAACAGGTGCCCCTCCGATATAATGCCATGCGCTTCTTTGAGGATCCTTTCAAAATCGATGGCCCTTCTCGATTCAAGCTCGTCATTTTCACTCACGCTTTTTGCGCTTACAGACCCGGAATTAATTTGAATGATCTTGTTACCCATAATTCCTTCCTGGCCAATTTCCACTCTGGAATCTTTTTTTACGAATTCCCTGACTTCCTCATCGATGGTAAATTGCACCTGTATAGATGAATCTGATACGATTTTGACTTCAGATACTGTTCCTACATCAATTCCACCGAAACGGACTTTGTTCCCTTCGGTAAGTCCTTTTACATCATAAAAATAACTTTTCACGGTTATAGAGGATGAAAAAAGATTTTGTTTACTTCCAAGATAATAAACTGCCAGAATAAAAAGCAGGACACCTGTTGAAACAAGCAAGCCTAGCTTTAACTGACGATTTTTTGATGGTTTCATACGTTATTGTCTTAAGTAAAATATGCGCTGACATTCTTGTCATCGCTTTCGCTTAACTCCTGAAAGGTACCTTCTACATAAAACTTACCGTCAGCCATTAATTTCAGCCTGTCGGCAGTCATCCGGGCACATTTCATATCATGAGTAATGATGATCGATGACGTGTTGTATTTCTCCCTGACATGAAGGATCAATTCGCTGATCTCTCCGGCAGTAACAGGATCCAGCCCCGTAGTAGGCTCGTCATATAAAATGATTTCCGGTTTCAGAATGAGCGTTCTTGCCAGCCCGACCCGTTTTTTCATACCGCCCGACAATTCCGCAGGCATCTTATTGATCGCGTCCAGCAAACCTACATGATCCAGTGCCTCTTCTACCAGATCTTTCACTTCTGCCTTATTCTTGAATACCTGTGTCCGCCTCACCGGAAATTCCAGATTTTCCCTCACCGTCATAGAGTCGTACAAGGCTCCGCCCTGAAATAAGTAGCCAACCTTTTTTCGCATTTCATTGAGTGTATCAACATCCAGTTCAGAAACGTTCTGTTCCTTTACCCATATCTCCCCCTCATCAGCTTCAATTAACCGGACTATGCATTTGATCATGACCGATTTGCCCGTCCCTGACTTACCCAGTACAGCCAGATTCTCTCCGCGGTGAAGTACCATACTGATATCGGTTAGAATCTGATTCTTCCCAAATGACTTTTTCAGATGCTTTACTTCTATCACTTTTCCCATAAGATTCGGTTTATAATCTGTCTGTTAATTGAGTAAGTTGTACCGCCAGGAGGTCAATAATAAAAATAACGAGTGACGCAGTGACCACTGCCGAATTCGCAGCAAGGCCCACCGATTCGGTTCCCCGTTGCGTATGATAGCCTTTATAACATCCAATCAGTCCAATAAAAAAGCCAAAAAAGAATGACTTGATTGTTGCGGGGATCACATCCGAAAAATTCAGTGTATCGAATGCCTGCGACAAAAAGAGGATCAGTGAGATTTTGTCGCTCATTGTCACTGCAAAAAAGGAGCCCAGCATACCAATTGCATCAGCAATGACCACCAGTACAGGGATCAGCATGGTGGAAGCCAAAACCCTTGTCGCTACCACGTAGTTCAATGGCTTAACTCCCGATACTTCCATCGCATCCAGCTGTTCGGTGACCTTCATGGCCCCCAGTTCCGCTCCGATACCTGAACTTACTTTTCCAGCACAAAGCAATGCCGTGATCACAGGCCCTATTTCCCGCACAATCGAAACAGAGATCATTCCAGGCAATAATGCTTGTGCTCCGAATTCAACCAGCACAGGACGCGACTGCAAGGTCAATACCAGGCCCATGATAAAAGCAGTGACAAAAATCAGGGGTAAAGTCTTGTTCCCGATGTAGTATCCCTGTCTGACTAACTCCTTGTATTCAAAAGGGGATGTAAAAAATTGCCAGATCACCTGGCCGGTGAATATCAGAATATCTCCGACTTCTGAAAAAAAAGCTTCGAGAGAGGCTGGTATTTTACTTTTGATTTTCATGTTTTTCAGATTATGATTTTATGGCCATTGAACAATAAACCATATCGTGATCATCTTACACAAATACCATTCTCTCTGCAAACCTTACAGCTTCTCACCAAAAGTAAGCAGATATATTACATTGACATACATATATTTAAAACAATAATTAAAAATATCTGCCATAGAGTCCTTCAGGCAGGTATTGTGGATAAATGTTCAAAGTTGTAGATAAAAACCCACAGCTTTGCAGCCGGAGTTGAACTTCCCTGTGAGGATAACTGTCTCCATGCAGAGTTCTGCAAATAAACAGGAATGACTATCTTTATCTTATTAAGTCAAAGACTTTGTTAAAGATTTTTAATATTTAAAATTCAGAGTGCCCACTAGTTTTAACTATATTTGCCCCGCATGATCCGAAAACTGAATATAACCATATTATTTCTTTTTGCCGGAATACTGACAGGGCTGGCTCAATTTGATGTTTCTCCGGGGAACTATGGTTCCTTTCAGGACACAGAGGAGAACCGGCAGGATTCATTATCACAGGACGGATCAAAGAAAAAGCAAGTTCCTTCAATTATCCGGACCTGGAAATTAAACGATTTCGGAGCCAACATGGAAGAAACAGAACTGGACACTTCTCTGAATTTTTTTCAGGTTTATGATCCTGCCGTTCAAAGAAGTTTCAGCAACACCTATACCGGAAATCTGGGAGGAGCATATCTCTCAAATGATTTCTTCAACCGGGATCCTGATTCGGATTTTTACCTGTACCAGGCTTTTGATGCTTATGCTAAATTTTCCGGGTCGGTCCGTTATTTTAATACCACCACTCCGTACACGTTATTGGACTATAGTCAAAGTGAAAATAAAAATGTCCGCAGTGAAAGCCGCTTTAACGTCTTCCACAGCCAGAATGCAAACAGCAAATTTAATTTTGCCTTTTTATACGATCAGGCTAAATCGACCGGGCAATATCAGCGTCAGGAAACAAAATTTCATACGATTGGCTTGCTTACCACTTATGTATCAGACCGGTTCAATTCACATTTCAATGTGCTCTTTAACAGGCATGAAGGCCAGGAGAACGGGGGACTACAGCCCGGGCAGGATCTGAATGAATATAAGGAAACCGAAACGTACCTGATTAACCTGGCGGCTGCCTATTCAAAGCTTCAGAACAACACGGTATCGTTAACCAACGAATACAAACTCGGAAAAACGGAAGAAGCTAAAACAGAGAAAGGAGAGTCTTACGAACTCTTCCGTCCAATCACAGGAATTATTCATCAGATAGAATATTCAGGTAACAGACGCCTTTATTCAGATACTCAGGCCGCAACAGACTTTTATCCGGATTTTTACTACGATTCCGATTCCACAGGCGACACAATTTCATACAACCGCCTCACAAATTCTTTTCAACTGAAGTTTTATGAGGCCCCAGGTCGCAAATTCACCTTCAGTAAGCGGGCGTTTATCGCCTATGATGCAATCAGTATAGAAATGCCGGAAAAAGAAAGTTATACATTACAAAAAGAGAATCTCTATAATTTATATGTGGGTGGAGCGATTTCAAGGACAGAAGGGGAATTCTGGAAGTGGAATGCAGAAGGGAAAATTTATTTAACCGGGTTCCGGTCAGGTCAGACTGAGTTAAACGCGTACATATACAAACCGCTTAAAATCGGGAAAGATACCACGAGCCTCTATGTGGCGGGAGAATTAAATACCCTTGTCCCGGACCCTCTCATAAAGAACTACCGCTCGAATCATTATGCATGGAATAATCAGTTCAATAATATCAATGAAATGATTATCCGGTCTAAAGTTCATTCGCAGGAGTATAATTTTACCCTGGGAATGAATTACGCGCTAATCAGTAACTATATCTATAATGATTCGGTGGCCATTCCCCGGCAGGGGAGTAAAGAAATGCTTGTACTCGGGGCCTATGCAAACAAGGATTTTATTTCAACGCATTGGCTGATACGGACCCAATTGCTTTGGCAAAAAAGCACGCAGGCCGATTATTTGCACCTGCCTGTTTTTACGGGGTACCTTAGTTTAAGCTATAAAACCGTCATTTCAAAGGTCATGCATACCATTCTTGGTTTTGATGTCAGGTATAATACCGAATTCTTCGCTGATGCTTACGAACCGGCAACCGGCAGATATCATTGGCAGGATGAACAGAAAATCGGGAATTATCCGGTCATTGATTTGCATGCGAATTTAAAGCTGAAGCGTACCCGTGCGTTTTTCCAATTGAAAAATGCCGGCAGTGGATTTTTGCCCGGTGACTTTTGGTCAGCACCTGATTACCCTTTGTACAGAAGAACATTTCGTCTTGGAATTGCCTGGTCGTTCTATGATTAGGCAAAACCTGTTAAGTTTTGATGAGAAGAAAAATCAGATATATTCTTTTTATTCCTGTCTTGGTCGGATTCATTTTATGGTATTGTTCCGGCAGATTCAATGCGAATTCCGAAAAGGATAACAAAAGTACCGAGACAGAACTTACCCGTATCCTAAAATCAGGTAAACTAAAAGCAGTTGTCGATTACAATTCGACAAACTATTTTATTTATCAGGGAATTCCCATGGGGTTTAAATACGAAATTCTGCAACACCTGGCCAATGACATGCAGGTCAAGCTTGAAATATCGGTCAATAATAATCAGGAAGAATCATTTAACGAACTGATCGGAAAGAAATATGATCTAATTGCAAAAAATCTGATCATCACCAGAGACCGGAATCGAAAGGTATCTTTTACGGAGCCGCTGGAACAATCCAGACAGGTCCTGGTTCAACGCAAACCAGAGAACTGGCAGTTGTTGACAGCAAGCACACTGGAAGATTCCCTGATCAGAAACCAGCTCGATCTGGCGGGGAAACAGGTCTATGTGCAGAAAAACTCGGTCTATTACAGCCGGATGGTCAACCTTTCGGAAGAGATCGGCGAGGAAATTGATATCCTGCAGGATAGTATTTACGGCATGGAGCAATTAATTGCAATGGTTGCAAAAGGTGAGATCGACTATACGGTATGCGATGAAAAAATGGCCAAAGTCAACCAGATCTATTATCCGGATCTGGATGTGGAAACACCCGTGAGTTTTCCTCAGAACATTGCCTGGGCCGTCCGGGTCGATTCGCCCGAGTGGTTGAGTTACCTGAACAACTGGATCATCAATTTCAGGAATAGCCTTACTTATCACATCCTTTATCAAAAATATTTTGAATCGCCGCGTTCAGGTGTCCGTTTTAACAGCGACTATTATTCCTATACCAAAGGAAAATTAACCCCCTATGATGACGTAATCAGGAACGTTTGCCGGGAAGACGGAATGGACTGGCGTTTGGTGGCTGCGTTAATCCGGCAGGAATCAAATTTCGTTGATACCGCAGAATCCTGGACGGGCGCGTATGGATTAATGCAGGTATTGCCTGAATCGGCCGAGTTGTTTAAAATAAAGGACTATAAAAGTCCAAAAGGAAATATTCAGGTCGGTGTCAATCTTTTAAAGTGGCTTGACGATCATTTTAAGGAAGAGGTACCCGATTCTGCCGAACGGATCAAATTTACCCTGGCAGCTTATAATGTTGGATTGGGACATGTTCAGGATGCCCAGCGTCTGGCCGAAAAATATGACCGCATTCCCATTGTTTGGAATGATAACGTAGACTATTTCCTAAGAAAAAAATCAGTTGCAAAATATTACAGGGACCCTGTAGTGAGATATGGCTACTGCCGTGGTGAAGAATCCTATCTTTTTGTGAATAAAATTTTGGATACCTACCATCATTATTGCAACGTCATCGAGAAGTAACGGCACTGGACTCCCCGATCAGGTCGAAGAACTCGGTCAGGATCATCGCTGTTGCACCCCAAATGATTTCCTCCTCGAATAAATAGCAGGGAACTTCCATAACCCCCAGGGAGGTTCTCATCGAAGCCTGTCTGATCTCCAGCCTTTTTTGGAACTGCTGCACGGGAAGAAGCAATAACTTCTCCGCTTCTGCTTCGTTCAAGCTGAAATCAGGTTTATAATCCATCCATCCCACATATGGGAATATCGTATACCGGCTTGCAGATACATAGAGTTCTGACAGTCGTCCAAGCAATTGTACATCAAGGGGTGAAATTCCAATTTCCTCCTGAGCTTCCCTCAAGGCAGTTATTTCAGGGCTTTCTCCTTCTTCGATCTTACCACCCGGGAAACTGATCTGCCCGGGATGATGCCTCATGGAAGCATTCCTTTTTATGAGGCAGGTGTAGATCTGTCCGTCTTCCGGAAACAGCAGTAACAACACGCTGCTGTACCGGACCAGATCAATATCCTGATAATTCACGACCAATTCCCGTCCCGGCGGCACCATCTTCAAATGAGATTTTTTTCCCGGCAACTCTGCTTTCAGCAACTGGGCGATATGTTCAGGTAACAGCGTCTTCATGCATTACTCACTGGCTTCCCCATATGAATGAGGGCATCCCCCCTGTATACAACCGGAGCATGGTTCATGCCGATAATATATCCGTTTGTGGGAACGTGCACTTTATGCTCAAAATTGCCGTAGGGGTCGGAAATACTTCCAATGATATCTCCTTTTTCAACCTTCGACCCATCCTTGACATAAAACCGGAAAAGTCCGCTGTGCCTGGATCTGATCCACATCGATCGTTCAATAACAATAGATTCATGATAGGAATAGGCGGCAAGTTCTTTTGAAAAATCACGCATTCCAAGATGATGCATCAGCTTGAGGATACCGTAGGTTCCCCGCTGTGTGATCCGGTTATGAATGTCGGTCGATTTACCTCCCTCAAACAGGAGTATCTGTTTGCCAGATTTCGTTGCGACTTGCCTGAATGATCTTTCCTTATCGGGCGCATACACGATAAAACGCGGGCTGAACGCTTTTGCCAACTCCAGAAGCTCCGGTCTTCCCCTGCTGATCCGGATTTGCGAACTGTTAAAACGAAAGCCTCCCCCGGTGTGAAAATCAACGCAATAATCGACATGCGGGAGAATCTTCTTCATCAGGTAATACGCGAAGATACTGGCAAGCGATCCTTCTTTTGCTCCCGGAAATACCCTGTTTAAGTCTTTGCCATCCGGAAATTCACGCTCCTGGTTGAGGAAACCAAGCACATTAAATACAGGAATGCAAATGACCGTTCCTGCTTTCGGTTTGTTTAATTTCCCTGCGATCAGACTTCTTATAATTTCAATCCCGTTTACTTCATTGCCATGAATTCCGCCCAGAAGAAGCAATACAGGCCCATCGTCTTTGGCCCGTTCTATGATCACCGGGATCTCTATTTTGCTATGCGTGTGAAGACGCGCAATATCGAGATTGAGAACGGTCTTCTCTCCTGGAGGGATAGGTGTCCCCATCAAAATCAATGATCTGTTTGTCCGCATATTTTATATATTTCGTTCCACATAACGAATAATACTGTT
>Ga0074195_1001966_pt1 | contig 25355 bp, 21 predicted proteins | sample EPASupsiteHSE623_FD_64525 | JGI IMG/M metagenome (GOLD analysis project Ga0074195, IMG submission 64525) | Bioremediated contaminated groundwater from EPA Superfund site, New Mexico - Sample HSE6-23 | ecosystem: Environmental > Aquatic > Deep subsurface > Groundwater > Contaminated ... | reverse complement strand
CCCTGCTCGCAGCAGTAGTAGGCGCCATTAACCAGAAAAACCGCACTGGCGGTGTTGGTGGCATACTGGACGGTGGTGGAGGGAATGGTTTGAAAGTTCGGTTGTCCCTTATACGCCACCTGCACCTTGGGCGGGGTATTGACATCCATGGCCGTCGTTTTGGGCACAGAGGCCAGCAGCACCGCATCCTTCGCATCGGTGGTGCCTGGGACGGAAGCCTTGACAAAAGCGGCGGGATCGTTATCCGGAATCCTGGCAAAATCCGGGGGCAGGTCGTTGCTGGCAATCGACCAGGGGCCATCCAGGCTGGCGGCGCGGAACCAGCGTCCGGCGGTGAGGAAATAATACCGGGCATCTCCGGAATAGAGAAACACCACCGCTTCGGTGTTGCTCATCCGCATCAGCTTGGTGCCGGGGATGGGGCCATAGGCCGGTTCGCCCTGGGTGAGGATCAGTTCCGCCGGCCCCTTGGTGATCAGGACATCGGGCGGATTCTTGGCCGGTTGACCGGGCACACTCCGGCGCACGTCCGCCCAGTTTTCATCATCCGGCAAGGAAGAAAGGCCCGGCGGCAAAAGCGTTGCCGGCGTCCACGGCCCGTTGATCAGATCGGCGGCGGTCAGCCAGCTGTCCTGATTGAGAAGGAAATACCGCTGCCCAGGGGTGTCGTAGAATATGTCCCAGTTGGTATTCGACACGAACATCAGATCGTTCTTGTCCTTGACCACGGGCTTGAGCTGCGGCTCACCCATGATCATCACCAGGATGGCGGGATTGCGGCGGTGGAGGATCTTCGGTGGGTCGAGATTCAATTGCACGGATGGTTGAACCCGTTGCTGCGCCGGATCGAGGTACGCCAGGATGCGGTCGAGCGAGACGGTCAGCCCCTGGCTCATGGGCTGGATTGCCTCAACCGTGCGCCGTAAAGCGGCACCTTCCGTGTCGGTGGTGTTCGGAAAACGCAACTCGCGCTTCTTGGGGATCACCGCCACCACCCGTGCAGCCTGGTCCACCACGGTCTCGGCGTCCACCTCGGCCACGCCGAAGGTCTCCTTTTTCGATTTTTCGTCTTTCAAGGCAATGGCAAAGCGGACGTGCAGGTTTTTATAATCCTGCCAGGAATCGACCTGGGGCTGATAAATGGTCAGCTCCTTGCCGCTTTTTTTGACCACTCTTGGCCAGCCGGGGTCATCGGGAGCCGTGGTGGCCGAAAAGGCGAGGTGGGGTCCGGAGGGCAGCAACAGCAGCGTCAGAACCAAGAGGATGAAGCGTGTAGGCATGGTGTGTCTCCTTTTTTTAAGTCAAAACTGCCTGGTACCCGTCACAGGGAAGAAAAATTGCTTTGCCGTCGCTTTGGTGTTGAAGCGAGATGATTCGTCGGCCGGAAAACAATTCCAATGGCAACGACTCGCAACCAGCCCTCCAAACGTCAGGGATGGAGAGCGGCTTTTCAGAGGCGCCTTCGTGTTATCCGCTTGCCACCGTGGTCAGGGAAAAGGTCACCAACACCGCCGCGCGCCGCGCCTCCTCCATGGAGAACTCGGCCAGGGCAATGTCGTTGCCTTCATTTCCTGGTTCATCGCCGACACGGACGCCCATCCAATTGAGCCGGAGGGTTTGGCGGCGGGCAAACAGCATATCCTCTGGTTGACGCATTATTTTTTCAAGATAGCCCAGCGATTGTTCCGGGAGCGCAATCCGGTTGCGCAGCTCCTCCAGTTCCCGATCCACTTCGGCTAGAAGCAGCTCAACCTTGCGTAATTCATCCCGGTTTTTCCCTGCCGGGACCGCAAAAATCTCCATCCGCCGGGATTTTCCGCCTAAAATTTTCATCATTCCCTTGAGATATTCTTTCTTCCCCTCCAATTCGGCTTTCTTCGCCCGCAGAGAGGTGATGCGCTCCATGGCGACCGTGGCCAGCACCTCAAGGCCACGGTTGACGATTCCGGTCTTGGTTGTCTCCATATCCGCGGCCGGGGCGACAATCCTGTGGTCGGAAAAACTCACCGCCTGCTGCCGCACATCCCGCAGGAGCATTTCGCCATCCTGCTTGTGGCCGAAAATAGTGCGTTCGTTCTGTTGCATGGTCATCATGGCCACCACCGGTCCTCGCTGTCCTTGTTTGCGAAGCGAATCGACCTCCGGGCTGAACTGGAGCACGTATTCGAGTTCATCGAAGGAGGCAAACAAGGCTTTGACCGCGGGATCGTCGTAATAGTGGCTGCGATCGAGAACAATCGGTCCGGGAATGAGCTCGATGAGGGAATGAAAGTATTCCATGGCGCCGGCGACAGGATCCCGCAGCACCTGCCGGTAGCGTCTGGCCTGGCGGATAACCGGGTCGGCAATCTGGACCACATGATCAGTCTCCTGGCGGACAGAATCATCCCCGGCTCCATGCGATTGCAACTTCTGCCAGGCAGTCCGGAGCCATCCGCCGATTCCTGCCTCATTGGCGGGGCGGTCCATGTCGCACCTCCTCATTCTGATAGATGAATCCGGGCCGGCCTGCCGCTGGAAACCTGCCGCAGGCCAGACAAGCGCCCGGCGTTTCTTTCCCCTCCTCTCAATACTCCTCCGGGATATATTTGAAGGGGTATTCCTTTTCCTGATAGGTCTTGCCGGTCTTGCGTTTCGGCAGTTGGATCTTCTCGCCTTTCAACTCTTTGTAATCGATGGCATGGAGCAGATGGCTGATAGTGTTCAGCCTGGCCCGCTTCTTGTCGTCCGACCGGACCACCTGCCACGGCGCCCACGGCGTGTCGGTGGCGGCGAACATCTCGTCACGGGCCCGGGTGTAGTCGTCCCACCGGTCATAGGATTTAAGATCCATGGGAGAAAGTTTCCAGATTTTCCGGGGATCGTCGATTCGGGCGGTCAAACGCCTGGTCTGTTCTTCCGGACTCACTTCCAGCCAGTATTTGAGCAGGATAATGCCGGATTCCAGCATCATTTTCTCAAAGGCCGGGACAACGGTCAGGAATCGTTTGACCTGCTCCTCGGGGCAAAAGCCCATCACCCGTTCAACGCCGGCCCGGTTGTACCAGCTCCGGTCAAAGATGACCACCTCGCCCGCCGCCGGCAGGTGGGGCAGGTAGCGTTGAGCGTACATCTGGGATTTCTCGCGTTCGGTTGGCGCCGGAAGCGCGACCACCCGGAAGATCCTCGGGCTGACCCGCTCGGTGATCGCCTTGATGGTGCCGCCTTTGCCGGCACCGTCCCGTCCTTCAAAAACGATGCATACCTTCAACCCCTTGTGGACCACCCATTGTTGCAGCTTGACCAGCTCTCCATGCAGTTTGGCTAGTTCCTGGTCATAGGTTTTGCGGTCAAGCTTTTTTCCGCTGCTCTCTCTTGCGGTTGCTTTTGCCTTTTTCATCGCTGGCCTCCTTGTAGGGTTGAACATGCGCCACGCGTAACGGGAAAAAACGATCGGCGTGGAGCGGTGCTGTGTTTGCCGCTGGAATTTAGGGACCGCAACAGGTATAACTCACAACTTCCTTGCCCTGATGGCGGGAAACCGATGCGCCTCTGCTCCCGCTGGAGGGAAGCGTCGGCTCGCCCACGCTCAAGCCGCCCCGGGCTTTCATTTCGGGAAAGGATACCAAGAATAACCATCAACGCCGCACCCATTTCTCTCTCGTCACCATGAAGAAAGCAATCCATCAGCCCTTCCGGCGTCCGACCGCGTTCTGGAACGAGGACAGAAGTCTGAGCGCGCTGCTGATCCTCCTCTTGCTGCAAATTTTTATCCTCCCGTTGCTGCAACAGGAGGGGCATGTCATTTTCAAAATCGTGAATGGCCTTGTCTGCTCCCTCTTCTTGCTCACCGGCCTGGTCGCCGCCACCTCAAGCCGGATGGCGAGAGGGCTCCTCGCCGGCCTGGTCGTTGCTGCCGTCACTGCCCGCTGGCTGGCCGTGACCGTCCATTCGCCAGCGCTTCTTGTTACCGACGGCCTGCTCTCCCTGGGCACCAGTCTCTGTTTCACGGCCGCCGTGCTGCGCAAGGTGTATGCCAAGGGGGTGGTGTCAGCCCATCGGGTGCGCGGTGCCATCGCTGCCTATCTGCTGTTCGGTTACACCTTTGCTACCGCCTACCGCCTGATCCACATCGTCTGTCCCGGCTCCTTCGCGATCAACGCATCCCTGATGCAGCCGGGGCAGGAATTGGCCGGCGTCTTCATCTACTTCAGCTTCGTCACCCTCACCACGGTCGGCTTTGGCGATGTCACCGCCATCCATCCCTTGGCAAAATCGCTGGTCATGCTTGAGGGTATCACTGGTACCCTGTATCCGGCCATCCTCCTGGCACGACTGGTCTCGCTGCAATTGGAGCATGAGAAACGATAACATCCCCTCACCACACCGCCCGGCCGGATCTCCTTGCGAAGGCGCCGGCCGATCAGCAACCATCACCAATCCTCCAATTTCTCCCGCGATTCCACCCTCTCGGAACCCTCAATCCAGGCAAGCAGCAGGGTATAGGTGACGGCCAGCATCACCGGCCCGAGAAACAGCCCGATCACGCCGAAGGCAACCAGGCCTCCGATTACCCCGACAATAATCAGGATCAGGGGAAGATCCGCCCCTTTTTTAATGAGAAGCGGCCGCAGAAAGTTATCGCTGACCGCCACAATGATTGACCAAATCAGCAGCACCGTTGCCCAGGTGGAGTCACCGCTCCAGTACAGCCAGATCACCGCCGGGAACAGCACCAGGCCCGGACCGATCTGAGCGATGCACAACAGCATCATGATGGCGATCAGGAGCGTCACCGCAGGTACACCGGTAACGACAAGGCCAATCCCGCCGAGCGCCGATTGGATGATTGCCGTGCCGACAATGCCGATGGCAACACTCCGGACGGCCGCGGCCGACAGCAGGGCCGCCTCGAGACCGCGGTCACCGGCCAGGCGTCGGGCAAAATTGCAGACCAGATTCGAGGCGTACTCGCCTTGGCCGTAAAGAACGGCGGCAAGGATGACCATCAAAAGGAACTGTACCACGAGCAAGCCAATGTTTCCGACCTGGGCAACGAACCATGTCAGGATCGTATTCACATAGGGCGCCAGCTTGTCGGAGAGTTCCTGCGGGCTGATTACCGACAATTGCTGCCAGCGATCGATGAGTTTTTGGGAATAAAGAGGGATTTTCTCAAACCATTCGGGCGGCGCGCCGAGACTGACGGTCTTCAGCTTGTTGAGCAGGATAACCAGGTCGCCTGTGCTGTCGAGTACGGTGAGTATGGCGAACGACAGGGGAAGAACAAGGAGGAGCAGGAGCGCCAGCGACATGACCAGAACCGCGACCCATCGCTTGTTCCAGCACCCTCGCTGCACCTTTAGCATCAAGGGCCAGGTGGCGATAACGATCATGATCGCCCAGGCAAGGGGAAAGAGAAAAGGGCGCAGTATCCACAGCGAGGTGGAGATGAGCAGGCCGATGAACAGCACTGCCAGGGTCGACCGGACGATCTCGGTCGGGTGGTTGGTCATACGCATCAGACCTCCGGCTCTTCGTGGAAAAATTTAGCTGGCGGCACTACAACAACGCGCCGGTTTTCTTTCCATTCCTGTAGGTCAATAGGTCGTTGGCCGCGAATCAGGGCATGGTTGTGATCGCGGCGGCAATCTCCTCGCCGAGGCGGCTGATATTGTGCCGCTGGGCGGCGATCCAGGCGCCGTAGCCGCTATCGGCCGGTTGTTCGCTGAAGGTGCTGCGCCGGGTGATCCGTGCTGTTTTGCTGTTTGGATCGACCACCGACCAGCGCACCGTCAACTTGGCCTCCTTGCCCAAGACGCCTTCCAGCGCCAGAATGTCGAGGATGACCTGGTGGGCCGGCTCCAGGTGCTGCTGCATGGGATAGAGGGCCACCTGCTCCGTCCCGAGCCGGGTGGCCAATTGTTCGCCGACGGCGCGGGCGACTTCGCGGTCGACCTCGCTGGCCCAACGGTGCTGCTCGCTGAGCAGGTACCGTTCCCCCGCCCCTCCGGTGGCGATCTGCGAGGTCCGCAGGATATCGGGGACCGAAACCGGCCCGACCAGGATCGCCAGGCGGCTTTGGCCCGCGGTCGGGTGGCTGGCCAGGTCGGAAGAACCGAGCAGGCTGTGGTAGGTGGTTTGGGCAACGGGGCTGCACCCGGTCACGGCGGCAAGACCCGCTCCGGACACCGCCAGGCAGACGAGGATGCTGAGGAATCTATTCACCGGCTTTCTTCTCCTTGCCAAACAGAATCGATTGCGGCTGATTGTCCAGGGTTTTGACCAGCTCCCGCAGGGACCGCAGGGTCAGCGACAACTCCTCCAAGGTCTTGGTGGTGGTGTAGTTCAACGGGGAATCCTTGCCCACGCCCTTTTGCACCTCCACCAGGGTTTTCTGGAGTTCAGCCAGCGCCGTCTGCACACCGGGCGCGGTCTCGGAGGTCAATTTTTTCGTCAACCCGCCGATCTCGGCCACGGTGGCCCGCGTCTCCTTCAGCGTTTGCTGGAGCTCGCCGCCAATCTGGTCGAACTTGACCTTTTCCAGGTTGGCGATAATTTTGCTCAACCCTTCCTGCAGCCGTTCGAACGAACCGGGGATGGTCGGCACCACCCGGTAGCCATTCCGGCTGGACAGGCTGACTTTAGGTGCATCCGGCTGGAAAACCAGGTTCACCATCAACTGGCCGGTCAGCAGGTTGGCGCTCTGCAACTGGGCCCGGAGGCCCTGCTGCTCGACCAGCGCCTTGATAAAGGCATCGGGGTCGTCCTTGATCATCTGCAACGCCTTTTCCTTCTGCGCCGCGCTCACCCGTTCCGGCTCCATGGCCACGGTCACCGGCACCGTGAACTTCTTCCGGTCGACATCGAATTCCAGCTTGAGATCGACGACCTCGCCCAGCTTGATGCCATAGAGTTCCACCGGGGCGCCGACACTGAGGCCGCGCACCGATTCATCAAACAGAAGCAGATAGTATTTGCGGACCGTGTATTTTTTCTCCTGGGTGGCATTGCGATCGGCATACAGGAAAAACGGCGTGTTTTCCTTGGCAGCTTCCCCCGGCGCGGATTCCTTGGGCACATCGAAGGCGATGCCGCCGCTGAGGATGGAGATCATCGATTGGGTGTCGACCTTGAGCCCCTGGGCATTGAGGGTGACATCGAAGCCGCTGGCATTCCAGAACCGGGTGTTCTCCGTGACCCGGGTGTGATGCGGCGCCTCGACGAAGATCTTGATGTTGACCGCCTTGCCGTCCTGATCGAAGCTGTAACTCACCACCTGTCCCACCTGGATCTGGCGGTAGTAGACCGGGGAACCGATGTCGAGGGAGCCGAGGGTGTCGGCTTGCAGGATGAAATGCCGCCCCGGCTGGCCGACGGTCACCACCGGGGGGACCTCCAACCCGGTGAAGTGGCGGGCGGGGGAGCCTGTCTTCACGGCATCGACGCCGATGAAAGCACCGGAAAGCACCGTGCCCAGCCCGGAAACCGAACCGCCGCTGATCCGGGGCCGCACCACCCAGAACTTGCTCTGATCGGTCAGAAACGACTCGCTGCCCTTGACCATCTTGGCGGTCACCACCACCTGGGAGGCGTCCTCGTTCAGGGAAATGGTCTCGACCTGGCCGATCTCCACATCCTTGAACTTGATCTTGGTCTTGCCGGCTTCCAGCCCATCGGCGGTGGCGAAGGTGATGGTAATGACCGGGCCTTTTTCGCTGATCGCCTTGAAGGCCAGCCAGATCCCGATCACCAGGGCCACCAGGGGCACGATCCAGACAATGGAAAACATCCTCTTTTTCTGCACGGTTGCGGTCGCGGCATGGCGCTCAATGGGTGAGCGGTCGGTCATACATCCTCCTCGAGAACATCCCAAATATGCCGCGGCTTGAAGTGGAAAAAGGCGGTGTTCATGGCATGTTGAGCGGTTCAGATTGGAAGTATTTCCCCATATTCCTGGAACTGTCACACTTGAGGAGTCCACCGGCAGGGCAGGTGGACTCCCTGTTGATTATTATTGTTATTGCGCCGCCTTGCCATGCGCCTTGTCCAAGGTCACCCGCAATCTTTTGGCCCAGAATTCGAATGCCTCCTTGGTGGCTCCCAATTTGGTCAGGCCGCTCAGTTTTGACCCATTGAAAGTGTCGATGCCCGCACCGAGCCGCTCGCTGGTCGTAGAGTCAAGAAATTCGACTTCCATGCTCGCACCGCCGACCCCGGTATGGGACCCACTGGCGCCTTTTTTCACCGCACTGATCGCCAACCCCACCGGCAGCACTGTGGTGATACCACTCAAGGCAGGATTGCTCGGCTCAATATCGGTGATGGCCATCCGGATGCGCAGGACATCCTTCCCCGGTTCGGTGACCAGGGGGTAGGCATTCCCCAACGCCTCGAAAACAGCTCGATGAAAGGTATCTGACAACTCCTTCAGCTCGCTGGCCTGGAGCCCTTGATCGGCAGAACTCTTCTTCAGATAGAACTGGGCCTCATCCAACATCACCCGGCGGTACTTACTCAGATTCATCCCCGGCTTGATATAGACCTTGTCGATTCCGTCGGAGGGTCCTGGTTGAAACTGCGGATAACTTTTAAGAAATCCGGTAGGGGCTTCTTTGGGTTGGGTAGCGCACCCGAAGAGAAGACCACTGGTCAGCACCAATAATCCTGCCATTATCGCTTGTCGTGTATTCATAATATGCATCCTTTCAAAACTAGTTAAAATTATTTTTTATTTATCCGGCTGAATTTCTGTGATCTTGCTTCCCTGGATGCCCAGGCCTGCCATCAACCCTTTTTGATCGAAGAAGAAGGCGTAGATGCCGGATTTGGCGGTGGTGGTAGAGAACGACCGGGCCATGCCCTCATCCATGACCACAACCGTGGGGCCAACACCGATCTCCCAGCCGCCGCTGTTCTTCAGATACTGCAAATCCGCATCGGAGAGGAAAAACAGGGCGTAGCCAAACGATTGCGCCCCCGCTTGCAGTCCGTAAGAAGCGGCAACCGATCGATAAAATCCTTTGGTCTTGCCGCCGACCCGCAGCGCCCCCTCGCCGTACTGCCCGCCGATAATGAAGCCGCCCTTGATGATTTCGGGGAACACGAGAATACCCTTGGCGATACCGGCCATCTTCTTGGCGGCCGGGCTGCTCTTGTACAACGCCTTCAAGGCGATGTCGGCGTCGCGATTGATTTCGGTAGCCGTGGCGGCCAGGGAGTGTTGCGGCATGGCGAGCATCAGCAGGAAAACCAGCAATCCCAACTGAATGCATGTCGCCCGCATTGCGCGCCGCACCATTGATGTCTTCAACTCTGTCTTCATGTGATTGTTCCTCATGGTAAAAGTGGGTTGATGGTGTGTGTGTATCGCCGAATCATTTTTTCTTGCCCATCACCTTGAGTTCAAGGGCTTCCAGAAATTTGATCACGATGGTGTCGCCCACCTTGACCTTGTCGAGATTGGCCGGATTCTGCACCTTGACCGAGGCAATCACGCCGTCGGCAAACTGCAGCGTGGCACTCTCGCTGGTCTTATCCAACTCCAGGATGGTGGCGGTGATGTTGGTCTCGGTGATTCCGATACCTCTCGGCTTTGCTCCCGGTTCCGCACCCGCCACGATCTCAGTCTTCTCGGCTTTGACCTCGCCGGGTTCCGCCATCCGGACCTCCAGCGCTTGCGCATAGGTGATTTCGACCTTGTCGCCTGCTTTCACTCGGGGCAGGTTGACGGCTTCCTTGCCCACATGGATTGTGAAGGGCTTCCCTTCAAGACTCCGCATTTTGACTGTCCTGGTTTTTAGATCGACAGCTTCAACCGTGGCCACGGTGGTCCTAACATCAGTGCGCTGCACATTGAGGCTGGAGGGTTTGTCCACCTTAGTGCTATTTTGCTCCAGTGTGGCAATGCTTTGTGGTTCCGTCTGGGCGCAAGACATCAAGGTTACAGCACAAAATGCCATCAACGCCGTGCTCAACAGTTTTTTCATCCTTTCCTCCAGTTTTTTGTTAATATCATGCAACAACTTTAGGATCAGGCACCGCTATACCCAACCCCGGCTCAGCCAGACGATGGCCCAGCCTGTTCCTCAGTTCATACGACTTCCACCCGCTTTGCCGTCCTCTTTGGCAGCGCCCGCCGGTTGCGACAACTGGTCGACCTTCTGTATCCAGCCGCCGCCCATGGATTTGTACAGGTTGATCATCGCCAGATGGAGCGCGCCCTGTGTCTGGGTGTAGGCCAGCTCGGCATTGAACAGGCTGCGTTCGGCGTCAAGGACGGTCAGGTAATCGGTATAACCGTTGTCATAACGTAAACGGGCAATGCCTGCATACTGCCGGAGCGATTCAACCTGGCTTTTCTGAGCGGCCAATTGCTTGCTGGTTTGATTTTGCGCCGCCAAGGCATCGTTGACCTCCCGGAATCCGTTTTGGATCGCCTGCTGATAGCTGAGCAGCGCCTGCTGCTGGATCGCCTCTGCCGCCTGGACACTGCCGGCAATCTTGCCGGCGGTGAAGATGGGCACGGTCACCATCGGGGCGCTGTATTGCCAGGTTTTCGATGGGCCTTTGAACAGATCGCTGAGATCGCCGCTGGCGGAACCAAAAGCGCCGGTCAGGGAAATGGCCGGAAAATAGGCGGCCTTGGCCACGCCGATCTGGGCATTGGCGGCGATCAGGTTCTGTTCGGCCTGGCGGATGTCCGGCCGGCGCTCAAGCAGATCCGATGGTATTCCGGCAACGATGGCGGGCAAGGTCAGTTGATCCATACTCTTGCCCCGGATAATCGGTCCGGGATTGCGGCCGATCAAAACGCTCAAACCGTTTTCCTGTTGCAGGACCGCTTGTTCCAGGGGAGGAATGGAGGCAAGGGCTTCTTCATATTGAGAGCGGTTCTGGCTCAACTCGAGGTCGGAAATGATCCCGCCGGCAAACCGTTCCTTGAATATAAGATAGGAGTCTCCCCGGCTCTTGGCGGTGTTGCGGCTGATTTCCAATTGCCGGTCGAGATCACGGAGGTTGATGTAGGCGCTGGCAACATTGCTGACCAGCGAGAGGATGACGGCCCGCCGCCCTTCCTCGCTGGCGATCAACTGGGCCCTGGCAGCCTCGGTGCTGCGGCGGATCCGGCCCCAGAGGTCAATTTCCCAGCCAGCATTCAAGGTCGCGGAATAGGAGCTGGTCGTCACTTTGTACCCAGGAGAAGGTCTATTCTCTCCTAATTCGGTGACCCTCTGGCGGTTGTATTCCCCGGTGGCGCCCACCTGCGGGAAGAGGTCCGCCCGGACGATGCCGTACCGGCCGGCGAACTCCTCGATCCGCGCCGCGGCCATCATCAGATCCTTATTTTCCCTGAGCCCCACACTGATCAGGTCATTGAGCACCGGGTCGTTGAATTGCTGCCACCAGTCAGTGTCAGCCAATTCCTTGGCTTCTTTTTCTTGCAACCGCCATTCCGAGGGCACATCGACCGCCGGCCGCTTGTAATCGGGACCAACGGTACAGCCGCCGGTAAGCATGATCAGGATGAGGACAGCCCATGGCTTATGCATGATGAGTCCCTCCTTTCTCGGTGCTATCCCCGGCGGAGGGTTTGTTCTTGTTCCGGTGGCCCAGTTTCTCCACCACATAGAAGGTGACTGGAATCAGAAAGATGCCGATGCAGGTGGCCGCCGTCATGCCGCCGATGACCGCGTTGCCCATGACCTGGCGGGAAATGGCGCCGGCCCCCGAGGCGATGGCCAGCGGCACGCAGCCGAGGATAAAGGCAAAGGAGGTCATGAGGATGGGCCGCAGGCGGAGCTTGGCCCCCTCCAGGGTGGCCTCCAGGAGCGGCTTGCCCTTTGCATATTCCATCTTGGCGAACTCGACGATGAGGATGGCGTTCTTGGCCGACAGCCCGATCAGCATCACCAGCCCGATCTGGGCATAGACATTGTTTTCCTGGCCGCGCAGCAGCAGGGCGCCAAAGGCCCCGGCAACCGCGATCGGCGTGCCGAGGAGGACGGAAAAGGGCAGTGACCAGCTCTCGTACTGGGCTGCCAGGATCAGGAAGACGCACAGCAGCGAGAAGGCAAAGATCACCACCGGCGACACCCCCTTCTGGGCCTGCCATTCCTGGAACGACATGCCCATGTAGTCAAACCCCATCTCCGTGGGCATGGTTTCGGCAAAAACCGTCTCCAGGGCCTGCATGGCCTGGGCCGAACTGTAGCCTGGATTGGCGTTGGCGTTGATCTGCGCGGACCGGTAGAGGTTGTAGCGCATGGTGAATTCCGGGCCCGATATATTCTTGACCGTTGTCAGGGCCGAGAGTGGCACGGATTTGCCTTCCTGGTTGCGGACATAAAACTGGCCGATATTGTCGATGTTGGTGCGGTACTCACCTTCGGCCTGGATATAGACCTGCCACTGGCGGCCGAACCGGTTGAAGTAATTGATGAAACCGCTGCCCATGAAGCTTTGCAGGGTCTTGTAGACATCGCTGATTTTGACGCCTTGCTTCAACACCTTGTCCTGATCGACCTCGACGAACAACTGGGGCACGGTCGGCCGGAAGGTGGTGGTAACGCTGGCCAGCTCCGGCCGTTTTTTAGCGGCCTCGATGAATTTGGTGACATTGGCGGCGAGGAAATCGAGGTCCTTGCCCGCCCGGTCCTCGAGCATGAAGGTGACCCCGCCCGAGGTGCCGATGCCGGGAATGGCCGGCGGCGAGAAGGCAAAACCGATGGCGCCGCTGAGTCCGCCCAGCTTCGTGTTCAGCGTCTGCTTGATGGCCTCGTATTGGACATCCGGCTTCTTGCGTTCTGCCCAGTCCTCCAGGGTGATGAAAAAGAAGGCGCTGTAGGTATTGGTGACCTGGCTGAGCATGGAGTAACCGATGACCGAGGTGCAGTATTTCACTCCAGGGGTCGCCATGACCAGCTTTTCGGCCTCCTCGGTGAGGGCGCGCGTCCGTTGCAATGAGGCGGCGTCGGGCAACTGGATGCCGGCAAAGATGTAGCCTTGATCCTCCTCGGGGAGGAATCCCGTGGGCACCGCCTTGCCGAACATGCCGGTCAGGACCACCACCCCCACCAGGAACATCAGGCTGATAAAGCTTTTCCGCACCGCTATCCGGCAGAGTCCGACATACCCATCGGTGGCCCGGCCGAACACCCGGTTGAACCAGTCGTAAAACTTCTGCATCAGCCCGGTCCCCTTGACCTTGGGCTTGAGCAGCAGGGCGCAGAGGGCCGGGGAGAGCGTCAGGGCGTTGAAGGCGGAAATGATCACCGACAGGGCGATGGTGAGGGCGAACTGCTGGTAGAGCCGGCCGGTGATACCGGGGATGAAGGCGGTGGGCACGAACACCGCGGCCAGGATGATGGCGATGGCGATAACCGGCCCCGACACCTCCTCCATGGCCTTGAAGGTGGCCTCCTTGGGCGTCAAGCCATGCTCGATGTGGTGTTCCACCGCCTCGACCACGACAATGGCGTCGTCAACCACCAGGCCGATGGCCAAAACCAGGCCGAACAGCGACAGGGTGTTGATCGAGAAGCCGAACAGGGGGAAAAACATGAAGGTGCCCACCAGGGACACCGGTACGGCCAGAAGCGGGATCAGGGTGGCCCGCCAGCCCTGGAGGAAGATGAACACCACCAGGATAACCAGCACCAGGGCCTCGAACAGGGTATGCTCGATCTCCTTGATGCCCTCGGTGACCGCCAGGGTGGTGTCCAGGGAAACGACATAATCGAGATCAGCCGGGAAGCGGGTTTTCAGTTCCTCCATCAATTTCTTGGCGCCGTTTGCCGCTTCCACCGCATTGGTGCCCGGCATTTGGTAGAGGGCGATCAAAGCGCTCGGTTTGCCGTTGAGCCGGCCTTCCAGGCTGTAGGTCTGGGCGCCCAGTTCGATCCGGGCGACATCCTTGACCCGCACCATCGAGCCGTCCGGATTGGCGCGCAGCACCACCCGGCCGAAATCTTCCTCCGACTGCAAGCGTCCCTGGGCCCGGACCGCATAGGTGAACTCCTGGCCGTCTGGCACCGGTTCCGCGCCCACTTGGCCCGCCGGATTCACCGTGTTCTGGGCATTGATTGCGTCGACGATCTCGGGGATGGTGATGTTGAGCTTGGCCAGCTGATCCGGCTTGACCCACATCCGCATCGAATACTTGCCGGCGCCGAAGATGGTGACGCTGGCGATGCCCTTGATCCGGGTCATCTGATCGTTGATGTTGATGTAGCAGTAGTTGGCGAGAAAGACGTTGTCATAGGTGCCGTTCGGCGAATAGAGACCGAACATGATCAGGGGGGAGGCGGTGGATTTCTCAACCTTGACCCCGTAATTGCGCACGTCGCTGGGCAGTTGCGATTCAGCTTGGCCCTTGCGCATCTGGGCGAGCAACTGATCGGTGTTGGAGTCGGTCTTGATATCGAAGTTGACCGTCAGCTTGGTCTCGCCGTTGTTGGCGTTGATCGAGTACATGTAGTTCATGTTGTCCACGCCCGACATCTCCTGCTCGATCGGGGTGGCCACCGACTGTTCCAGGGTCAGGGCATCGGCGCCGGTGTAGGTGGCGGATACCTTGATCTCCGGCGGCACGATATTGGGAAACTGGGCGGTGGGCAGGCCGGTCATGGCCACGAGGCCGATGATGACCATGAGGATCGACATCACCATGGCCACAATGGGGCGGTTAATGAAGAATCTGGCCATGGCGCCTTACCTCTTCTCGGTCGAAGCGGGAGCGGCCGGCGCAGCGCCCGGCGTAAACGGCTTGGGCGTGACGGTCATGCCGGCCCGCACCTTTTGCACGCCTTCGGCCACCACCTGCTCTCCGGGATTGATTCCTTTATTGACGAGCCAGTCGCTGCCGATCCGCTCGCCCACCTGCACCGGCCGGATATCAACCTTGTTGTCCGCGCCGACCACGGCCACCAGGTATTTGCCCTGGATTTCGCTGACCGCCCGCTGCGGGACAAGCAGCGCCCCCTGCTGCATCCGGATCGTCGCCCGAATGCGGCCGTACTGACCGGGACGGAGTGTGTTTTCCTTGTTGGGGAAAAGGGTGCCAACCTTCATCGTCCCGGTGGTGGGATCAATCTGGCGATCCATGAGGGCGAAACGTCCCGGATACGGATACAGGCTGTTGTCGGCCAGGATCAGCTCCAGGGGCAGTTCTTCCACCTGCTTGCCGGCGGCGGCGGCGTTGAGGTATTCCCGTTCACTGATGTTGACATAGACCTTGATCGGATCAAGGGTGGAGACCGAGGTCAGTTCCTCCTGACTGCTCGGGCTCACCAGATTGCCCAACTGGGTCTTGGCGATACCGGCGATGCCGTCAACCGGGGAGGTGATTTTGGTGAAACTCAGGTTCAATTGCGCTTCCTCGACCGCTGCCTGGGCTGCTTCAACCGAGGCCCTGGCGGAGAGTTCGACCCCGACGGCATCATCAAGATCCTTCTGGCTGACCGCGTTCTTCTCGGCCAGGGGCTTGATGCGGGCCAGGTTGGCCTTTGAGGTCTCATGGCGGGCCACTTGCTGGGAGAGTTGCGCCTTGGCCTTATTCAGGGCGGCCTGGAAGGTGCGCGGGTCGATCTCAAACAGCACCTGCCCCTTGCGCACCGCCTCACCCTCCTTGTAATTCTGACGGATAAGATAACCGGACACCTGGGGACGGATCGTGGCGTTCACCAACCCATCCAGGACACCAACCCACTCCTTCTTGACGGGCACATCCTTCTGGCTGACCGTCACGGTCTCCACCACCGGCACCATACCGGCGGCCTTTTTGTCCTCCTTGCCGCAGGCGCCGAGTGACAAGGACAGGGCGACCAAAAAAAATATGGTCACCACTCCAGCCGATTGGCGCTGGACATGGGAAAATTCAGTACGATGCTGTGGCGTTTGCATTGCTTTCATCCGACGAGTCGCTCCTGATACACTGTTTGATGGCGCCAATGCGGTGCGTCATGGACGGACCGCATTGTTTTTTCAACCCTAACCGGAAAGTCCGATGGCCAGCAACCGGATTTCCCGCCCCTGCCGTTACAGGCTCTTTTTCACTCACTGTCCACCCTGCAAGGAGGGCCGGGCACTGCCCCGCCATGCAGCGGGATGCTCACCCTGTCGAGCCGGATCTGTTCGATAAAATCCAGGGCTCCCACCCCGTGCCCTTCGAAAAATTCAACCTCTGGCGGCAGACGCGAAAGCTCCATGGCCTCCAGTACCCGGCAGTACAGGGAGGAGCGGATATGCCGTTCCAGGGCATCACGTGTCCCCCATCGCTCCATGTAGCAGATCGCTTTGCGCTCCCCAGACTCGATGGCGAGACAACAACCCTGGCAGTCGGGATTGGCCGCGGTCAGTCCCCGCATGGAGTCCAGGATGTCGATTATTTTGACGTCCTCTCCTGGCAGGGGATGGATGGTGATGATTGAAAAAAACATACATCCTCCTTTGCACAAAACGCTCCATGCAGAGCCTTGACCAACATTTGTCCATCATGCTGATGTCACAATATTTTTTCCTGTGCGCTACCTCGAAGGACTGGCGCCGGAAAGACGGTGGATGAAATCGCAACCTTTTGCGGACGATATATCGCCCTTTTGACCATGAGGGAGTGGTTTCCTCTGCAATTCCCGGATGCGCCGGTTCGCTAGATTTTGGATTGTGCCATGATGGCGGTGACTGCCACCGTATTGACGATGTCGGTCAAGGTGCAGCCGCGACTGAAATCGTTGACCGGCATTCTAAGCCCCTGAAGCACCGGCCTGATGGCCACCGCCCCGGCCGAGTGCTGCACGGCCTTGTAGAGGTTGTTGCCGGTGTTCAGGTCGGGAAAGATGAAGACCGTGGCCCGCCCGGCAACTTCACTCATCAACCCTTTGCAGAAGTCGCGGCCGTATTGAATGCCAATGCCCAGCGACAAGCCGCCAATTTTGATCTGGGCGGCGGCGTAGCCGAGGCCGATGACCAGAAATAGGGCGATGAACGGTTGGGAATCAAGAAAAAGGCCGAGAGGTTCCATGCAAGATCTCCATGATAAAGATTTGTGCGCAATATTGGTGGTACGGCGAAACCTTCACTCTGACTTTGCACAAAACGAACCCGTTGGAGTAGTGGTATGTCTTTTTGTATCTCTTTGATTTGTTAATTTTTTTTGTCAGAAAACGAACGGCGGCGAGGTGGTGTTGCGGGGACGGGGCGAAATGTCGCCCGATTTTGGTCGGTATTTCGTCTGTCCGGGAATGGCGGAGGAATCTACAGGCCCAATTTCCGCATGCGGGAATAGAGGGTGGACGGATTGAGGCCAAGCAGTTCGGCCGCGCCGCCTTTGCCCTTGATCTTGCCCTGGGTTGCCTGGAGGGTTTGCTGAATGTGACGGCGCTCCATCTCTTCGAGGGAGATGATCGAGGAGGATGCGGGAAGGGCCGGGGCCAAATCAACATGGGTCATGTCGAGCAGGCTCCCTCTGCTGGTAATCATGGCCCGTTCGACGACGTTGCGGAGTTCGCGCACGTTTCCGGGCCACGGATAGGCGGCCAACATCTCCATGTCCTGATTGGCGATGTGACTGACCTTCCGTCCCATCCGCTCGCCAAATTCCGCGACGAATTTCCACACCAAAAACGGAATATCCTCCACTCGGTTGCGCAGGGGGGGCACATGAATGGGGAAGACATTGAGGCGATAAAAAAGGTCGCGGCGGAACCGGCCTTGTTCGACCTCTTCGGCGAGGTCACGGTTGGTGGCGGCGATGATGCGCACATCAACCTTGATGTTCACCGGGCTGCCCAGCCGTTCAAAGGTGCCGTTCTGCAGCACCCGCAGCAGCTTTGCCTGGGTCTCGAGTGGCATCTCCGCGATCTCGTCGAGCAGCAGGGTGGAGCCGTGGGCCAGCTCAAAACGCCCAATCTGCCTGCTGAGCGCGCCGGTATAGGCGCCCTTTTCCCGGCCGAACAGTTCGCTTTCAATAAGCGCCGACGGCAGCGCCGCGCAGTTCACCGTGATCAGCAACCGTTTGCTTCGGGAACTGAGCTGATGCACGGCCTGGGCAATCAGCTCCTTGCCGGTACCGGTCTCCCCTTGAATCAGCACGGTGGTGTCGGTTCCGGCAACGTGATCGATCAGGGTTTTGACGCCCCGCATGGCAGGACTGCTGCCGAGCGTTCGATGCCTTTCGTCATTGAGACCGGCTTCCGCCCGCAACAGGGTGTTTTCCTGTTCGAGCAATTCACGCAATTGGCTGATTTCCCGAACCTGATCTTGAAACTTTTGCTCCATCGTCTTTCGCTGGGTGATCTCCAAGGTTACACCGGTCAGCAGCTTGGCCGTGTTTGCCCCGTTGGGCCGCACTCCGCCTCGGGAAATCAACCAGCGAACCGTGTCACCGGGGCCGGGAACACGGTATTCTGCTTGCAGCGTCGAGCCCGAATTGTGCGCTTTGTCGACGGCCTCGGCCAAGGCAGTGCGGTCATCGGGATGAATTTTTTTCAAAAACCCGGTTAACGTGACAATTTCATGATGGTCAAAATGAAACAACTCCCTGGCTTTTTCGGTCATCCAGATGTCTCCCGAGGCCAGGTCCAGCTCCCATAACCCGACTCCGGCAGAGGTGGCCGCCATATCAAGACGCGCCCGATACATCTCGAGGGATCTGAGGATGTCGCGCCGTTCCAAGGCGCTGACGAACATTTCGCCCAGCAGACGTAGATTGGCGATGAAGGACTCCGGCCAGGAACATTCTTCCTTGAGCGCATGGACCACAATGATATGATGCACCCTCTGCCCGAGGTGCAGCGGAATGGCGAGAGCGGATTTGACCCCCATTTGGATAAAAGCCTGCCGATCTGATTCGGCGGTCGCGGGCATGGAATCTATGCTGTGTTTGACGATGGTTCTGCCGAGGCGAACTATTTGATGGTAGGTCCAAGGAAGCATTTGAGCCAGATTGATCTCCCGGGAGACGGCCGGTGCATTCTTGTCGTACCAGGCATGCGCGACCACGACCTTGCACAGCTCATCGGAAACTTCAAGAAGAGCGCAACGGTCGAGTTGCAGCGCTTGCAGGATTTCTCGCAGCGATGACTGGATGACCTCGTCGAGTTCTTCGGACGAGGCCTTGAGAATGCGGGCCGAGACAGCGGGAATGAGAGCGGCCAATCGGTCGAACCGGTCCGTGCCGTTGATTGCGGCCGATAATGCAGGGTTGTCGCAGGCCTCCCGGCCAGCAGCATTTCCTTGTGCCCCGTTCTGATCCAGGATCATTGTGTATGCCTCGAGTAAAGTGGTGCAGAGGGCGCTGAACAGGCCGAACCCTACTGGCATTGTCACCGCGTTTGCCTTGATGGGCGCAAGGTGTACGCAATTTTGTAAACTGTTTTTAATGACTTCGGCAATACAAAGCGGTGCTTGCGACAATTATTCCGGGATTTTATGCAAGACGAGCCTCTTGCACCACGACGGGATGCTGGAGTGCGCCCTTGATGATCAGGACAAGAGTAAAATGCTTTGTTCGTGTCATGTCGAGCGAAAGCGAGAAATCTCCTTCTCTGAAACGACAAATTTCTCCCGATGGTGGAAAGGACAGGGCAGGCTGCCGTTCGTTGTGCAAACGGCTCAGATGTGCGATGATTGTTGAGGAAATGCATCCCCCGGCTTCCTGACGGGGAAAGCGGTTCTTTTGTTGTCCGGTGGCACTCGAGGAAATGTATGGTACTATGGGGAGCCTGGGCCGAGCGCTCGAGGGACAAGACAGCGTGCCGCCATGAATACTCAATCAAGAGATGAGGCCGTGTATGTTTGAATCTGCCGAATTGGGACACAAGATCAAAAAATCCGAGTACGAGAAGGAAGTTCCTTCCTTGCGTGAGGCGCTGCTCACTGCTCAGATGGAACTGGCGAAATCAGCCCGGTTTCCGGTGATCATTCTGATTGGCGGTTTGGACGGTTCGGGACGCGGCGCAACCGTCAACCTGCTTAACGAATGGATGGACCCGCGCCACATCCAGACCCACGGTATGGGAGAGCCTTCCGACGAAGAACTTGATCGGCCCATGATGTGGCGTTTCTGGCAGGCACTGCCGCCCAAGGGAAAAATTGGCCTCTTCCTCGGTTCCTGGTACACCTGGACGATCCTGAACCGGGTCAAGGGCCGCACCAAGGCTGCCGATCTGGAACAGAGCCTGGAACGGGCCAAGCGGCTGGAAAAGATGCTGGTGGATGAAGGCACTCTACTGATCAAGTTCTGGTTCCATCTGTCCAAGGATAAACAGGAAAAACGGTTCAAAGCCTTGGAGAAGAACCCCCTGACCCGTTGGAAAGTCACCGAACGGGACTGGAAGCACTTCAAGGCCTATGACAAGTTCCAGGAAGTCCATGAAAGTGTCATCCGTCACACCAGCACGGCCGAGGCCCCTTGGTTGATCGTGGAAGGCGAGGATGCGAACTACCGTAACCTCACCGTCGGCAGGACGATCCTCCAGGCAATCCAAGGACGGCTTGAGCAGGAAAACACATTGCCGGCAAGGATCCTGGCGCCGCCTTTGATGTCCCACATTGACAACCTGCACCTGTTGAAATCTCTCGACATGGGGCAGGCAATAGACAAAGACGGCTACAAGGTCAAACTGGAAAAATATCAAGGGAAGCTCAACCTGCTGACCCGTGACCCCAAGTTTAAATACATGTCGGTGATCGCGGTGTTCGAAGGCAACGACGCCGCCGGTAAGGGCGGTTGTATCCGTCGCATCACCGGCGCGCTGGATGCCCGGTATTACCAGGTCATCCCCATTGCCGCTCCCACCGAGGAGGAGCGCGCCCAGCCCTATCTCTGGCGATTCTGGCGGCATCTCCCCCGCAAGGGGCGCGTTGTTATCTTTGATCGTTCCTGGTATGGCCGGGTGCTGGTGGAAAGGGTCGAGGGCTATTGCTCTGAGGCGGATTGGATGCGGGCGTACAGTGAAATCAACGACTTCGAGGCGCAGATGATCCGGCACAACCTCCTGGTGGTCAAATTCTGGCTGACCATCACCAAGGAGGAGCAATTGCGACGATTCGAGGATCGGCAGCAGACCGGATTCAAGAGCTTCAAGATCACCGAGGAGGACTGGCGCAACCGGGAAAAATGGGAGCAATACGAGCGGGCTGTGTGTGACATGGTGGATCGGACCAGCACCCTGCTTGCCCCATGGACGCTGGTGGAGGCCAATGACAAGAACTTCGCGCGGATCAAGGTGCTGAAAACCCTGTGTGCACAGATTGAGACGAAACTCAAAGAGTTAAACGAAGAAGGCGTTGATTATTTGGATAAACCCAAGAACCGCCGCTGACCTTTTGAGGATGTTCGAGGTGGCGGCGGTCCTTGCCGCCAGCAATCCCTTGGCGGTCTTGTTCGATGTCAGCAATCACCTCTCCCATAACCCATTCGCTCATCTCTCGCATTTGTTGAAAATCAATCGACTCAAGAGAGAAGACGGGGCGTTGGAATCAGACCCGGCAACCGGTGTCGATGTTATGGAAACGCCCCCTGGATGCGGTACATGGAAATCACCTTGACCTGAACACGGGCTCGGAGGTTTAATGGTCCGGACCAGAGCCCCGGATATCCGGAGCATACACGCACCCATCGCCGGCCCTCGACCGGTCAAAGGATACGCCATGACTAAACCCCCGCCCGATCCCGCCTCTCTGGACTTCTTTTCTGCTGCCTTTCTCCTTCCCAACATCGGCGCCCCCTTCCTCGTTGGCCTGGCCGTGGGCTATTTCGCCAAGAAAATTCTCAAGGTGGCCCTGTTCCTGGGCGGGGCGGCGGTGGTACTGCTCTTTATTGGCGAGTACTACGGCGTTACCCAGGTCAATGACCAGGCCCTGCACCAGACCGCCCAAACCGCTGCCGATCTGGCTAACCAATCCGGCAGCTTCCTTTACAGCCGCCTGTCCCAACTCACCTGGAAGGGCGGCAGCGCGGTGGCCGGATTTCTGGCGGGCCTTAAACTGGGATAAGGCGCTTCTCCCTCAGGGGGTGGCAGTTGATGCTCGGAGATGAGATCATTCCTGCGGGCACGCACCGGAGCCGAGCGTGGTCTACGATCCGATCAATACCGGCGGCATCGTGTAGGGAGACTTTCGGCTGAACGTGGTGGCGGGGTGCCCGACTGGTTGATGGCACGACAGCGGTTGCTCGTGCCAGGCGGGATACACTGTGCAACGTGGCCGGCACCCCTATGCAGCCTACAAAAAAAATGCCCTGTAATCTATCTGGATTACAGGGCATTTTAATGTATGGCGGAGAAGGTGAGATTCGAACTCACGGTACTCTCGTACACACGCGTTCCAGGCGTGCACCTTAAACCACTCGGTCACCTCTCCGTGATAGGCAAGTTCACGGCTGGGCATCGTTCGCTGTCGCGGCCGATGTGGGGCTTTTCTATCCTGAGTCCCACTTTTTTACAACAGAAAACTAACGGCGGTTTCGAAAAAAGTCCTGGAGGAGACGGCCGCATTCCTCGGCGCAAACACTGCCCGTGACCGCAAATCCGTGGTTGAGCAAACCATCGGTGCCAATCCGGTATTTCGAGACGACAGCCCCCCCCTTGGGGTCCATAGCCCCGAACACCAGACGGGCAATGCGGGCATGCACCAGCAAGGCCGCGCACATCGGGCAGGGTTCCAGGGTCACATAGACGGTGACACCGGGGAGCCGGTAATTACTCGTGATTTGCGCGGCCAGGCGCAGGGCTCTCATTTCGGCGTGACCGGACGGATCGGACGCCTCAATGCAGTTATTGCCAGCCTCGGCCAGGATTTTTCCGTCAGCGGCAACCACCACCGCGCCCACCGGAACCTCTCCCGCCGCGGCTGCCAGGCGGGCCTGCGCCAGGGCTCGCTCCATCATCCGGCAGTCCTGTGCCGGCTGTTCGTCATCCGTGGGCGTTGACCTCATCATTCCTCTCGGTATTGGACCGGTAAAACTGCCGTTGCTTTTCCGGCGAGTCCGTTTATAATTACAAAATAGATATTGAAACCACAAAATTGAAATCAGCGACAGGTGCATGCACCATGAACGAGAAAAAAGCCGCAGTTCTCGCGTATAAATGCCCTCCGGAAAGCAGGCTGAGTATTGAAACGGCGCTGGCCGCCAACTTCGACCTCACTTTCCAAAACGACCCCCTGTCGTTCCAGACCGAGGTCAGCAAAAAGCCCTACGATGTTATCTTTATGAATTTCCCCCAAGAAAATGGCAATAAATTCAATCTGTTGGAAAAAATTCAAGAGCAGGCGCCCTGCACTCCGGTGATCATTACCTGCGAATCCGAGGATTCGGTCCATTTCGACAAGCGCCTGGAGCCCATCATCTACGATATCCTCAACCTTCCCCTTTCGCCCGGCCGGGTGAAGCGGACCGTGCGCCAGGCCCTCTACAAGCGGCAGCAGGAAAACGAACTGGCGTATCTGCGTCGCACCCAGGACATCGTCTACAGCTTTGACAGGATTATCGCCGAGAGCGAGAGCTTCAAGGCGGTCATCAAGAGTCTGCAAAAATTCGCCTCCACCGACGCCACCATACTGCTCACCGGCAACACCGGCACCGGTAAGAGTTTCCTCTCCGGCACGGTCCACTACAACTCGCCCCGCCGTGACCGGCCCTTCGTGAAGATCAACTGCGCCAACATCCCGGAAACACTGCTTGAATCGGAGCTGTTCGGCCACGAGAAAGGGGCGTTTACCGGTGCCGACAAGCAGCGCATCGGCCGTTTCGAACAGGCCGACGGCGGCACCATCTTCCTCGACGAGATCGGCGAGATCCCGCTGGAGATCCAGTCGAAGCTCCTGCGGGTGCTGGAGGACAAATCCTTTGAACGGGTAGGGGGCAACAAGACCATCAAGGTGAATGTGCGGCTCATTGCCGCCACCAACAAGGACCTGCCCGTTCTGATCGCCGCCGACAGGTTCCGCGAGGATCTCTATTACCGGATCAGCGTCCTGCCGGTCCATCTGCCGCCGCTCAAGGATCGTCCCCGCTGTTTGGCGCCCCTGGCGCAGAAGCTCCTGGAAAAATCGACCGCCTCGTTGAACAAGGGCAACATCACCGGCTTCACCCCCGAGGCGCTGGCCATGATCCATGGCTATGACTGGCCCGGCAACATCCGCCAGCTCGGCAATACCATCGAGCGGGCGGTCATCCTCGAGGAAGAAGACAGGATCGGTCTCTCCTCGATGCACATCCCGGAACTGGGCCGGACCAGGGCGCCGCTCATTCAGGTCACCGAGCCCCTGGAGGCCCATGAGCGGGAACTGATCCTCAAGGCGCTGACCGAAAATCTCTGGGTGCAAAAGGATGCGGCCCGCTGTCTGGGCATCAGTCCCCGCGCCCTGAACTACAAGATCAAAAAATTCGGCATCACCCACCAGAACTGGCGCAAGCACAAGAAAGAATAACCGTGGCCCGCGTCAATGGAGATGGCCGCCGGTGCTCGACATGGTCAGGTTGCCGTTCTTGACCCCGCGCAGGGCGATCAACTGTTCCGCCAGCCCGCGCACCACCGAGGCCCGGCCCTTGACGATCGTCACCTCCAGGCAGTTGTCATGATCCATGTGCACATGGGTGGTGGAGGTGATCTGATGGTGGTGCTCGTGTTGCAACTCGGTGATCTTCTCCTGGATCTGCGGCTGATGATGGTTGTACACCAGGGTGACCACTCCCACCACCTCGCTGTCCTGCTCCCACTCCTCGTTCACCAGCACGTTCCGGATCAGATCGCGGATCGCCTCGGAGCGGTTGGCATACTGCCGGCGCCCGATATATTCGTCAAAGCGGGCGAGGAGTTGTTCATCCATGGAAACGGAAAATCGTATCAGCATGACGATCAGATCCCTTGCTCCAAATCCTTGAGTTTTTCGATGGTCGCCTTGGCATCGGCCCGCAGTTTTTCCGGGACGCTGGTGTCTTTGGACGCGCGGGTGAGATATTGCTTGGCAATTTTCATCTTGCCCCGGTAGAGGTTGTATTTTCCCAGATAATACACACTGACCCCCTCCCTGCCCCGGTTGGATTCGATCTGCCCCAGATCGAAATAGAGCTGCGGATACTCGGGCATGACCGTTGCCACCCGCTGGAGCAACTGCTCGGCCCGCGGATTGTTGCCGCGCATCAATTCCATCTTGGCCAACTGGTACACGCCGTACATATCGGACGGATCCCGCTTGACCGCCTGCTCCAAGATCGCTCCGGCCTCGTTGTGGCGGCCGCTTTCGATCAGGATGACGGCCCGGGCGACTTCGAGAATGTCCTTGCGCGGGTACTGCTACCGCACCGCGGCCAGGTGCCGGGGGGCCTGGGCCTAGTTGTGGGCATCCGCCTCGAGCAGGGCCAGGCCGAAACG
>Ga0074195_1001965_pt1 | contig 25357 bp, 24 predicted proteins | sample EPASupsiteHSE623_FD_64525 | JGI IMG/M metagenome (GOLD analysis project Ga0074195, IMG submission 64525) | Bioremediated contaminated groundwater from EPA Superfund site, New Mexico - Sample HSE6-23 | ecosystem: Environmental > Aquatic > Deep subsurface > Groundwater > Contaminated ... | reverse complement strand
CAGCCGGACGCTCTAACCGCTGAGCTACAACCACCGTATAGGCGTGAACCGAACGCGAACTTCTCCGAGGGCTTGTCCGTGGCTTGACGAGCCGAAAGACTATTCTAAAATTTTAGGAGTTTAATGGCAATAGGATATAATGGTATCAGTGAAGCCCCAGGCCGCGTTCTAACCGAGGTCCGATATGGCCCTGTTAATAAGAAAACCCGCCGCCGCCGGTAAATTTTACGATTCGGACCCGGAGAAGCTGCGCAAAGCGGTGCGGAGCTATATGCGGCCGGCGGGCGGCGCGAAAGAGAAGATCCTGGGAGTTCTTGTTCCCCACGCCGGCTATGTGTTCTCGGGCGCGACGGCGGGCGCGGCTTTTGCCAGCCTGAAAGGCGCGGACATCGACACGGCGGTGGTCATAGGCACCGGCCATACCGAAGCAGTGAGGGGCGCGGCCATAATGTCCGGCGGATTCTTCGAAACTCCGCTCGGCCGGCTGGAAATAGACGGAGACCTGGCCCGTGCCTTGCTCGCCCCCCCCGGCCCTTTTAAAGACCTGCCTTCGGCGCACGCCGGGGAGCATTCCGTGGAAGTGGAGCTGCCTTTTCTTCAGGAGCTCGGGATAAAAAAATTCCTGCCCGTGACGGCGAATTCTTCCGAGATCAAGGTCCTGGAAGAAGCCGGGCGGCGGCTTGGCGCGGCGCTGCGCGGCAGGAAGGCCGTGATCTGCGTTTCTTCGGACCTCTCCCATTATCCCCCCGCCGACCTGGCGGAGCGGTCCGATCCGGCGCTGTTGCTGGCCTACCGTACCGCGTTCAGGAACGGGGATATGGCATATTTCGCGCTGGCTAACGAACTCCTGCTTGAAAAAGCGGCCGGGAAGATGGATACAGCGGCCTGCGGCTTCGCGGCCATGGTGCTGGGCGCCGCCGCCTGCGCGGAACTGGGCGCCGATGATTTCCGGCTTCTGGAATATACGCATTCCGGGAAGATCTCCGGAGATGCCAGCGGCGTGGTGGGGTACGCGGCCGGGCTTTTCACCGGCGGCGGCGAGCGGCCGGCGGGCGAACTTGACCCGAAGCTGAAAAAAGAGCTTCTGGCGCTGGCGCGGAGCAGCATAGAGAGCAAACTGAAAAAAATCCCGGCGCCGAGCACGGAACTGTTGCCTGCGCCGGAATTGAACCAGCCGGCCGCGGTTTTTGTAACCCTGAATAAGGGCGGCGCGCTGCGCGGCTGTATCGGGACAATGACTCCCAGACAGCTTCTGGCCGACGCGGTGGTTTATTTCGCCGAGGCGGCGGCTTTCAGCGATACGCGGTTCGCCCCGGTTTCGGCCGGGGAATTGCGGGACATAAAGATGGAAATATCGGTCCTGTCGCCTCTGCGGCGCGTTGAAAGCTGGACGGCCGTGGAGCAGGGAAAGCACGGCGTATATGTGCGGAAAGGCCGCCTGAGCGGAACCTATCTGCCTCAGGTCTGGGAGCATTTCGGCTCCCGTGAAGAATTTCTTACATCGTTATGTCTGGAGAAGGCCGGTCTGCCGGCCGGAGCCTGGAAAGAAAAATCCACCGAGCTTTTCGTTTACTCGGTGGATTCTTTCGAAGAAAAATAACCTTACAGTTCAGACAGCGTGTACATGGTGAACATTATCGCCGCGCCCATTAGAATGCCGGCGGGGCCGAGCAGGAAGAAACCCATGAAGGCGCCGAGGGCGGCCGCCGTCATGCTCGGCACCATTTTCTTCAGTTCTGCCTTGAAATCCGGCAGTTTGGGGGGCGGTGGGGCGGCGGGAGGAGCGGCGCCGGCCCTGTCGCTTTCCAAGTTGGAACCGTAGGGGTCGGACCTTCCATTGAAAGTGTTCCAGCGATTAGCGCCATTGTTGCAATCGGAACCGCCGTGCCGTCCGCCGGGCCTGCGATCGGCGCGCACCGAGCCAAGATCGCCTTTGTTCCTGTTGTTGTCCATATTGGCCCCGCCAGAGACCCTCATGAGCTCGTTCAGGGCTTTGGTCGGCCTTTCGGGCGGCAGGGGAACATCTACGGGAGGGCGTTTTCCCGCGCTTTTCCTGACTGCCGTTTTCTTGTCTTTCGGGGTAAGCGGAACCGGAGCGGGGTGCGCGACGAAATAGGGCACAGGGGTGGCGGCCGGAACTTCTTCGCATTGGATGGCGGGCGCGGCCGCGGCCGGCCAAGCCTTTTTGGTTTTAACCGCCGGAGTTGGATTATATCCGGCGTACGCTCCGCATGCCGCCGCCATCTGCAGCATCGCACACAATACGGCTAAAGGAAACAGGTGTTTTCTCATGGCTATAGTATAAGAAAACCGGAACCGCTTGTTAAGAGCACAAAGCACCAAATTAATATGGGCCTTTTGGTCCAAACAGGGCGCTTCAGGGGAGCGTTTCGCCGCGGTTTTCGTTCTGGGCGGGTTTTGTTTCCCTCTTTTTGCGGCTTTTCGACGCCTCCGCCTCGGCCTCCCCCAGGCCGAGACGGAAGATCTCCACTATCTGATAGCCGTCCTTCCTCAATTCTGTGAGTTTTTTGATATCGTCCTCAGATAGGGATATAACTATCTGGTAGCGCGGTTTCATCATGCTTAACCTCCTCTCCTGGTGTGTATCATCGCTGTCTTGATGCGGTCCGCCCTGGCCTGAGACGCTCCCATTTTTCCGTCCTTTATAAGGCTTAAGGTAACCGCCATCCATAGCTTGAACTGCTTGTTCACAGTGGCGCTTGTCATGGTCATAATTACCTCCTTGTATAGGATAGCATAGCAAAGTATAGTTGTCAAGGCCCAAATTGGACCTATTGACGGTTCCTCCAATGAAAAAAGTTCCCCCCCTGGCCAAGAATGAGGTCAAAACCGGCAAAAATTACGGATTACGGCTTCCGGGCGGGCGATGTCCTGCGGCTAAAACCGGTCGCATTCGGGGGTTCAAATATATAGAATATGCCTTGTGAAAAAGATAGCTTTCATCCGTAACGAGCCGCTGGTTTGCGGCATAGTGAATGTCACCCCTGACTCCTTTTCGGACGGCGGGCTGTATCTGGACGAAAAAAAGGCGGTGGACCGGGCTCTGGAGCTTGAGTCGCAGGGCGCGGCGCTGGTGGACATAGGGGCGGAGTCCTCCCGGCCGGGCGCGGCGCCGGTGGACGAAAAAGAGGAGTTGGGGAGGCTGTTGCCGGTGGTTCGCGTCGCGGCGTCGCGGCTTAAGATACCCATTTCAGTGGATACCTGCAAGCCCGCGGTGGCCGAGGCTTGCCTGGAAGCGGGCGCTTCGTATATAAACGATATCACGGGTTTTTCAGATCCCCGCATGGGCCGCGCCGCGGCCGCTTCCGGGGCCGGGGCGATAGTCATGCATATGCTGGGCAGCCCCTCGGATATGCAGAAGGCCCCCGTTTATTCCGATGTGGTCGCCGAAGTCATGTCCTTTCTGGAACGGCGGATCCGCGGGCTGCGCGCTCTTGGCGTTAGGGAGATCATAGCCGATCCCGGTATAGGCTTCGGGAAAACGCTTGAGCATAATCTGGAGCTTATCGCGGGATTGGGGCGTTTCAAGGCGTTGGGCTGTCCGCTGATGCTGGGGGTATCCCGTAAATCCTTCATCGGCGCGCTTTCCGGCGGGGCGCCGGCCGGCGAACGGCTGGGCGGCACCGTGGCGGCCTGCGTGCTGGGCGCGCTGAACGGCGCGGATATCCTGCGCGTGCACGACGCGGCGCAGGTAAAACAGGCTTTGGCCGTGGCTATGGCCTTGGTCCGGAGGGGAGCCGCGAAATGAGACCCGCGCGCGTTTATCTTTCCCTCGGCTCCAATCTCGGCGACAGGCGCGCCAACCTTTCCCGGGCGCTGGAGCTGCTGGGCGAAACGCTCCGGATAGAAAAGGTTTCCGGTATTTATGAGACCGAGCCCATGTACCGCGCCGGCCAGCCCAGGTTCTATAACCTGGCTGCCGAGACGCGGACCGGCCTGGGTCCTGAAGAACTGCTGCGCCTCACGCAATCCGTAGAGAAAAAGCTGAAGCGCGAGCGGAAGCTGCGTTACGGGCCGCGCACCATCGATATAGATATCCTGCTGTACGGCGACGCCCGCTTCAGTTCCGGCTCCCTGGTCATTCCCCACCCTAAAATGGCCGAACGCGCTTTCGTGCTGGCGCCGCTGGCTGAGATCGCATCCGGTGTGCGGCATCCGGCGCTTAATAAAACCGCAGCCGAACTGAAAAAGAGCTGTTCCGGCGGTTTGACCGGCGTGAGAAAAGTGCCGGATTCCTATGCGGCCGCCCTGGAACTCCTTTACGCCATGCGGCCGGCGCGCAAAGGCGCGTACGGCACAGGGCCGGAGCGGAAGATCCTGCGCCTGCTTTCGGAACCGCAGAAAAAATTCTCCGCCGTCCATGTGGCGGGCTCCAACGGCAAGACCAGCGTAAGCATGCTGCTGGCCCGCGCGCTTACCGCCGCCGGCTACAGGACGGGGCTTTATATAAGTCCCCATGTGACCGAGGTCCGGGAAAGGATAACCGTGGACGGGGCGCGGATAAGCCGGCGCGAGTTCCTGCGGCTCTTTCACCGCGTTCACAGCTTCGGAGCGGACCTGTCCTTCTTTGAGTTCATGACGGCTATGGCGTTCCTGTATTTCGCGGAACGAAAGGTGAAAATAGCGGTGATAGAGGCGGGGCTCGGCGGCGCGCTGGACGCCACCAATGTCATAGATCCGGCGGTCGCCGTTATCACAAGCGTATCGAGGGAGCACGAGAACATCCTCGGCCGGGGATTGAAAAATATAGCCAGGCATAAAGCCGGCGTGATCAAAAAGGGCTGCATAGCGGTGGCGAACGCCGGGAGAGGGGCGCTCGCCGTGATAGCCCGGCGGGCCGGAGCGGTGGGCGCGGAACTGTCGCGGCCCGGCGCGTCGGGCCGCGGGGACGGAGGCCGTCTAAAAGCGGAGTATCAGCGGGAGAATTTTGAGACCGCCAGCCGCGCGGCCGCGGCTTTGGAAAAACGCGGCTTTCACATTCCCCGCCGGGCCCTGGCGGCGGCGGCCGGTAATTTCAGGCCGCCGGCCAGGTTCGAAGTTTCAAGGGCGCGCGGCCGCACGGTCATTTTCGACGGCGCGCATAATCCGGCGGCGCTGGAGGCGTTTCTGGCTTCGGCGCTCGCTTTCCGGAAGGGCGTGAAATTAATATGCGTGGCCGGAGCGATGAGGGACAAGGACCTGAAAGGCATGGCCGCGCTTTTGGGCGCTCGCGCCGATTTCACGATCTTTACCCGCCCCTCTTCCTACAGGGCCGCGGCGCCGAAGGTTTTCGCCGGCTATATGGGAGCGCGCGGGAAGTTCGGGATCGCGGAGGAACCGGCGAAGGCTTTTGGAACCGCGCTGGTCTTGGCCGGGCCGCGGGATATAGTGGCGGTTTGCGGGAGTTTCTACCTGGTTTCCGATATAAAGGCCGCTTTTAAAGGCGGCCGGGCCGTTTTCCCCAGGGAAATGATAGCCGTCTGAATAGGGGGGCGAGGTTCCGCGCTATCTGCTCATGAAAAGGCCGGTCCCTTTCATGAATTCCTTTTCCGTGTCCGCGCCGCCCCTGTCCTTGGAATTCCTTCCGGCCATTCCCCAAGAGATATCAAAAGGTCTGGTGTCGTCGCCCTTCAGCCAGAACCCCCCGGCGTTGATGGCGCACATATCTTCGCCGTTATTTACAGCGCCGCACGCGGTAAAACCCTTATACGAGGCGTAATGCCTGTTTTCCGTGTCGTATATATCTATCATGCGCGTAAAGGAACTCTCGCCGGTGCTTTCGCGGAACTGGGAGATCAGAACGAAGCATTTGTTCAATCTGGAATTAAAATGACTGCGCTGGTAGGCCGTGCCGCCGGGTCCGCGGTCCTTGAAAAAAGCCTCCGCCTTGGCCGCGCAAGCCGTCTGCAGGCTCGTATCCAGCTGGACACGCTGCTGGGAGGCCCGCTCTTCCGCTTCGCGGATCTTCTCCTCGTCGCGGCAGGCGCCCGCCAATAATCCCGCCGCCAATATGGTTCCGAGCGAGAATATGGTTTTAAGATGTTTCATGCCAGGATTCAGCCGCCGTATTATCACTCTGCAATAATACAAAAGTTTTCAAGGGTCCGGATATTCGCTTATTTTGCAAAACATGCAGGATCTTCTCATCGCGTTCCCATAGCTCAACGGACAGAACTCCCGCCCGGCAGGTTTTTTGCTGCCGGGGCGTGGCTGGCAAGTTCATCCTCTTTGCAAATACAAGCCCATCGTCCGGGGACCGGATGTGTTCTGAACTAGAGCGATACCCCCTCTGATTTGCGGCGCTGGAACCGGTGTACGCACTTTACGCCGAGAGCTTTCAGCGCTCCGGCGGCCTTATCAAGATTCATTCCTACATGCTCGGGGCGATGAGCATCCGACGAGAGTGTAAGCGGCACGCCGCGGGACACCAGGCGGGCGATGATGTCGTGCGATGGACAAAATTCCTCCCGTGCCTCCTGCCTGTAAGAGAACGCCGTATTTATCTCTACAGTTATCCCGGAAACGGTGATGGCGTCGATCAGGCGGTCGAGACTTTCCGCTACTTTGCTGTCGGCGGGCAACGGCCTCACCATCTTGAGCACATCAAGATGCCCTAAAATGTCGAATGTCCGGGACTCAACTGCTTTCCGCAAGAGATCAAAATAACGGATGTACACATCGGAGACCGGAGACTTGTCCCATATCCCGGGCAGCCCCGGATTATCGGCTGCCTTATCTTCAATAAAGTGAACGGATCCGATCAGGAAATCCCAATCGAAATCCATGTCCGTATCGGTTGTCTCCGTATTGCCAAACCAATCCACCTCCAGTCCGAATGTTGTGGTGGGATACCGTTTGCGAGCCTGCTCGATGAAGGCGGTGTATTCGCGCAGTCTGCCCCGATTCATATGTCGTTCGAACCAGGCTTTTTGCGCCAGCGAAGCGGGATCGTTTCCGGGAGCCGGTTCCCGGCGGTCTGGTCCCATAAGTGCACGGAACTGCGTAGTGTGTTCCACGATGCCAAGACGAGTCACATGATGATCAGTTGCTGACTGGATAAAGGCCTCCAGCCATTCCAAGGAGTATGGGCCCTTTTCCAGATGCACATGGTGGTCTATCGGAATCATATGGTTTAAGCGCCGACTGACGGGCAATATGAAGAAAATCAACCAGGTAATTGCCTAGCCAGCAGGCGGATCTTTTCATGGTGGTATTGCCAAGCTAACCATGCAGAGGCCGCCCAATCCTTGACCGACTTCTGGTGCTCCGTTGCATTCGCAGCCTTTACAACATCGATAACTGTTATTTTACCCAAAGACTTTGGCGGAGCGAGCCAAATGAACTTGCCTTTATTTTTTTCAATGAGTCGTCCCATAGCATAGGTCGCGCTTTTAAAGTCGCACTTCTTCTCAAGTATCAAAAATAACGCCAGAAGATGGACATTTACGGATTGGATGGCGCGGGGAGCCGGTATTCCCGGGTGCTGGACGGCGTAAGCATCCACAGTTAAGCGATGAACCTTCATATGGTCGGGATCGCTATATTCTTTCGCAAGAATATCTCCATAGATTTTCCAGCAGCCGGCAGAAGCGCCTAAATAGGCATGGGTAGGTCCGGAAATATTTGTTACTAATGCCTTGCAATCCGGACAGTTCATTAATTCAGCCATAGGTGTATTGGACTGGGCACCGAACAAGTTTATTCTATAAAATATGGGCCGGAGTCACGGAAGTTCGGTGGAAAATCTTCTATTGTCAATCGCGGGGCAATGAGAGGAAAAGTAGGCGGATGGCTGACTGTACCAGGTTAGACTCCGTTTGCTGGCGGAGTAGAGATGTCTGTATCGGATATTCTGATCCAAAACGGGCGGTTTGTGAGGGCTAAAACTGATTTCGATGGTGTCGCTGGTAAGGGCTCCCCGTTTCAATCGGAGTCTCAGCCCCAAGGCGGTTCCTTTCCCTCCACTTTCAGCCATGGCAGATGGGCGAAATTCTCAGGGCCGTAGCCGGTGGCCATGCTGATATCAGTAAATCCTTTCTCATGCAGGGTTTTGGCCATATCTTCTCCTTTCTGGTCAGTGCCCAGGTCGGAATCTATATAAACCGGCGTGTCTTTGGCCAAAGTCTCTATGCCAGCGTTAAAATCTTGCGGGTTTTTATAGGTCAGAAGTTTAACCCCGGCGGAGCGGGCCGCCATTTTCCAGGTCATGTGAACCAGGGCGTCGTCATCTATTAAAACAGCGACCTTGGGCCCTGACGGCTGGGATTTTATCGCAATAGGAACAAACCCGGCCAATCCTTTGGGAATCATGCGAATGCCCAGTTGAGTGGATTCCTCGATTATGCCTTTTTCTTCGTACCGACTGGTGACCAGAATGACTTTGGGAGCGAGATTAAGTTTCCTCGCAAGGCTTAATCCGGTTTCTTTGTAGTTCAACAGCTCATAGTCGAAAAGATACAGCGCCTTATTTGCCTTTTCCGGGGAGCCCTTAACCCATTCGCGCAACTTGTTCGGTTCGCCGAAATGGATTACTTCAATATTGCTCTCTTTGACCCGGGCGAATTCAAACCGTTCCTGCCATACCTGATGAATGCTTGTGTCGTCGTCCAGCACCACCACCGGCATGCCGACGGGAAGTTCCAGTACCGATACGAACCCTGAAGGCGCTTCCGCCTCCGGCAGTTTTATGGTAACTGTAGTTCCTTGACCTAAGGCTGAGGTGATATCCAGATTACCCCCCCAGCTTTCAATCGTGGTTCTGGCATGATATAACCCTAACCCGGAACCGCCGGCTTTCCCATGTGTTTCGCCCCTTTGCCCGAGCTTTATCAGAATTTCAGGAGGTATGCCTTTGCCGTTGTCGGCTATTGTGATAAGGATATTGCCATCTTCGCGGGTCAGTCCTAAGTCGACGGCGCCTTTGTCGTCCAGAACTTCAACTGCGTTGTTGACCAAATTGGAGATTATGCGTTTAAATTCTACCGGCTGAATCTTTGCGAACAGGCCGTATGCCTCCTCAGTTAATTTAAAGTCGATAGTAATTCCAGGCTTTGACTCAAATTGGAAGCGCTTCTCCGTGACAACCGGATCCAAAATGCTTGAGAGCAGGCGGACTTCGGGAAGTTCATTGAGATTGGGATGTGTCCCGGAGTCGGTGCTAGTGATGCCCTTATCCTGCTGCCGGTTCTTTTCGAGAAGATTGTTTGCAATGTCCCTTATGCGGTTAACCGCATGCCGAACCATAATGCGTTGCTCTTCAGGCAGGTTTGCTGTGCTTTTTAACATTGAGTCAAGTGCTGCCAACGGGGAGCGTATGTCGTGAGCTACCTGGGATGCGATTTCATGTTTGACCTTGGACATCCGACTTTCAGTTTCTTTTTCTTCTTTGAATTTTATGTCAACAATCCGCTTTTTGTATATGGTCGAGAAACTTTCCTGTAATTCTATCGGCAAGCTCTTTTCCAAAATGCTGGCGTCTGATGATTTAAGTAAAAGCTGGTCACTAACAAGTTCAACGGTAATGTCTAAAAACCTTTGATGTTTGTCGGCCAGGAATTGACTAATGAGTCCGGCGACTATAACGCAAATAATGAAGGCAAGAATCACTAATTTTAATGATAAGATCGTCGCCCCAGACATAAACACAAGGGCGACGAAAAGAAGCACAGTTGTAAGTGCCCCTAATTTGTAAGTGTTCAACAGGCTGTTAAAGTTGAATAACTCCAACGGCCGGAAACTGTCCCTTTGGCCCAAAATAGCAATGGCCAAAAATCCAACTCCTGCTGCCCAATAATACTCGTAAAATCCAAAATGCGGTTCATAACCAATGATGGTCTCAATCCGCATAGCCCAGTCCCCCAGTCCGAGGGTCAGCATGCCAATTGAAAGAAGTGTCCAAAATATATCTCTTGCACCTAAAAAAGTTACGAAAGCCACAAAAACGGCCAAATAGGCGGCAATGATTGCGAGGCCTTGAACCACATAAAATACTTCCACAGGCTTACCCGCGACGGAGAACCAGAAAGGGACAAGGGTAAATTTGACAGCAATCAGGGTCGTTAAAATAAATGATATGAAGAATATCGGATTTCGGAGAATGTGGGAAAAAGAATTTCGTATTTCCGTGATAAATGCCAACGCCATCAGTAAAAAAGCAAAGGCATAAAAGCCTCCGGTCATAAACGAGACCAAAGGCGTATGTTGATTAAAACTATTAATGTAAAAACTGAATATATACGAAGCATCAGCAACGATCAGTGCGCCAAAAAACAGTCCGAGTATAATAGCCAGACGGGAGTTCCCCCCCACGGCAGAACATCGCTTTGTAAGGCAGTATAAGGCCATCGCTTCCAATATCACTTCCGCGCTGCCGATTAAAGTTCCTGGTTTGGGTGAAAGCACCAGCTCAGCAACATACATTAGGAGAAGAATAAATAAGACCCATGCCACCGTTTTTATGTAGCGTAAAGTTGCCATAAGTATCTTGCCAACAATTGAATTCTAAAGCCCCAAGAGAATGGTAGTCTTAATGCTTTTCAAAGTAGGCGCGCAGAGGCGGATAACTGCGCACCAGGGAAATTGTTTCTTCCACCTGCGCTTCAGCCACACCGTTGCCGATGAGCATCGTTACATCTTTGCCCAATGAATCGGTCGCCAGGGCGGCCTGATCGAAACGAGTGGCCATCGAAAACCAGAATATGACGCCATGAGGCTTCTTTTCGCGCGTACAAAGAACTGAGGCTGTTTCCGTGCCGGGGATATTAACCACATTTACCACAAAATCACAGAGCGAGTCCTGTGTGTTGGATTTCACGAACGAATATAATTCTCTGGCATTACGCGCATCCGTCCTTAAAACGACATCGGCCAGCTTTAATTTCTTCACCAGGTCAATTTGAGTCTGACTGGAGTCTACCGCCAGGATATTCAGCCTTGGGCCACCGGGAGAACTCTTCTTTAAACGCCCTGCCACTTCCCGCATTACATACATTGCGGCAAGCCCGGCCTTCCCGCATCCAAGAACGAGCGCATGGATATTTCCCTTACGACCCCGTGCAATTTCCGCTAAACATCTTCTTACCTGGGGAGCCAGACTACTTATATCCACGCAGGCAAGGGCAAGTTCCGGGCCTAAATTCTCCGGCACCGGGCAAATCCTCATACAAGAGAACATTACCGCAGTGCCCTCTACAGCCACCCGATCTCCCTTTATTTCTTTGATGCGCGTAATGTGCAGGGGCAGTGTGGACAATGATGCCACCGGGACAATTACATCGCCCAGTTGGCTGCCACCCCGCAGCGGGCGATGGATGTCAAAGAATTTAGAGCCGATCTTCTTTATCCTGCCCACCAAGACTCCTCCTGAATTTGTGACCGGGTTGTGCATCTTTCCGCGGGACACGATGATGCTTTTTATTCTGGAGGCAGCGCGTTCGGGATCGTTCGCAGATGATTCCATGATGTTTTTCATGCTTGTCGCATCCAACATCAGGAAATCCACATCAAGGATTAATTCATGCTGATGGGACAACTGCGGAGAATTGTTTAACTTTAATGCGCCTTGCGGCAGAGCAAAAGTCGGCTTTAAAACACGGTGGGCCCCGTATATGGAAAGGATGTCAATCTTGTGTTTCATGGAATATTTTACGTCTTAAAACCCTTTTGAAGATTTCCCTAACCTTGCCCAATTGTACTACTTGCCGTGGGCATCTGCCAATGAGAGAGGCTCTCAGAGATTAAAACTAATTCTGGACTAAACTATCGGCGGGTATCCGAAAAATTATAAAGAGTATAGGGAGTATAAGTAGGCGGGTGGCTGGCTGCACGAAGTTAGAACCTGTTTTTTGCCGATTTAGCCTAAAACTTGCTGGAAAACACCACTAAAGATCACATTTTCAGGGTATAAGCTGAAATAACCAAGAAACTGAGCTGCGTACCCCATACCCAAAAACCCTACTAAAAAACGCTACCCCCCTTTTTTTTGTAGGGTAAAAAAAGCGACCAAAGGCGTGTAAATCTGCTATATTTTCTTAAATAGCGCCATCTCCCTCTGGCAGCTTTCAGGGCTTTTTCGCACTATTGACTTGCTTACAGGCCAAGAATCAAGATCTGCCTCCCACCACGGCTAACCTTACATCTAGTCTTCACCGCTTCATCAAAACTAGGGTTTTGCGTTCGGATTAGTCAGGATATCGGTTATCTGCGGATCATCCGGCATATCATTGCTTAACGGGATTATCTCATATTGATAGCCGGTCAACTTTTTGCTTGGGTCAAATCTCATCGTCAACTTTCCGACATTCTGAAAGTTAGCACCGGCCTGAACGATCAACGTTTCGCCGATTTTTATCGGCTTGTCGTCAAGCGTTTGTGAATGTCCTCCGATGATAAGGTCGATTCCTTTCGTTTCCATGGCTATTTTCTTATCGTAGTCGGCGCCGCCATGGGAGATTAATACAAGAAAATCGTGTTTTTGCCCAGGTATCAGCGTATCGGCAAGCGTTTTTAGGTCCAGCGTTTTTATAAAATCCTCGGGATACAAAGAAAACACATCCTGCGGTATGTAGGAAATTAATCTGAGTTTGATGCCATTTTTTTCCACGATCTTATCGGCCGCGCCGGCGGCCAGACATTTACCGGCCTGGCAGACACGCATATTGGATGAAAGGAAAGGCAGCGTATCAGGTTGGCCATACGCACGGAAACCCGCGTAAGACACATCCTGGTCACCCACACCTATAGCATCATATCCGGCCAACCTCAAGCCCTTGATAATGCTATCCGCGACCGGTTTTGAAACGGAAGGCGGTAAAAAATCACCGGAATCGACAAAAAGGCTCTGCGGGAGCAACGCTCTCTGGGATTTTATAAACGGGATAAGTTTTATCAGGCCGCCGTAAGAGTGCCGGTAACAATTGCAGGACTTGATCCAGCCATTCCCAGAGCTTGTCACAAAAATCGTAAGCTTACTATCCTTATCCCATTTTCCAGCGTGCACCTCTGCTAGTTTCGCATCCAAGGCGTTTTTTTTAGATTCGTCGTAGCTTTCTGAAATAAACTCAACTTTCTTGGCCGGAGATATGATATAGGCTTTCGGTATTATGGCTAAAGCGCCTCTGAAAAGCCCGTATTTTCCCCCAATAGTTTTTCCGCGTGGGTCATGCAATATCGGGAACTTAATATTGTTTTTCTCTGCGAACCGTTTCAGTTTTCCTATATCAGGATTAATGCCGATCAAGTATACATCGGCGTCGTGCTTGCTCGCTAGATCGCGAAGGGCATCTATCTCTTTAAGACAAATGTCACACCAGGTGGCAAAAAAAGCAAGCACCACGGGTTTGTTATAAGAACAAGCGGAGTTTAAGCTAACTTTATTGCCGGACACAGTTGGCAACTCGAAATCTGGCGCAAAGTCGCCTGGGGCCAATGCAGCACTTGGACGTGCCGCAAACAAAATCAGTCCAGCCACCAGTTTAAAAATAAAATATTTGTTATTCACATGTGTCGTACTCATGTGTTATGACACCGGTGCCTACTTACTGCTTATATCCTTCGCAAGCGTCCTGCAAGTATCCTTCAATTCCGCGCTGGATTGGGCCTCACGGTTGTACGAAGCAATTATCTTCCCTGTTTCAACATCTACAAGATCTACTGCCAGATAGTATTTATCCAATAATTTGGACAACTGGCCTACGGCCACCCACTTTACGCTCAGCAACTTGCCCACCTGTACCGCGCATTCCTGTTCCGTGCAACCGCTGGACTGGAATTTCTGCTCGGCCAGAATGGCGTCAATATTATTTCTGGCCATCATATTGAAAACATTCTGCCTGACCAATGCATCCCGCAAGAAATCGGTGACGATAGCGGCTTCCGCCTGCGGCGCATTTTTCGCTACGAAATCAACTACGGCCATATTGATACGCCCCTGCGGACGGGTATTCTTCTGTGTCAGCACACTGCCTCGGTGTCCAGGGGTCAGTTCCCAGGCAATGGCCCGGCAGGAATTTCTCAGTCCGCTGGCTGAAGAGGCTTCCTGTCCATATGAGGCGAGTATCTTGCCGGATTCCACGTCGACCATATTTACGGTAACATAATATGTATCCTGTAATTTGGAAAGAGAACCCACGGCCATCTGCCGCACATTCAGCAACTTGCCCATCTGCACCGCGCATTCCTGTTCAGTACAGCCGCTGGATTGGAATTTCTGTTCGGCCAGAACTGTATCCATGTTGTTCCTGTTCATAACGTTGAATCCACCCAACTCGACCAGTTCTGTTCTCATGAAATCAGCTACGATCGACGCATCGGCTTGTGAAACATTCTTGGCCACAAAATCTGCCACGGCCATATTTGTCTTCACATCGTCTCGTGCGCCCGATCCAAAATAATAGCGTATGGCCAGGCTTGGCCTTAGCCCGGAGTAATCATAAGTAAACAATCGTTCTCTGGCTTGCAGGCCATCTTCAGTAATCTTTGTTGTAATATACTGGCCGTAGGGCCCGGTTTCCATGATCAGCCGGTTTCCCCCTGTGCCGCGCAAATCGTCCATCTTGCCGTTAATTAAGTATTTGAGATTTACCCCAAGCGACAAATGCTTGGAGAGAAAGTACTCGCTGCCGATGACAACATGGGGAACAAATTTGGTTTGCGTAAACTTATACGAGGCTGAAAAAACATGATAAATATAATTTTCGACCCAAGAATCCTGGAACTCGCTTTTAGCCATGAAATACTCTCCGCCGGTTCCACAGAAAAATCGGAACGGCCCTTTACCGGGCTGCCATTTCACATAAACGGTAAGCGGAATAACAGTTGTCTCGTTTTTTAATGCTATTGAGTGCGAACGTATACTATTCTGCCCCCACGATGCATCTACTAAACCGTCAGATTTGGCGACATATTCAACATTTGAGGTTTCCCCATAGCCCAAAGATGCGCCCAGAAGCCAATTCTTTGCCGAGCGGCTTTCACATAAAAAGCTGACGTCCGGGTTTAGTGTCCCCCGGGTTATTTGCCCGCTAAACTTCGAGGTTCTTGGGTCCATGGAAAGGTATGCGCCTGGCGCGGTTGCACCTCCGGTATCCATGTCTTGTCTCATCTCCTTATCATCCATCTTCCAATATCCGGCAGATACTTCCACGCCGCAACCGGCATTTACAGCAAGCGGTGTCAGTAACAGTGCTGTTGCTGTGCCCATTCCAACAGCCGGTTTCAGAAATTGGCGTATCATTATCAATGCCGTAGTGGAAATATAAATTTCTCTGCGTTTGAAGAAACCAATGGAAACCACAGGACATTGCTGACTTGTTGCTCAGCTTGATTTCCCCCACTAGTAGGCAATTTTAGCAAATTAGTCTTAGGGAATATCTTAAAACGCAAAAAACTTAGAGCTGCAGCTGGCAGGATGCGAGGTGTTTCTGTCTTGCGACAAGAATGGGCTGCGGAGGCGGAGTGCGCCCGTAGACGGAGAGCGGGATTTGGCTGGTGAGCTTTATGGATGACGATCTAGGGTGTTTTTTGACTTCGAGGGTAAAAGATTTGAGCCCATCGGGAATCCCTTTGGGCTCAAAGTGTTACCTATGTATCCGGTATAATATGTTACCGATGTGTCCGGTATGGACCAAAATTTGAACGGGTGGCTGGCTGCACGAAGTTAGAACCTGTTTTTTAACGGTTTGGCCCGAAAACACGTCAAAAACTGCTTAAAACCTAAATTTTCATGGTTAAAACGCAGAAATAACCAAGAAACTGAGCCACGTTCCCATTGCCTACAAGAAAACCCTTAAATTCCTGGGCACAATCGACAGGTCTTCGAGCAAGCTAAGGCGTTCCAGCTTGGCGATTGTTTCGGGATGCAGGTCGGTGGCGGGTGTTTCTTTCAATAGCAAGCGTGTTTCTTCTTCGGTGAAAGCGCCGCTGTCACCGAACCATCCAAGGAAGGGTTTGTTTTCCGGGCAGGAATTCTGACATGACATACAGCCGATAAGGCAATTATGCGCGGATGCTGATATCCATTCAGGGAAGGGATATTCCGCTGATCTTTCATTGTGGAATGTTAGGCATTTTTCCTGCCGGATCATGAAATGTTCAGCCTTAATCGCGCCCGTAGGGCAACTTGAAATGCAGGAGCGGCACTTGGCGCATCTTGACATTACACGGGACTCGCTCCAAGTATCCCCCGGACAATCCAGATTGGAGTAAAAAGCGGCCAGCTCGAAAAAGCTGCCCATACCGGGAACATACGCTATATTATTGCGTCCGTATTCTGCCAAGCCGCCGCGGACCGCCAACAGCTTAAGAGGTAAGCGGGCGAGAATGGCCCGGCGACCCATATGCACTAGCAGTGCATTGATAGTTTTTCCCATTTCCAGTATGGTATCTTTGAACCCGACCTGATTTGGTGGCAGTAATATTTCAACCACTTTTCCGTTTAAAGTGAAGGTAAGTTTGTTCTGCGGGCGGGGGATCGCGGCCACGATGATGGAAGAAGCGCCAGGTAGGTCGTCCGGAGGAGTAAATGAAAAACGAGAAAGCGCTTCCCGGTAGAAATCCGCGTCGAATTTTCCTTGTGCATGGAGTGTCTCAATATCTTCGCGCAGTTCACAAAGGCGGCTTATCGATACGACACACGCTTTTATCCCCTTCTTTTCAAGAGCGAAACAGATATTGACAGCATCGTTTTTTGCGTTCATCAATGTCTCCCAAAACTTTTAAGTATTAATGCTTTTATAACCAACAGTTAAGACTCCCATGGAACAATCTTAAGCCGGGGCCAAACCTTATGCCATCGTATCGCCTTCTTAAGATAGATGGCTTCAGTGATCTGTGTTTTATTCGCGCGGACAGTCATGCTGAAAAGATCATTTAGGCCATAGGGCGCATAAACCCGGAAGCGGCCGGTTTCGTCATATCGAACGCCGACACTGCTGGCTGTTGTTGGCCATGTGTTTATGGCGTCTTCTACGGATCGATATGACGCAATGTCGTATCCAAAATATTTTCGGTACCAGAGGTGCACTCGCGCCTCATTAGTAATCTCTATTTCCAGCGGAATATCCTTGAAAATCTCCTTCCCTTTCCTGATATAAGCCGCCTCGTCTTTGGAAGAAAGAGTTGATGCATCAATTTGGGGCTTTGAGGTCAGGGGCCAATCTTAAAACTTTCGATATCGTCTTGCTCTTCTTTAATATATCCTTCAATAAACCTATCTGACTTTTGAGGTCTTTATTGAACATGAGTTCATTCTACCAAAATCGGTTTCCAGCACGGCAAAGAACGGCCGGGCAATAACCCCCCCCGGACTCGTAAGGGATTTTAAAAGTAGGCGGGTCCCTGGTCCGACGGTAATCGAACAATTTCCGAGCGATTTAAGGACTTTTCCAGTCAAAAGCCAGACTTTTGCCTGATAGACGAATCGTCGTTCGAATTCGTAATCGGCCCGAATGGTAAGAAAATCATGTTTTCCCCAGAAGAGGCCCTGGCGATCCGGGCCCGCCGGGTCAAGTCCCCCCGCGCCCGCCTAAAATCCAGCAGGACCTGTTGGAAGCCCGGCAACTTAAAGAACGCCTTGAAAAAATGCCGGGCCTAACCAAAACCGCCTTGGCCAAGGAACTCGGCATCTCCCGCTTTGAGCTGATCCGCCGCCTAAACCTTCTGCGGCTTGCCCCGGAGATTCAAGAACATATTTTCGACATGCCGCCGAGTCTGGCCTACCATGGACCAATCTCCAAGCGTACCTTGCGGAGTATTGCCGTCATTGCCGATACTGAATGTCAAAAACGCGAGTTCGCGGCGCTTATCAGGGCCAGCTATGGCGGCTAGATTTAGGACATTGCCCTTATTATTACCCTCTTTCGTTCAAGGCATATCATTTTTTTGGCGTGGATCTTTTGCTATTGCGTTTTATAAAATATCTGCTATACTATAAGTAGCTACTTCTGGGGCTACTTTGGAGGCAATATGACTTTCTCGCAAATGCTTAGAGCACCGCATATCGGTGTGAAAGAACTTAAGAATAACCTGTCCATGCTGTTCAAAACTCATAAGCCGATCATTGCCACGGATAGAGGTCAGCCGGCCTATGTCCTTGTGCCCTATGATGATATGGTGGAGATGATGGAATTAATGGATGAGGCTAAAGACGCTGGTCTGGTAGCTGAAATAAAAGCGGCGCGTCAGGCGTATTCCAAAGGCGGCTGGTCGCCTGTGGCGGATATGTGGAAAAAATTGGACGCATAGTCCCATGCATAAATATTCCGTAGGTTTTCCCAGCCAAGCGGTCGAGAAGCATTTCCTGAAGGAGCTTTCCCATCTTGATAAACCTACGCTTGCCCGTATACGGCAAGGTATCGATGGTTTAGCAGATAACCCCCGCCCGGAAGGCAAGAAGATAAAATCCCTGCGTCCGCCATTGGCTATTTATTCATTGGCAGCAACGCATCGTCTGCGCGTAGGCGATTATCGCATCCTATACGATATCGATGACTCCATCAGGCGCGTTATATTGCTGGCGATCCGCCGTCGGTCAGAGAAAACATACCGATAGCTTTATTGCTGAGTACAATTTTTGAACCAAGTCAGGGCTTCAGAAAATATAGGTTCCATAGTAGGGCCGGATTTCGGCTTACCTGCCTCTCCTAATCCGTGGTCGTATCCAGGCAATCGCCGCATGATTACGTCTGCTCTTTTCATTCTGATTAGCTCTGTTGATAATAGGTCCGCAGATTCTATGGGAATTGAGTTGTCCAGCGTCCCATGCGCAATGAATAGTTTGGCGTGAGACCGAAGCAAACTCTCCATCGGAGGATGTGAGAAATAACTGGCCCATCTCTTATAGGAATGCCCTTTGAAAAACTTTTTAATTTCTTGTGGGTTCGCCATAATTTCGCGGTATGTCTGCTCAAGCTCGCTGATTGCCGCGTTTATCTCATTCTCGGATGCCCCACGCGCTGACAGCTCTTTCCGTTTCAGAGCATGACAGTATCGTTTGATTTTCTCATTACAATCAGTCACCCACCTCCCTCACTGCTTTAGCAGCCCTCACGACACAAATTGTACAGCTTAAAGGGTATTCAGGCAATATAAAACAAAAATCCCCGACTTGTCGTCGAGGATTTGAAAAAGTCTGGGTGGCTGGCTGCACCAAGTTAGAACCTGTTTTTTGGCGGTTTAGCCGGAAAATACTTAAAAACCCTCATTTTCAGATAAAAAGCTGAAATAACCAAGAAACCGAGTTACGTCCCCTAGTTTCCGTATAGTTTACCTCCGTTCAGAATTCCCAGTTAACGCCTGCCAGCAGATAATGCAGCAAGGCGAAGGTGTAGACGTCGCCAGCTCCGGACCCGCCTTCCAGGAATCGATAACCAACGCGCAATCGCAGATCTTTGGAGACTACTCTTCCGACCGCCAGCATAACGTCCTCGGCCCTGCCTTGCGGGGCTCCCAGCGCGTCCGCGTCTAACAAGAGCAACCAACCCGGACGCAAGGCGTATTCCGCGGAAAAAGATGCTAACGGCACGAATCCGGTGTTCCTGGATTCGGCGGAGGTGCCTCCGCCGGTAAGCGTTATCCCGGCGTGGCGAAGTTTCAACGCTCCTCCCCAGCGCATAAGCAGGGCATTCCTGTGGTAGAATTCGTAAAGATAACGGATTCTGTAAGAATCGAATCTGTAGACTGCCTCAACCGGTACTCCTCCCGGAAAAGAGGATCCGGCGAAGTTCACCGCTCTGTCTAGTCTGCCATAAGAGCGCAGCGTCAGCGGCGCCGCCAGTACGGACACATCGCTTTTGCCGGAGCGTCTGCCCACCCGTACACGCCAGTAAGCTGCGGGGTCGGACTTCAATTCGTCGGTCAGCGAGAACCGGGTTCCGCCTTCAAGCGGTATCCTGACGGTGTTGTTCCCCGCACTAACACGGCCGCCTTCGGTATCCAAATAGAACTGGGCGGAGGAGGCCGTAGTGGTTGCGGTCGCGAATAGTGCGATAGCCGTACATAAATGGGCGCACAGGCGATTTTTAGCTTTTCGGACCATATAGTTTTCTAATGCAAACGCTATACCGCCCTCGAATTTAGTCTTCACTTTTGCCGCTTAACTATATCTCATTGTACAGGTTAACCGATATCGACGCAACAGAAAAAAATCCCCGATTTATTGTCGGGTATTTTTAAAAATATCTGGGGTCCTGACGGGATACTAACATCGTTACAAAAAGAATCCGTTACAAAATAATTCTGTAACGGATGGGCGGTTCTCCTACGGAAAATCGGTGTGCGTAGAGAATCTGGGCAACGCGATATTTTTCATAAACATCGCGTTTTCTCATCGATGTTCTAAGACAGTCGGGTTAGTAAATGCAAAAAAGCGTTGCAATATAGAATTTAGCAACTCAGCAGTGGTCTAGGGAACGGGGGAAGGTCAGCTTGATTTAATTGTACAGGTTATCCGATAGCCATTCAATACAAACAAAAATCCCCGACATGCTGTCGGGGATTTTAAAAGAATCTGGGTGGCTGGCTGCACCAAGTTAGAACCTGTTTTTTGACGGTTTAGAACCAAGTCCGAGTAATTCGCCTGCATTTTCAGAAAATGTTTGCCCAGAGGCGGTATCCAGTAGAGATTTGATGGGCTTTTTAGCGAATATTGTGCGAACTATTGCGACATATTGTCTGTAATCCCCCCGATTGGGATTCATTAAAATCGCAGAAAGCCGATCTTTTGAGGGCAGTGCGGCATCAGGATACTGCTTCGCTACTAGGCAAGCGAAGCCTTCATAGAACCAGACCGGTCCCATCTTGTTCTCCTCCTCATGGAGGTATGCGATATGGAATAGATGAACAAGTTCATGCTGGATAACTTTGCGATAATCCTCGTAAACTTCGTCCGGGTGAATCGCTTTGTATACTTGCCAGGATACTGCAAAGATTGTCTTGTTCTGGCCAAATCCCACATATGTCTTCGGAACGGTGGTCCCTGCGGGCCAATCCGGAGCTGATTTTACCATCGCGTCAAAGTCTGCCTTAGAATCATATATTACCGCCTTGGTGACAAAATTCTCAGGTTTGGCAATATACAGGTGGTTATCTTCTGAAAACTTAATAATTTCCTGTATGGAATGGTTTAATGCGGCGGCAAGTTTTAAATCTTTATTAGTTCCGATATAATTTACCGGAATTATCAAATTCTGCGGATCATCATTTGTGGATTCTTTAACGTCGGAGGTGTTATTAAACCAAGACAGGACTTCACTAAAAATCGAGTTCAGCGGCGGTCCGTCTTGTGGGGATCCTTTGCTCCGAAGGTCGTGCCCGGCGCCGGCGATCCTGTGGATTTCTACCCCCGCCCTGCCGCGTCTGATGGCTTCCACGACCATGGCGTCGAAAGACTCTACGGGCGTTGAATCATCCTCTGTGCCCTGCGCCAGAAATAGCCTGGCCCTAGAATTCATTAAGCTTTCCAGCGCTGGATGACTGATGTAGCCCGACCAGCGCTTGTAGGTATGTCCTTGAAAAAACTTGTCGATACTGTCCGGATGGGCTAGGATGTCCCGGAAATAATTTTCTAACCCGGTTACTATTTTCTCCGCTTCTTCGGCCGACTTCCCTTCGGCTCGCGCTTCCTTACGAGCAATGATTATTCTATCGAATATTTGGCTTGCACCTGGGCCAGATAGAAAGGCAACATGCGTAACCTCCGGCAATCTCTCAGCGACATAGGCCGCTATCGGGGCTCCCTCGGAGTGGCCTATGATCAAAATCCTGTCGCTGACCGGAATTGATTCCTTTACAGCCTTAATCATCGCAATCGTGTCTGTAAGCCGCGTTTCCATGCAGGCGTAGCGTGTATAGTCATCGGGACACCCTTCGCCGCTTCCGCGTTTTCCCGCAAAACCGAAATTAATACCGCGCTTTTCAGGAGCAGCGACTACAGCGAAAGGCGCGAGTTTGGTAAATGCTCCAAAACTGGTGAAGGATAGACGCTTGTCGCGAACAAAAAATTGTGAATTGCATCCCGAACCATCGAGATATATAATCAACGGGCGTGGAACCCGGGATGGAGTCGTTGACATTGCGACATAATAATGAAGCCTGGAACCGTCTTCTCTGGAGACAGACATCTCTGAAAACCCTGGCGGCAAGAGAGGATTTTTTTCCAAGCTCGGTGTGTACGTCATCGCGTCACCGAAAACCGCCCCCGGCAAAGCCATAGCCAATAATAAGAATGGGAAGCTGTTGGACATACCGAATTATAACAAATACATTTTGCGCTCAGTGCAGTGATTCGGGTAATGAAAATCCCCGATCTGTCGTCGGAGATTTAAAAATAGGCTGGGTGGCTGGCTGCACGAAGTTGGAACCTCCTTTTTGGCAGTTTAGCTAGAAAACTTGCCTAAATGCATTAAACTCCTAATTTTCAGGGCAAAATCGGAAAAAGGTCGAAAAACTCGGATTTTTGAGAAGATCTTTATTCCTTCTGTGAGAAAAGTCACAGACCGAAGAGATTTTCTTCGATATACTTTTTTAACCGCTTCGGACAGTCAGCGGGTTAAATGGAGGCGAACATGTATCTGGTTTCAGTATCGACACTTGATGAAGCGCGCGGAATGATAGACCGGCAAAGCGAATATTGGATAAGCGACTGTGCATGCAGGCTCAATGCCGGCGGAAAATGTGGCAACGGGATGCGCGTATGTCTGGCTTTTGCACCAGAGCATGCCAGCTCCACAAGCCATTTGGCAAAAGCTGACAAGGACGAGGTTTTACGGTTGCTTGAGTTCGCGGGAACAAGCGGACTTGTCCCACGGCCGCATAACACGGAGTCAGGCAAACCGGCAGCTATATGTTTTTGTTGCGAGTGTTGCTGTTGTTATCACAATAAAGAAGAAGACCGGAAAAAAGACAAGGCTGGCTTAAGTGCGGTTACCCTGGACAAAACTGCCTGCGTGAATTGCGGAGCCTGCGCGAAAGTATGCCATTTCGGGGCTTTACGTATGGAAAACGGAAAATTGAGCCTGAACGCAGAGAAATGTTTTGGATGTGGCCTTTGCGTTTTAAAATGCCGTCGGAACGCCGTTACCATGGCATCGCGTCAGATAAAAGGCTCATAATTTCCAGGATGCCGACCCGAATCGATTTAAAATCAACTTCAAACCTGGCGGCTATCGCTGCGCGTCTCGGGGCGTTGTCGGCGCGGTTTATCAGAGCACGCGATGTGGTCACTGGCCCATGGGCAAGGGTAAAATGCCAGTATGGCTGCGAGCGCTACGGCTCTTCGCTATGTTGTCCGCCGCATGCACCCGATCTCGCTTCTAACAGACTTGTGATAGATGCTTACAACTATGCATTGCTCTTTACTGCGAGGGAGCTAGCCCTTATAAACCGGATAGCCGTTTCGCTGGAAAAGAAGGCTTTTCTATCGGGTATGTATAAAGCTTTGGCTCTTGGCGCCGGCGCATGTCATCTTTGCAAGATTTGCGCTTTTAAAAAAGGTTGTCGCCACCCCAACCTTGCTCGGCCATCAATGGAGGCTTGCGGGATAGATGTATTCGCTACCGCACGCCGAAATGGTTTTAATAAGATAGCGGTATGTTCCAACTCCGCACAGAAACCGCATTTTTTCGGTTTGGTTTTATTGGATTGATTATTTCCCCAGATAATTAGTCTGATATTACCTGTAATAACGGAGGTCTGATGCCTGTAAAATTTGACGAATTGGTTCTTCCCTATCCCGGACTTAAGACCATCTCGCACGAAGAAATCGAAAAGGCTCTTACACACACAAAAGAAATCAGGCTAGGAGCCGGAACGATCGTTTTCGAAGAACTTCAGCTTTGTGGCGGATTTCCGTTCATTTTGGACGGAAACCTTAAAGTCGTTAAACGGTCCGAAAGCGGGCGGGAGATCACGCTGTATACCCTGGCCGTCGGCGATGTCTGCGTGGTTTCCGCAGCCTGTCTGCTCGGAAACCACCCATACAATGCGGTCGGCGAATGCATCTCTGATTGCCGTCTAGCAATAATGCCGCCGGAGGATTTTGACCGATTGATGGCACAAAGAAAGTTTAGAGATTACATTTTCTCACTATTCTCCAAGCGCGTGATAGGCCTGATGCAGCTGATAGATGAAGTTGCCTTTCGCAAACTGGACCAGCGTCTCGCGAAGGCATTACTTAAGACCGATCGTCCTTTACGTGCTTCGCATCAGGATCTGGCGGACGAATTAGGAACCGCAAGGGAACTGGTCACTCGGATATTGAACGACTTTGCCGAGCGCAAACTGGTCCAACTGGGTCGTCAAAATATTCGTATATTAGATCGTTCAAGGTTGAAAGAAACCGCAGGTGAATGATCTATCAGCACATTACCTTACCTTTCACAAGCCAATACAAAATAAAAATCCCCTACGTGTCGTCGGGGATTTTAAAAAAGCTGGGTGGCTGACTGCACCAAGTTAGAACCTGTTTTTTGGTGGTTTAGCAACAGTTTATCTTAAAACCTATCAAAAACGCTTAAAATCACGGTTTATAGGCTGAAAATATGCCAAGATCAAACGAATTCTCTTGAAATTACAAGGCTAGTTATATCAGGGCCAAAGGTTTTTACTATCATTGGCTAAATTGCCAAGTTGCGACTTCAAGGAATCTCTTAAAGGAGCAGAAAGATGCTTGTAGGCGAGGTCTAGCACGCCATTTGGTCCGGCTTCGATCCAAGTTTTCAGTTTCGCATCGTCCCCGTTGGTCTCTAGCACAAGCCACAACGCCACCGGGAGCGCCCCCCACTTGTCGCGGAAGGGGCCGGATGAGAGGCCTTGGGTCAATTTTCGCGCTTCATCGGGGGCGGCCGATCTCAATTTTCCAATGCGTTCGACGAAGACTGGCTCAAGGCGGCGCAAAACCTTTTCGGCTTCATCCGGAAGCCGTCCGTTCTTAGGAAACCACTTCTCCGACAAAGACCGATAGTTGCCAAGCCCTTCATTGAAAAGTTCCCACAGTGCTAGGTCAAAGGGTGTTTTCTGCTTTATCCTGCCGCCCTGAACCCGCAACCATGATTTCGTCAGCAGGTGGGTATATTCGTGAGACAATATCCGATTGACGCGGTCGGGATTGGCGGGTGATCCGTAGCTTTCGACCCATCGGCTTAGATCTATGCAAATCGTTGTGGAAGAATAGGTGAAAGCATCATCCCCGCCGCTATTCCCCACAAGCAGATCAATCCGGTCCAGGAAAGGGACATTAAACGGTATTGCTAGGAGCGGGGCTTTCTCCGACCACTTGGGGATCTGTGCCTTTATGAAATTATGCCACTTCTGCTCCTGCAAGGAGAGTGGTCGTTTTTCCCTGGCCAGTGCAGTAATTTGTTCG
>Ga0074195_1001963_pt1 | contig 25359 bp, 31 predicted proteins | sample EPASupsiteHSE623_FD_64525 | JGI IMG/M metagenome (GOLD analysis project Ga0074195, IMG submission 64525) | Bioremediated contaminated groundwater from EPA Superfund site, New Mexico - Sample HSE6-23 | ecosystem: Environmental > Aquatic > Deep subsurface > Groundwater > Contaminated ... | reverse complement strand
TCGAGAGGGCCCGGAGATTCTACGTGAGGACCCGCCAGGTCTTCTTCGGCCTGTCCGAGAGTGCCTCGCCGGGCCGGTGGGCCTACTGCAAGAAAAGCACCCGCCGCGGTATGTCATGCAGTGTAAGCAGATGGCTGGGAGGACTCGAGGGCCTGGAAGAAATCGCCGAGAGACTCCTGAGAGTGCAGATCGAGCACTTGCCGGCGCTTGACATACTGCAGAGATATGACGATCCAGACACTCTCTTCTTCCTGGATCCCCCATACCTGGCCGAGAGCAGATCATGCAAGAAGGCATACGGGGCTTTCGAGCTGTCCGAAGAAGAGCACAGGGATTTGGCCGAGGTCCTGCATAGCCTCCGGGCAAAGGTGGCCATTTCGGGTTATTCCTGCCCACTGATGGATGAGCTGTACAAAGGCTGGCGAAAGGTCGCCGCACCTTCAAAGAGGATCAACTCTTCGACCAAGGGATCCACGCGGGCCGAGTGCCTGTGGATGAACTATCACGAGGTGCAGCCATGAAGCAGGCTACCCTAACCAGCTTCTCACCGGAAGGCCAGCAAAAATGCTTCGGCTGTGCTACCTGCGTCTGCAATCTGGGTATCACCATCGTGGCCGGCGTCGAGATGGTGCATTGCAGGGGCCAGAGCCTGAGGCCAGTGAACAGAATAGGTTGCTCTGGCTGGTGGGACGGGAGAGATCGGGCAGATTATTGGCCGCTGCTTCCTGAAAACTACAGGCCCTCGATGGTGCACAGGGTGCGGGAAGGGATCGCTTGATGGCCGCATCCAAGATCATCGTTTCGGAGAACATCGAGGTCCCTGTAGTCGATGGAAAGATACAGTGCATCCGGTGCAAGGGCTGGAAGCTGCCCGGCGAGATGCACTTCAAGGACCGGACCTGCCAGGCATGCTATGAGACCATCCGGGCCAGGAACCGAGACAAGCCCAAGCCCAAAAACCATAATTCAAAAATTATAAAAAAGAATGCTATGGGCTGGGTTGAGCGTGTGGAGAAAACCACGCGGGCGATCGAAGATTTGGAGCTTGCGAAAATGATCATCCTGGAACGGGCTGCTGATCATGACGTTCTGCCTTCGTCTGGGCCGACAACGAGCGAAGGTTCCGGGGTTTCAGAAACTGCATGCAATACGAACGATCGTGCTAATAGATTGCCGGAGGAATTATCCGATTGCATAGACGGTTTCAGGGTTTCAGAAACCAATAATCATCCTTCTGATATGGGAATTGGAAAACCTGAAAGCAAAGACGGTTTCAGGGTTTCAGAAACCAACGATCGGCCTACCAATAACGATTCACTAAAATCGAAGGCAGATGGAGGTTTCATGGTTTCAGAAACTACATGCAAAACGAACGATCATGCTAATAGATTGCCGGAGGAATTATCCGATTGCATAGACGGTTTCAGGGTTTCAGAAACCAACGATCGGCCTACCAATAACGATTCACCAAAAACGATGACAGAGGGAGGTTTCATGGTTTCAGAAACTACATGCAAAACGAACGGTCGTGCTAATAGATTGCCGGAGGAATTATCCGATTGCATAGACGGTTCCAGGGTTTCAGAAACCAATAATCATCCTTCTGATATGGGAATTGGAAAACCTGAAAGCAAAGACGGTTTCAGGGTTTCAGAAACCAACGATCGGCCTACCAATAACGATTCACCAAAACCGATAGCAAAGAGAAGTTTCACGGTTTCAGATCTGCAGAAGCAGATCGCCGATCTTGAAAAGCATTGTGGAGAACAGGCGGAAATGCTCGCCAAGGCACTGCGGCGAATTGCCGCCCTTGAAGCAAAAACAGCTCCTGCAATCGAAAAGGATGATGCAAAGAGAGATTCAGATGGTATGGAGAAACTCAGGAATGATTTGTATGGGATCTTGAAAGAGCAATACGAAAAAAGGAAAATTAACGGCATTTACGTCAAGAGTCTTTATGGTCCGAATGGCCGGAATGGCGGAGTGCTGGGTGTTTCTAAAGCCACGGCATGGCGATTGCGTGAAGCTTGCCGACTCGATAAACGCTTCCGCGTTGAGAAGGCGGATAACCAGAGAGGGAACTGGACCATTCGATTGAACTTATACATGAACTAATGTGAGTTACAATTGTTATCACAGTTTCAGAAACTTGAAACCCGAACCGGAACTATAGCTGGTTATCCCTGCACTGCGACATAAAAAGAGTAAGAAAATTATGTCGTAGAACGATATATGTTAGTTATGAGAAGAGAAGAATAACTGAGAATATATATAAACGGTTAGTGACGCTAAGGGGGTATAGAGAAACTCCCGGTTTCAAGTTTCTGAAACTATGCACAACAGAAGATAAAAATGGAAGTGATCCGAAAATGCGTATGTTTGCGATCGAATATGGCGGCGAGGATGCCGAGGGTCCTTACACGGACGAGGATCTCTTGCATAAGACCCTGACCATCATCCGCCAGATCGAGCCAAATGCAGAGATCATAGGCCGGGAGTGCAATCCCTGGTCGGAGCAGATCCTGGCCGGCCTCCAGCCCTTCAGGATCCATGTTGACCTGGTGGACGGAATGCCCCAGCTCCCAGCTGAGATCTCGATCACCTGGCCGCCCAGTGAGGTGGAAGGAATCCAGATCGGCAATCTGGAGTTCAGGGAATACTTTGTCTGGGCCGAGAGCGAGAAGGCAGCTTTGCGCAAGCTGGCCACGCTGAACAAAGCCGTGCAGAGCAACAGTCCGAAGGCTGCTGCAGCTCAGGAGCTCTGATCACAATGGATGCTCTGCAGGTGGCCACAGACTACGCCGCAGAAGAGGGCTTCCGGATCACCCGGGACGCCGATAACCAGTGGATCGAGATCCATCATCCCCAGGGCGGAGCCAGAGTCCAGAAAGACGGCTCCATCTTTTGCGAAACCAATCCAGTGCTCAAGCAGGTCCTGGAGAAGAAACTCGCCCAGGCTAGGGCCAAGGAAGCCCAGCTCCTGGAGGACCCCGAGGGCCGGGTCACTATCAAGTTCTCTGCTGAGTACGAAAAGATGCCTGCTGATGTTACCCATACGACTCTCCTGGCCGTGCTGAAGGTCAAGCGCTCCCAGCTCTCATCGCAGTTCCTGGAGTGGGACACCAAGTTCCGTAACCTTTCCGGCAACTTTCCGCTCTCCTCCGCCCAGGAGGTCCTCGTCCTCATGCTTCTGTCCGCCCCCGAGCCGACCGTGCCCCGTAATCCCTGGCTGGAGCAGCCCCGTCTCTGGACAACCATCCGGGCCGCCTGGCCACCGGAGAAGGAAGGCTTCTACCGCAGCCACGTGGGCGAACTCGTGAACATCGAAATCAAAGGAGGGAATGCATGAATCGCACCGAGGAGGCAGCTGCCAAGTGCCAGGCCGAGCTGCAGGAGGCTCTCGGCCATCTCGAATATTTCAAGAGAACAGCTCTGGCCCTAGACCAGGCCATGAAGGTCATGGAAAAGGACCTGCAGGTCTGCAAGAAGAATGAACAGATTTGGGTAAAGCGCATCGAAAAGCTGCAGGAGAAGGCATGAAAAACCCCATGATGGTCCCCAATCGGCCCAAGCAGCATAGAGTTACCGACTTCGTGGATATGCAAGCGGCCATGCTCGTCCGTAACCACGCCGGCGAAGAGCTCTGCATCGAGGATCTTGTGGATGCAGCCAAAAGGGATATGCCGAATTTTGAGTGGAACAACGACAAGATCCGCCATTCTGTGGATCGACTGGAGAAGAGAGGCAAAATAGCAAGCAAGTATGTGATCAGGAGGAAGAGACTATGTCGGGTTCCTTATCCGATCTAAACTTGAGCGCCCGCAGCTCGCAGGGCGGTGCAGCGCAAGGTGAAGGTGAATATAAACTCCCGAGCGAGGCCGAAATATTTCGCATGTTTTACCCTGATGGCCACATTCCCGTGGAGCACCTGGGCAACCTATCCGAGATGCGCTCCCACGTCTCCGCTCTTCTCTCATTGGCCAGCGGGAAGCCAGGGCCAAAAATCCAGCGAAAAATCCTAAGCCGCGAAGGATCCCAGGCTATCAACCAGCAGATTGCTCATCTCAAGGATACACCCCAAGAAGATGGCAGGATGAGGACCTGGAGCGAGATAGCCCAGATGGTGGGCTGGGGCATATCCGAGAATGCCTGTCACAAACGCTATAGGGCTTGGAAGAAGCAGCTGAAACGCCAGCAGCAAACGGATCGTGCAGCGCTGCGCAGCGCTGCAGGAACGGAAGAAGCGGCAGTTCCAGAAGCTTCCGCCATCATGGCCGTTCAGGAGCGTTCCTTAGACCAAGCCCAGCAGGAATTTGAGCAAGTCGTCCGGCCTGCTGCAGCTCTCCAGGAGAGGCCGGTGCCTGACGAAAATCAGGCAATTCCTGAGAATAATATAGCTAAGGGATCTGAAGAAGTTGCAGCAACCAAGCGGGATCCTGGAAACGGAGAAGGGCCTCTTCCCGATGGCCGAAGAGTCCAGGGCATCATCGCAGGATCGAGGTTGAGCAAACGCAAGGGCAAAGATCCCAAACCCGCATCTGATGAAACGCTGCGAAACGTTCCAGCTGCATCGAGCGAAGTTCAGCAGAAACCTGAAACTGCTCCCTGCCGGCAGGATCTCCAGGAGACAAAGCCGGTGCAATCTCATGAAGCACAGGACCTGGAGCCTAAAGCGCCTCAGAATTCTAAGCAAGTTTCTTCAACTGCTGCAGCTCGAGCTCCCAAGATTCCCAAGATTCCGCATTCTGAGGACGAGTTCATTTTGACGGAGCGCGCCGGCGGCAAGAAGTTCCGCGAGATCCACGAAGCCCTTGAGGCCAGGGGCATCAAGTGCAAGCTGGTTGATGTGATCACAAGGCACTACGGTCTCCTCAAAAAAGGCCTGGACAGCCCCAAGGCGGAGAGCAAGACTCCCGAGCTGCAGCAATCCCAGACCGTGCCGGCTCACGCCTCTGAGCCAATTCAGCCGGCTCCCCCGGGAATCTCGACCGAGGACCTCAAGTTGATACTCGATCTGGCGGAGATGGGATGGTCTGCTGAGGAGATCTCCCAGGAGCTATCACAGAACGGAGTCTCAGTGAGTGCGGAGCAGATTGCCGGAATTCTCGCCGGAAGCAAAAAGGAAGAGAAGAAGCCGGAGCCAAAGCGCTTCCGCAAGGGAGAGCTCGATGCTACGATCTGGAAGCTGCATACCAAAGAGCATCTCAGCCCGGAGGAGATCTCGGCCAGGCTGCAGGAGGACGGCTACAGCTACGAGGTCGGAACCATCCGAGCCAGGCTGAAGGCTCAGGGAGCCGGGATATGAGCTGCTCTGTTGGGCTGCGGCGAATGGGCAAGCATGCGAGAGGAGCGCCGGTGCCATTGACCAGGTCGAAGCTCATGATCCCAAAGTCCGTGCAGAGGCCGGAGGCCCGGGGGCGCATCAATGGCATCAAGACCAAGACAGAGCCGATCCAGGATGGAGGCCGAGCGTGTCGGACAGTGAAGCTATAGAGGACCTCGCTGATCCTATAGACTCGGATCCCGAGACATATTTAGCCACCCCTTCCGAAGCGAAGGCCCTCTCCCGAGACAGGGGCTTTGAGACCATATGGAAAGGAGGTATCCTGAAGGGATGCCATCTCGTCCTCAAGCTTCAGGTTTCTTTCAATGCCAAGGGCAGGCTGCTCTATAACGGCAGAACTTACAACCGCGACAGCTGGACCTGGAGGCCTCCCAAGTTCATCCGCCAGCAGGGCCGGGAGGCCAAGGAGGAGCCCAATTCTCGCAACAACCACCCTGAGATCTACCTGACCACTCTGAACGGCCAGGAGCTGAAGCTCGATGCCTGCCCCTGCGGAGGGGAGCTGGTGAAGGACAGATGCGAGTGTCTCTATTGCAGGGATTGCGGTATGGTCTATAGTCATTTTTGAGGAGGACAAGCGATTCAAATGCCAGACAATGCGGCCCACAGGCTCCGAGAGGCCAGGGGCCGCGAGGTGGATTAGATGGTATTAATCGAAGAGCAGCCCGATTACCCCGGTGATTTTGGCAAGGCGTTCGAGAGCGAGGACTGCCTTCAGAGAGCCAAAGCACTATGTGAGACGGGCAAGCTCCTGAAAGACTCGGACGGCAAAGTGCATGGAACGCCCCCGGGCCTGGTGTCAATCGTGGATCTATCCCATGAGATGCACCGGGCCTATGGCAGATTAGGGAAGGTGCTGGAGGACGCCGGATGGTTCCAGGTCCCGGAACTTCCTGGCTATTACTTCCCACCGGAATTAAAGGAGGATCTGGAGTAGATGGGCAGGAAATGCAAGATCGAAAATCACCCTCATCGGAATATAATCGTAAAGCGGCTGGCCACAGAAGACGAATATTCCGATATTCTCCGAGATTTTCCGGACCTCACCTGGGATGATTTGGATTATTATAAACAGAAAAAATTGCCAGATGTATTATCCAAATCCAATGATTTAAAGATCGAAGCAGAGGAGATCCGGGGCACCCAAACCCTGGCCGAAGTCCGGTCGTTGAAGACCCATGCGCTGGGTATCCTTGAGGAGGCACAAAAGGCTGGAGACCTGAAGACCGCCCTTCTGGGCATCCGAGAGGCGCGTGGCTGCCTCGAACTCTGCATGAAAGCTGAAGGTCAGATCGACAAACAACCTCAGGTAAACATCCTGCTCAACCCGGAATGGATCGAATTGAAAGCGGTGATAATAGCGGCATTGCGACCATACCCCGACGCATTGGGAGCCGTCAGAAATGCTATCAAGTGATTTTAGGGCCGCCCTGGACTGGGAGGTGCATAAGGCGGATCCCATTGCATGGGTACACGACACCGGCTTGTTGAGAGACAAGGCCGGGAATATTTGCTGCCTGGACGACAATCAGAAGAAGATATTAGACCCAAAGAATAAAAGAGTCATAATTAATTGTCATAGACAATGGGGCAAATCTACAATATCGAGCCTCCTATGTTTCCATCGATCCCTATTCTTTGAAAAGAGCCTGTGCCTTCTTGTCGCGCCGTCTCTGCGCCAAAGCTCGGAGAATTTCCGGAAGATAGCAGACGCCCTGGAAAATGTCACCCCGCCGCCTGAGCTTGTCGAGGACACGAAGTTAACCCTCAAATTCGGCAACGGCTCACGCATAATCAGCCTTCCCGGCTCCCAAAAGACGGTTAGGGGCTTTACCGCACCTGATCTGATAATCATCGATGAGGATGCCCAGGCCGAGGATGAGCTCTTCGGCGCACTTCTGCCGATGCTGACCAACAGCCCGGATGGACGCATGATTCTTGCCAGCACTCCCTGGGGTGTCCGGGGCCATTTCTATAAAATCTGGCAAGAAGGCGGCCCGGAATGGCTGAAAATCCGGGTCATTGCCAGCGAAAACCCGCGAGTGCGGCCCGAAGTGCTGGAAGAAGCTCAGAAGAGCCCTAACGGGGCCATGTGGTATCGCCAGGAATATTGTGGTGAGTTCATTTCCGATGAGTTCAGCCTATTTGATGAGGATCGCATAAAAAAAGCAATGAGTGATGAATTTGAAGAGATAGATGCAGAGGTATACTAATGGATAAATTCTATATTACCAGCCTGGACCCTGCGCAGCTCCATGACTATAGCGCCCTGGCAGTGCTGGAATGCATGCCCGGGGCCGGAGCGGAGAAGGCGGATAATGTTTATCGATTGGTGAGCCTGAAGCGCAAGCAGAAGTTACCCTACCCGGAGATTGTATCATGGAGCAGGCGGGTGTTCCTGAACCCGAAGTTCCAGCAAGGCGTCGGTGTTTCACCGCCGCAATTCGTGATAGACGCAGGCGGTGTGGGCCGGGCTCTTCTCGATATGCTCATAGCAGAAGGCCTCAAGCCGATACCAATCCAGCTGACCGGCGGGGAGGCAGAAAGTTGCGTCGGCGGAACCTATCATGTGAGTAAATCCTTTATGGTCGGCAAATTCTTGGCCGCATGGGACGCGGGAAGGGTACAGGTTCCCGCTGCCGCCTCATTCCTGCCGATCCTGGAGAACGAGCTCAAGGCTTTCCGGGGTGCAATGACTTCCCAGGGGAGGGCTAAATTCGAGGCCGAGCAGGGTGAGCACGACGATTTGGTTATGGCTTTGGCTCAAGCAGTCTGGTATTTCGAGCGGCATAAGCAACGGGAAATGCCGCGGCTCACCTTCATCGGCGCCACCAAGCCCGGACCCGGCCCAGGCGGAAACGATTGGTTTGCCGAGGCCGCCCGGTATCATGGTGGAGGCGGGGAATTCTTGGGCGGCATCCGCCATAGACCACAGTGACAAAGTAAATTTCCATAATATTTTTTGCAGAGATTTAGCAAAATATCATTGGGCCAATTTAATGGAGTTAGTGCTGAGCCCATTAAATCTAAAGAAAATCAAAGCGAGCGTTGGGGGCTATGATCACTCATGAACCGCGTGGCCCTAAAATGGAGACCTATGGCCCGGCCAGCCATACGGGCCTACTCCATCGAGACGAGATAAAACCAAGCTGGCGATATAGCGGTTATCGATTCTGTGGATATAAGCTCATTGGCGGGAGACTGTGGGGACGGTCTCGAAGAGCGAGGAGTTCATGAAGCTGCAGGTGGCGGCGGACGAGGATGTCATCGAATTGAGAAAAACCATAACGGAGCAAGTCGCCCTCCGCGACCTGGTCGATGGCATTCTGTCCAAGATCAGGCTAGATGCTCTATGAAGAAAGAGATCGCGCACAATCTGGACCAATTCACCCGCCAGCCTCCAGACCTATCGATCGTCGGCAGCGCAGGCGGCTGGCATGACTGGGATGCTGAGAATCGCTTTTGCTATCCTTTGTTGAAATCAGCATCTTTTGCCTTGATCTGTGTCATCTCGTATACTTTGAGGCCTACAACCTTCAGCCCTTATCTTACTGGCTTATCAATGAGCACTCCAGCTACTCCAAGGACTTCTGAATCGAGTTCTTGACCTGCTGCAATCCATCTTTTTGGCAGACCATTCAAGCCGTCAAGTTCAATCTCCTCACTAGCGGGTGAGTTGAACATCTTACAGAGCCACCATCCTCATTGTGGTTGTCAAAGGCGATGCGATGAACAGTTATGCCCTCGGCTTCCAGGGCTTTTTGGACTCGCCACCCGTCATAGTGCTCATTGTAGCTCAGTATATAGTGGTCGGGATCTATAGGCAGGCCGTTTGTGGCCAGTCGCTGGGCCTCGTCCTTGGAAACATCAATGAGCTTCCAGCCGTCAAAGTACGATGGTAATCCATCAACGAAAGCGTCAGGGCAGACCACAGCCAGGCCCGGTCTCACGACCGATAAAACCACGTCCAGATGAAGGAACTCGTCCTTGATGGGCACCCTCTCTACATCATAGCCTTGGGGCTCAAGGATGGATTTGAGCCAGATGAATCCACGCTCGCTCGATCCCACCGTGGGATTTAGAGAGGTTCCCACAAGAATCTTCTTTCCGAGAACGTGGATATCTCCGCCTTCAAGGACGGGGAATCCATTTTTGCTGTAACTGCCATTCTCAAACATCTGGCTGTAATCCAGCTTTGGCATGGCAAACCATAGAGCATTGGAGCCAAGCACTCTTTCGATGAAGAGCTTGCGGTAGGCAAGAAGGTCACCAATGCGGAATAGGGAACCAGGAGTTAGCTCAATCACATTATTCCCTACTACCAATATGGGATCCCTGGAGTACTGAAAAGAGACTCCCCAGTTTTTAATGATCTCCTCCCCCAGGTTCAGTACCAAACGCTCTCTTGTCAGGAGTTCAATCCGCCATACCTTGATTCCATATCTCTGAAAGATGGATATTAGCTCCAGGTTTTCCTTCTCTGTAGCCTCAAATTTGCCTATCTCCATGGAGGACTTGCCGGATCGCTCTATGATCTTCTTCTGCTCGCTCTCGGGAAATATCTTGAGACCCTCCTTGATCCAGCTTGACATTTTTATATCGGGATAGATGTTTAAAGGAACTCCAACGATAACTTCTTTCAGATGGCCATACTCGAAGTCCACATAGATATCAGGTTTGCTAGCCATGACTACAGTCTCCTTAAAAAATGATAAATGTCAGCTTTTCATTTAAGGATTTGTTGGTCAGTCAATCTCCCAGTCAATCACTCAGGTGATCAACTATCAAGGCTTAAAGATGGGACCAACAGAGGTTGCCTTTGCCAATGCGAGAGAATTTGGAAGTCCGTTCTGATCACTCCTTGGGCGGGCATTCGGGCTTCTACAGGATTAGATAATCGCACCCTAGATAATCGCACCCTAGATAATCGCACCCTTGAGGCTCTGCTTTTCGCAGATCGGACACTCGAGAGGTGGCGTCTATATTCCCAAAATAGATGCAATGAATCCGATCGAGCAGATCTAATTGGAATATCTGCTCGCTTCCGGGAACAAGATACGCGCCTTTGGGGAGGGAATGCCTGCAGGAATCCAGAAAGTATGTCTACTGGATGGCCCCCTGGCGTGAGAGAGGAAAGGTGTGCAAAGCCGCAGGAAGATAGATGAAGATACCTAATTGGCAGAAGGCGCACGGGAGATGATCCATGCACGAGTGCTTAATTCGAGTCAATTGCATGCAGGGGATTTAAGCTCCCTAACCAAGACAAGTCGTGATAGATGCGCTATTTGTTAGAAAATTTATTTAAAGGTTGGAGGTATAATCATTCTAATATTGTTGGATTTATTTCGGGGTTTGCCGAGATTCGAGATGAGTGGGAGATAATAGGTGCTTGGTGAATAACGGTGAAAAGAAATACATTAGTTTATAATATCACGAATCCGCTCATTCTGGCCGTAATTCTCGGCCTTTGCATAACATTGTCTTTTACAGCTTTGTCCTCCATTGCGATTGATTATTCGGCACTTATAAAGTTGATTTCTCAGGTTGAGGATCCACGAATGGACGTAGGGGATCTTGCTTTCTTTTTGGCCACACATGATTTTGATGCCGTTCCTAAGGAAGACTACGTCGAAGTCCACATAAATGGCACCGTCTACAAGTTAGTGCCTAATGGTCAATATTCCAGATTGGCCAACGTGACCATGATATCTCAATAAATGAATTTCCAAATATAATTTAAAAAAATGAAGAGTAACTTGCGTAAACCAATTTATGAGGGGATCTAAATTATGTGCTTGCGGGCCTATAGGGCAAAAATGATTATCGGATTTCTAATGATGGTATTTCTCGTCACGGGCTCCTTAGCATCTGATGAAATGACCTTGCATGCGAAAATAGCTGTCTTGGGGTCAACGTCTATCCAGCCACCTCCTGAGTCAGAATCCCAGAGGCTGCAGAAGGATTATCGTATATCTGTCCTCGATAGCGGATCAGAAAACGCTAACAAAACCCTGGAAAATAAAACTGGCTCAGGAGTTCAGGCGACAAAAAATGGTGAAGATCTCAGTTATATGAATTTGAGTTGCCTTAATCTAACCGGGTCCAACCTAACCCGGTCCGATCTTCAGAATTCAAACCTGGAATTGACTAATCTGAGCAAATCCCATATGAATGGCTCAATTCTAAATAATGCCATGCTGTTAAGAGCCAACCTCAGCGGAGCGTATATGGAGGGCGCAGATCTGATGGGCTGTAATCTATCTTTTGCGGACCTTAGCCATGCTGATCTGGCAGGATCTGACTTGACAGGCTCGAACCTGACTGGAGCGGACCTCACTGGATCAGACCTGCGGCAAGCAAGGCTAGGCGAAACTAAATTTTCAGGCGCAAAATTGGATTATGCAAACTTGACTGCTACGGATTTCGGCAACTCCAACCTGAGGGGAACGAGTCTTGTAGGAGCATATTTGAGGCGAACCTCGCTTCGCAATTCGATCCTGGTGAAGGCAAACCTGACAATGGCAAGCCTTGTTGGAGCCAATCTAATAAATGCAGATTTTTCCCAAGCGGATCTGACAAAAGCAGATATCTCGGAGAGCCGCTGTTATGGCACAAAGTTTGTTGGCTCTCGGTTAATTAATTCCCATTTAGTCTTCGCCAACCTAACAGGTGTAAATTTAAGCATGGCGAACCTATCTGGCTCGTATCTTGTGGCTTCGGGCCTGGATGGTTCTGATCTTTCTGGATCTGATCTATCCGGGGCAAACCTCGAGGTTGCCTATATGCACAAAACTAACCTTGTCGAAGCCAATCTTATGGGCGCCAAATTGCCCGGAGCTCACCTGGAAGATTCCGATCTATCGAATTCCAATCTCGAAAATGCCGATCTTAGCGATGCTTTGCTCGGCGGCTGCAATCTGACTGGCGCGAACCTGAATGGAGCCAGGCTTTTAGGAGCTGATCTAAGCCTTGCCGTTCTGAAAGATGAGTATCTGGCCAAGACCAACATGATAGGCGCAAAACTGAATTGGGTGGATATGAGCGGCAGCAGTCTTATAAGTTGCCAATTAGCCCGAGCAGAATTCTTTGGAGCCAATCTTAGTAATTCCGAGCTGACGGGTTCGGACTTTACCCGTGCATATTTGGTGAGAGCTAATCTATCCGGGTGTACTTTTAAGGACGCTGCCTTGGATTACGCGGACCTTACCGGCGCAATTCTGAAAAATGCCAAACTAAGCAATGCTAGACTTGAAAATATATTTCTGAGTGGTGCAGACCTGTCGGGCGCGGACCTCACGGGATCTTACCTTTACGGCATGACTCTAAAAGGAACCGTTTGGCGCAAGGCGAACTTGAGATCATCTAGCATAATTTCGCTGAACTTTTTGGACACTAATTTCAGCGGTGCCAGCCTAAGGAATGTTCATTTTGCCCAAACTTATATGAATAACACCGACTTTTCCGGTGCGGATCTGAGTGGTGCCGTCTTTGAAACGTCGTCCTTCAATAACACCGATTTTAATGGTGCAAATCTAAGTGGTGCCACCTTTGACACATTGGCTTTCAAGAACGCCGATTTTAGGGAGGCAAATCTGCAGGGAATAAAGTACGATTCAATAGCGCTTCAGTTTTTTGCTTTATCAAATCTCAATGGGGCAAAGATGAGTGCGGATCTGCAAAACGATCTCGAGAAATTGCGGTCAGGAAGAACGAGCTGACCTGTCCTTTTTCAAAGAGTGATTGTCATATGCCCAGCCAGATGTCAATGACGAGAAAGTAATTCGGCGAGTTATTGAGAATAATCTTTATATTTAATTATGATAACGGCTACATACTGTGCGAATTTAAGGTGGATGTGATCTGATTGAAGTGCTTGGCAATTATGCGGGCTGTTATTATTTGCATTATTCTTTCGGCTAGCTTGGCCGGAGCTGATAGTGCAGTGGATGTAAATGGATCATCGGGAAAATCTGAGTCAAATGTGTCCCTGCTCGATCTTGACGCGGCGGGGCAGCAGACTGCAGAAGATTGGTGCAATAAAGCTGATTTGCTTCTTAGCTTGGGCAAATATAATGAGTCCATCGAGGCATACAATAAGGCCATCGAACTAAATCAGTCATATGCAGTGGCATGGAGCCATAAAGGGGCTGTATTTGGTCAAGAAGGCAAGTATGATGATGCCATCAAATCCTATGATGAGGCTATCAGACTTGATCCTAAATCTGCCAACGCCTGGGCTGGCAAAGGATTTGCACTATATCTGGAAGGCAAGTATGATGATGCCATCAAATCCTATGATGAGGCAATCAAGATTGATCCAAAATTTGCCAAGGCCTGGACTGGCAAAGGCTTGATTTTATATGACCAGGGCAAATACGAAGATGCTCTCACGGCTTATGATATGGCAACCGGGCTAAATCCCTTCAATGCCGCGAATACATGGAACGTCAGAGGCTTTGCTTTCTATAATCAGGGAAAATACGAAGAGGCCGACAAAGCTTTTGATAAAGCCATCGAGTTAAATCCAAATCTCACAGGGGTTTGGCAAGTCAAAGGCCGCGCTCTTGAAGCATTAGGCAGGACAACAGAAGCTAATGCTGCTTTTGCCAAGGCTAGGGAGCTGGGCTTTTAATGACTAATCTCTGATAAAATTAAAGCTTCAGGATTAGGCAGACAAATTAAATATACTTACAGCTTAAATGATGCCCTTATCAGATAATGTGATACTCTGGAGGCGCAATGGAAGAGAAATCGATCGAAGAAGGAAAGAATAGACCACCGCAGTTCATCCCCGCGCTCAAGGGCAAGAAGGTCATTATCCGCCTGGTATCCGGAGGCCAGCCCGTCATCGGGATAGTCGAAGGATTCAATCCTTACGAGCTCCTCCTTCAAACCGCGAAAGGGCAACTCCTAGTCTTTAAGCATGCCATTGCCACAATCGAGGAAACAACCAGGTAGCTTGAGGATACTTCCTGAGAAGAGGCCGGGGCGAAGAGTCCCTTAAGAGCGGCTTCCTTCCCTGCCTGTCAGGGATTGCCCAGCTTGGCAGATATTCAAGGCAGATTTAGAATCCAGTCGTTTCTCTCTAGGATGGCCCAGATGGGCAATGAGTTCATATCCATCCTATTTACTTAATACGGTTAGTATTTCTGTGTCGATTTTTGGCGGCATTGTTATAGGCAAACATGAAAACCAACTTGGATATGGTCACATCACGGCGCAAAGAGCTTTTGGAGCTTATTGCTGCCGCGTCCGATGAAATAGCGGCAATAGATGCAGCCGTCAGGAAAGAAGAGGAGAAAAATTGCAGCGAGGCGACACACGTTGATTCTCAATACGAGTGTTTGCGGAAGCACAAGTCTGAGGGGATCACATTAGAGGAATTGCAGCCCAAGCGTGATAGTCAACTCTGAACCAAGCATTATTTTCATAATCATTAAAATTATTTCCGTAACGCCCTATAATCAACGATCTCCGGGCATGATGAATGCATAGGTCCTGCCCAGATATTGCCTGAAGGCTCAAGGATGGAGGAGGGTGAGAGGGGTTGAGCTTGGACTGACTGGTGAGATGGTCTCCCTCTACCCAATAATCTATAAGTATCAATCATGAATAATTACTTTTCGATCGCTGCTCGGAGAATAGAATAGCTGGAGATTCAAGAAGGAGGAATAAGGACCTGACAACTCCAGCGGGTGGGAATCTACCAACTTGATCAAGTATATTACTTTTAAAAAACTATAATAAAATGGTAATTATATTTAATCTTTTTCGATGTTGTGAGGTGGCGAAGAGGGGTGAGGTAGACATGAAGACCATACTGGAAACCTCTTCGCCTATAAGCAACACCTTAAAGGATGTGGAGGAGATGGAGCAAGCTAGGGCCCCAGGATTTGTGCTCTCCCCCTCCATCAAATGATTAATAAGCAACAATCATGAATAATTTTTTAAAACGTTGTGTTCTAAGTGGACCTCTAATATCCACTTTCATCTAGAATAATAAAAGCTCGATAAATTCTGTAAGTCATCCCAGAGAGTTTTAAAATTATAGGTGAGAGATTTGTAGCTGCATTCCTGATCCTGTGGGGAATAGCCATCTGGATACTAGCCGGGTTTAGAGGATTGGTTAGATCCTAGATAGTTTTACAAACAGATGACGGAGGTGAATACATGCTATTCGTGATGTGGTTTAAGTGGGAACCAGAGAAAACAGAGGATGTCCATAAACTTTGGAAGGAATTCAAATTTCCTAAAGAGGTAAAACTGATAGGAAGGTATCTGCTGATAGGTAGACATATGACCGTAGCTATTTTCGAAGCCCCCAACGAAGAAATAATCCTGAAGATAACCTATCCATTTAAAAATTTTGGCATACCTCACGTAAATCCAGCATTGCCCTTAGAAGAAGCGCTAAAGATGATGGACAAGATGTGAGGCAAACCTTTTTTTCTCAAAAAAATGTCGCAGAACCTTTCAGCAGGCCTCTGTCAAGGAAGATCCTTAAAAATTGAGAATGGCCAGGACCCTGGCCTATCTTCATCTTTTGACCACATGCCGGACGCCGAGGCACTACTTACTCTCCTGATACATTGCCAACTAGATTCCTCTTTATTTGAACACATCCAGAACGGCACGCTACGCAGCAAGATCGCCGGAGTTCAAAGATGATGTGGGTTTCATGTTGGGGCAGAGCCATCATTTAGCCTGCGTAATGTGCGTGCAACTTGTATTGTCTGATGGGAGTTATTCGTTAGGCATAACAGGTTGTTATCTCGCATGATTCTCAGTACTCGTTTGTGGTTAACCACAAATCCACGATTTCTTAACTCTATTGTGACTCGCCGATATCCATATTCTGGAAATTTCAGAACTATCTTTTGTATCAAGTCCTTAAGATCCGTATCCAATCCGATCGTGGATGGCACAGCTTCAGGTCGTTTCTTCCATTTGTAGTAACCGCTCCGACTTGCTCTATGAATTTGGCAGGCTTTGCGTATCGAAAGCTGAGGAGCTTTAGATAAAGCATCCTGGATTACCGTGAAGATCTGCCCACTATCCCTTTTGCTTTTTCTTCTAAGACGGCCATTATCCGGATTGAGCAGTTCCAAGATCCTTTCTTGTTCGGAGATCCTTGCATTCTCTTTGTACGTCTTCCTATTTCCCTGGAATGCTTTTTCAGGATTTTCAGCCCATTCATCTCTCCATCTGGATGGAAGACTCGGATGAATCCCATGCTCGCGAGCAATCTGAGCAGGAGTCTTGCCGCCCTCAAGTCCAGATACTACTGATATCTTGAATGCTCGGTCGTAGCGTCGCCTCGTCTTTTTCATGCATTTCTCCCCCTAAGTTGATGTTGCTTAAATCGTTGTCTACTCAGATGGGTTCTCTCCAAATACGGAACATTTGAAGATGCCTATGAAAACATCTGGCATTTCATTGAGAAGGTTTACAATAAGAAGAGACTGCATTCGGCACTGGATTGCATGTCTCCAGGTCAGTTCGAATTGGAGGTTGCTTTAAATACCATTGCTTAACTACCTGTCTACTATCATGGGTTCACTCCACAGTTCGAGGTTGTTGGGATGATTCGATGAGGCAATACGTGTAACTCGTAAACCAAGACTAGAAAAAGCACAAAATAATAGAACTCAATTCAATGACTCTAGTTAATGGCAAATTTATTTATATAAGGCTCACTACCTATCCCCTATGGCTGGAACCGTGAAAGACACAATTCTGCCTGTCCATAAAACCCCCGAAGAGGACATCAAGACGCTCCTTGAGGGCACTGATATAGCTTGGGCGCAGTATAAACAAGGCCAGGGAACGCGAGTTACCAGCGCCAAGGAATTAGATGCGTTCTTGGACAGCCTTTAAGCATTTTTTTCATATGGTCAGGAAAAGAAGTCTTAGCAAGCCAAAGCCTGATCAGGCTACAATAGATAGCCCATATAGCCTATTCTTTCCTGATGATGTCAAGAATCAACTATCTCATATCAAGAAGAAGGACAAGGCACTATTTGAGCAACTTAGGAAGCGTTTTGAAAAGCTCCGCACCAATCCAGAATGTGGAGAAGTCTTAAGTCACGACAAAGCTGGCCATCGGGAAGTCCATGTCAAGAATCATTGGGTTATCATCTATAGGACGGATTACGGCATCCGAACTATCGTCATTGTCAAAATTGGAATCCATGAGAAAGCACTGGGTAGATGAAAAGAACCGATTGTAGGGCAAATCCAGATTACCACAAAGGCGATATCGTCACCCGACAAGATCATGGATCGGGGTGGAATAAAGCAAGTCAGTTTAGCAAACAAACAATGGTGGCTGCATAATCTCGGGCTCTAATTACTCCCATGCATTAGATAGCAAGAATTGTGCTGTCTGGATGGCAAATTTTGGCAGATGGATTCAGCAAAGTCTTGAAAAATGAAACTTTGCTTATCTTGATAGTTGCCTTGAAAGGAGAGAAACGCGAATGTCCTTGGGAATCAAAGAAGTCTTCGCGCACAAAATGCTGCAAAAGGCAAGAAGGACGAAGGCCGTGAAGATTCACTTATATCAAAACTGCAAAATGATCAATTGAGGTGATCCTAAGGTGTATCGCGAATTCCTGCGGTGAGCCTCAATAAACTCATCCCCTTTACTGCTATTCATTCATTACCGTACATCATTTTTTTCCTCCTAAGGTCATACGTCAGCAGGGTAGGCTCGCCAAGGAAGAGCCGGACGAGGCTAATACCCATCCGGAGATAATAATTTTCACAGCAAAGGGCGAAGCCCTGAACCTCGATGCCTGCCCATGCGGTGGCGAGCTGATCATGGACGATGACGGCTCTCTCTACTGCAAGGAGTGCGGTGTCTTCTATTAGCATCACAGTCACCGAAATGGTGAACACAAATCTAAAGGAGTTGAGAAACTAACTCCGATAACCAACCTCATGTAGCTGGCAGAGCCCCTCGAAAGGGTGAATCACATCCGCGGCTTGTGCCTACTATTTTCCAATGATCTACGGAGGACTAATGAATCACAAGGTCGAGCCGCGCGGGGCGAAAGTAACCCCAAACGACTCCGCAATCATTTCAGAACATTCAAGCACAGAGCAAACAGCAGGAAACGCCGAAGATAAACAGCCCGCCATCTCCATTGACCGGATCTATCAGGGAGACTGTCTGGCGCTCCTGCCAGGGATCCCTGATCTCTGCATGGACATGGTTCTCACCGATCCGCCCTATTCTTCTGGCGGCCTGGTGAGCTCGTCCAGGGCCCGGCCCACAGGCGAGAAATACATCGTGACCGGCACCAAGCTTGTGCGCCCTGATTTCCTGGGCGATAATCGGGATCAGAGAAGCTTTCTCATCTGGTGCACGCTCTGGATGGCCCAGTGCTACCGGGTGCTCAAGGACGGTGGCCTGATCCTCTGCTTCACCGACTGGAGGCAGCTTCCCACCATAACAGACGCGATTCAGGTAGCTGGATTCATCTGGCGGGGTGTCTTCGTCTGGGACAAGACCGAGGCGGCCAGGCCGGATAAAGGCAGGTTCAGGCACCAGTGCGAGTACGTGGTCTATGCCTCAAAAGGGGCTTTTCGCAAGAGTTCCGAGACCTGTTTTCCCGGAGTATTCCGGAAGGCGGTCAATGGCCGGGAGAAGCTCCACCAGGCGGGCAAGCCCGTAGAACTCATCGAGGAGCTGCTCAGGATAGCTCCCGAGGATGCCCTCATTCTGGATCCCTTCATGGGCTCCGGAACCACTGCAGCAGCCTGCCTGAAAACTGGGCGCCATTTTTTGGGCTTCGAACTATCTGCGGAGTACTACGAGATAGCAAGGAAGCGGCTAGAATCCGCTATGGGTCCAAGATAATCTCAATTGGGCCCATTCACAAATCTTTTTGTGTATCAAAATATTAAAATGAATACACGCAATAATAATTATTAATATAATTTGCCGTGCGATGCCGTCACGGCGTTCCCAGTCACAGAACTAGCCATCTGTGTCAGCACATTCGGGCCGGGGATCCTTCTATTCCCTCCTACATCGGCGATATACACCCGGCCCATTCTTCCTTACAGAACCTTACAAACCTTACAAAAATGAAAGCTGAGCTTACAACATGCCCGCCGGATACTCGTCTCGCTGCAAGGCCTGCAACTCTCCCCTTCGCCTCCAGATAGAACGCTGGAAGGTCAAAGACGGACTGAAAACAACCGAGATCTCCCTCCGGCTGAAAGAGATGGGCGAGCCGATCAGCAGGCCCGCGCTGGATAATCACTTTGCCGAGCACTATGACGTACAGTCCGAAGTGCAGGAGCAGTACAACCAGAGCCAAGTTGCATTATCTCAGGCCGCGGGCGAGCGCGTCACCGAGATCCAGATCTTGGATGATGTGGTTGCAGGAAAGCGTACCCTCCACCAAAAGCTTGAGAAGATTCTTACCAACCGCCTGAATGGCCTGGAAGACACCAATGAGCCGCGAGAACTTCCTAAGATCCCGCAGGCTTACGTCTCACTATATGTGGGATGTGCGTCCGAGATCCGCCAATTCCTCAAAACCAAGCAGGAACTTCTGGGCGAAGATGCCGGGGCTAAGAAAGCCAAAGCCATGGAGACCTGGGTCGACCTCATGACTGAAGATGAATGACAATACCTCTCTCAAAGGAGCAGCGCAAACAGATTCGTGAACGCGCCCCGCAGGATCCCGTCTGGTGGATCTCAAGGATACTGGGCGCAATTCTGTGGCCTGTCCAGCAGACCATCATAAACTCTGTGCGGGACAACCCGCGCACCTCGGCCCGCTCCTGCCACGGCATAGGCAAATCATTTCTTGCCGGCAACACAGCCCTCTGGTTCCTCTACACCTTTCCTTATTCCATAATACTAACCACCGCTCCAACATGGCGGCAGGTCGAAAAGCTCGTGTGGAAGGAGATCCGGTCGAGTATCCGGAAGTCAAAGATTGACCTTGGCGGCGAGCTGGCCAAGAAAAGCCCTGAACTGCAGATCGTGCAGGATGAGTGGGTAGCGCTCGGCATATCCACTAACCAGCCCGATAGGTTCCAGGGCTTCCACGCCAAACACGTTCTCGTAATAGTTGACGAAGCTGCAGGTGTCAAGGAAGATATTTTCGAAGCCATTGAGGGCGTCCTGACATCCGGGCATTGCAGGCTCCTGCTATTGGGCAACCCAACCCTCATTGGCGGCACGTTCTACAAATCCCAGCGAGAGGCTGGCTGGAAAGCCTTCCACATAGCTGCCTGGGATACACCGAACTTCACGGCCTTCGGTATTACGGAGGATGACCTGGAGTCTGGCGCGTGGAAAGAAAAATCGCCCTGCAACCCGGACGGCACCTTCAACTGGCCGATGCCGTGGCTCATAACGCCCGAGTGGGCGGCAGGACGCCTGAAGGCATGGGGCAAGAACCATCCGGCCTATCAGGCCAGGGTGGCGGGCAACTTTCCCACACAGGGCGAGAATAATGTCATCCCGCTTGCGTGGATTGAGGCCGCAATGGCCCGGTGGGAGGATACAGAAGGTCAGGGCTCGACCGTCCTGGGCGTGGATGTGGCCAGATTCGGCCAGGACCTCAGCGTGATAGCTCCTCGCCAGGGCCAAAAGGTCGCAGCCCTGAAAGTCTATTCCGGCAAGGACACCCAGGAGATCACGGGCGAGGTCCTGGTGGCCGCCCGAGAGACGAGGGCCCGGCACATCAAGGTCGACGTAATAGGCATGGGTGCGGGTGTAGTCGATCCCCTAAAGGCCGCAGACGCTCCCGTTGTGGCTGTGAATGTGGCCTCCTCCTCCGATGTCGTGGATGATGACGGCAACAGGGTTTTCCTGAACCTGCGGGCCGAACTCTGGTGGGCTCTGCGGGAAGCCCTTGACCCAAAGAATCCTGAGCCGCTCGCATTGCCGCCAGACGAGGACCTCATGGGCGACCTGGCGGCCCCCACATACAGATTTACCGGAAAGGGCGCGATCCAGATAGAAGAAAAGGAAGAGACCAAGAAGCGCCTCGGACATAGCCCCGATAGGGCGGATGCTGTTATGTTGACTTTTGCGCCAGTGAAGACATTCGAACTGCCAAAGCTCTCATTCACCGGAGCTACCAAAAGACCTGCCTGGAAGTGATTTTATGGCTGAGAAAGCAAGAGATTACAAGCAAGAATACCGAGAATACCATGGAAAGCCTGCCCAAATCAAAGAAAGGGCACAGAGAAATGCCGCTCGTTCAGAGATGGGGCTTAAAGTTGGTGACCCCAGAGAGGTAGACCACAAGAACCCCATATCGAACGGTGGCACAAACTCTCCTCGCAACCTCAGAGCCGTGAGCCGGGAAACCAACCGTGGCAAAGGCGCATCGAAGAAGTGACTTCCTCCCCGCCCCTGAAGGAGCGGGGCTTCCTGATTCATCGAACACCTTCGGGTTCATCCACAGGCTTGAATTCGACACAGTCCGTGCCTACTACGTTGTTGCCTAGTCCCAGGTTGACTTTACGGGGTACAGGGTACGGGCAACTGACTTGTATTCCCGACCTTGCGAGTCTGAAGGTTGACGCTTGAGACAGAGGTAGTTGCCTATGATATATATATGATTGCAGCAACAGCGGGCAGCGTTTCATCCCATCCCCTAAAGGAGATGGGTCTTCTCTCGCCCTGCACCCCTACGCTATAATCCTGCCCAAAAATCTATCATACTCTCCCGCCATCGATTTCTGGAAGTGAAAGATGTCTAAGAAAGTAATCAAGGCCGGCAAGCAGAGCGCACTCCCTGGCAGCCAGTATCCAAAATTCACCCAGAGCCCCCGGGCCCTGGTGCGCCAGGAGCTGGGTCGCTCAGGTTTAACATATTTTCTTCCAGGATATATCCGCCGAGATAACCTCTCGGAGCTGCAGGGCCGGCACCTGTGGCTGCAGCTGGCCGAGATGGGCGACAATGATGCCTATGTGGGAGCATCACTCAACGCCTATTCCATGTTCATCCGACGTGCCAAATGGCATGTGGATCCCGTGGATGATCGAAACAAGGAAAACGGCTCTCTGGAGCACCTGCAGACTAGCATAGACGACATGCAGCATTCCTGGCAGACCATCATAGCCGCGGCTGCAAAGCCGACCCTGCAATATGGGTTCGCCCCGTTTGAAAAGATCTTCAAAATCCGTCAGGGTGAGCAGGACGATGAACGCTACTCCTCAGAACATGACGATGGCGCAATAGGCTGGGCTAACCTGGCTTTCCGCAGCCCGGACACCATTCTCCATTGGGACTACGATCCCAGGGACGTTACAAGGCTATTGGGTCTCACGCAGCTTGCAGCCCCGGATTGGCGCATGCAGTTTATCCCGATCGAGAAGATCGTAAACCTGCGAGCTGATCCCGGGAAGGATAGCCCTGAGGGCCACTCCATCCTGCGCCCCGTCTGGAGGTCCTGGAGGACGAAGAAGTACATGGAGGACTACAGGAACCAGGCCACCGAGATGGGAGGCACAGGTATCCCATGGGCCGAGGTTCCATCAGCAATCGCAAATGCGCCAGCCATGATGGCCGCTGTGCCGGAGGGAGAGAAGCCCAGCAAGACAGTCCTTGAAGCCATGGCGTCTTATAATTCCCTCGTGTCCACCATGGAGGTCATAGGACTCGGGGAACAGAAATGGATTATTACCCCGCAGATGTGGGGTACAGATGGCCAGCCACAGATAAAGATTAGCTTCCTGCAGCCCTCACAGAATGCCGATCTCCTGGGCCACATAACGACCACGATCGAGGCCGAGGCAAAAGCCATCCTGATTGCTACCATGACGGAGTTCCAGGCCCTGGGAATGGGAGGCACCGGAAGCTTGGCTCTCTCTAGGGATAAGACCGACAATTTCACCCTGGCCGTGGCGGCGACACTCACTAGCTTCCAGGAGTCCATCAATGCCCAGGCAGTCAAGCAGCTATTCAGGCTCAATCCACAGATCGAGTTCGAGCGTGGCCAGCCCAGGCCCCAAATTGTGTACGACCCGCTGGTACCGCTCTCCATATCAGATGTCGTTGCCTTCCTGAGCCTCTTCGAGAAGGCCGGCTGGGATCTCTCCAAACAGGCCGGCATAAGGGATGCCCTCATCGACAACCTGGGCCTACCTAAATATATTGAACATGAGGTCGACGAGGAACTGGATGATCTGGGCGATTCGCCAATATCGGCGCTGCTGGATGGGGGAAGCGCGATGGATAAGATAATGGGTGCTGCATAATGAATGAAATCGATAGAGCGAACCATATCGTCGAACCCAACGGAATGGTTGCCGAGATTACCTGCAGTAAAGATGGCTACATAAGGCATCTCTCGATCGCAGGTCACGGCCTCTACATTCTCCATAGGAGGGATGGAGCCACCACCCTGGGTCGGCAGGATGGCAGGACTATCCAGATACGAGAAGAGGACCTCAGAGTGATTAACCAAGCCCTAGAGAAGTACAGCCGCTTCAAACATTCAGATGCAGAATTCTTCAAGTTCACAGATTCCCTATTTGAGCAGTTCGAAGCGCTACCATGAATCAAGAGTTGTTGGATCTCATCCGGTCCACAGGATACCTCAGCGATGCTGATCATCTCACCGACCAGCAGCGATACGATCTCCTCACCCGCTCCTTCTGGCGGCGTGCAGCCGCGCTCGGCTATAACATCCCTCTCCTGAAGCGCAAGCTCTGGAAAGCAGCCGGTCGGCCCGAGGAGGCCCTGATAGGCATGCTTCCCGAGGCCCGGATCCAGAAGGCGGTCCGGGTCGCCTCAAAGGAAAAGGACCCCAAGAAGCGCATCAAGGAGACTGCCGCTTCGATCGCCCTGCTCTACCAGCGGGGGCAGAGAGATATCCAGTCCTCCATCAGCCGCAACCTGGAGAACCCTGACCGAATGCGTGCCGAGACGCAGAGCACAAGGCGCATATTGCTGGCCAATGCCGCTTCGTGGCTCGGAGTGGCCGTTCCGGGACTTTACCTGGCCGGATCCCAGGTGAGCAGCCTGCAGGGCCCACATGCTGCTGCAGCAAAGGCCCTGGCCATACAGGAACTCAACCGCTTCAAAGAGGTTGATGCCACGATAGGCAGGCATGTCGAGGAAGTCATAGGGGAAGCAGAAAAACGCAGGGCAAAGGCGCAGCTCTCACATGCGGCGGTGGACTACACTGGGCTTAGGGGTCGTGTCATAGGCCACAAGACCATCGACGGCAAGGATCTATCACTGGCCGATTATGTGAGGATGGTGGCGGTCACGGCTGCCAGGAACTTCTGGAACCAGGGAACCGAGAACGGCATCATGGGCAGAGGAAACGACCTGGCCCTGATATCCAGGGAAGTGCGGGCGAATAGCTGCCAGGCCTGCAGACGATGGGCCGGGAAGATCGTGAGCGTGAGGGGCAAAACCCCGGGCTATCCTCTGTGGGAAGATGCCATCGCCCAGGGCGTCACACACCCACATTGCATTCACTACCTTGTACCGGTGGAATATGAGGGATCGACATAGCTGCTAAAAAACAACCATTTCCAAAGGCCGTGCAGATAGGCGACCGTTGGGTGACGGCAGACCCGGATGCGTTTGTCATGATGCCAGGAATTCCCTTCTGGCTCTGGATGTTATTCTCCGTTTCTTTTGTATCGTTTTGGGTTCTATTCAATTTGCTTTATTTTGGCGTGATAAAACCATGACCGACGAAGAGTACCAAGCCTATGTAGAGATGCTGTGCCGCAGCCGGGACCTGGTGGACGAATGGGCAGAGCTGAAAGAACTCGGCCCGGATGCTGAACGATACTGTTAGACTCATTCTGATCTGATTTTGTGGTGATTCATTTGATCATGGCAGCTTCGGCGCTCGATCGGCTCAATATCCCGAAAGACAGCATTACTAAAAAGGGGCGCATAATGGCCCCTTCTGCCCTGGACCGTCTGAATATTCTCAAGGCCGCTGATCCCGTTAAGATCGAGCTCTCTGCCAGAGATTCGAACGGTCAGCTTGCAGAGCTTCTGAATTACATT
>Ga0074195_1001962_pt1 | contig 25362 bp, 23 predicted proteins | sample EPASupsiteHSE623_FD_64525 | JGI IMG/M metagenome (GOLD analysis project Ga0074195, IMG submission 64525) | Bioremediated contaminated groundwater from EPA Superfund site, New Mexico - Sample HSE6-23 | ecosystem: Environmental > Aquatic > Deep subsurface > Groundwater > Contaminated ... | reverse complement strand
CCCGGACAGCACGTTCCACCAGCATCACATTGGTCGCTTTGACGCCTTTGGCGTACATCACGTTATCCTCCAGGCCAACCCGGATACCATCCGCCCCCAGGGCGAGAGCGGCGAACATAATAGGCAAGTGGTCTTTACCTATGCCAAAAGCGGACCATTTGGAACCCGCCGGCATATGTCTGACCAGGTATTGGAGATTATCTACGGTAGATTCCATGCCGCCCAGAACGCCTAAGACAAACTGGCAGTAAAGCGGCGTGTCCAGAACGCCGGTTTTCAGATAATGCTTGGCATTGCCCAGCATACCCATATCAAAAATCTCCACTTCAGCTTTCACAGCGTATTCCCGGTAGCATTTTGCCAGCAGCTCAAGAAACTGAGGGCTGTTTTCAAATATCCCGTCGGTGCCCCAGTTAAAAGTTCCCACGTCATAGGAGCCCATCTCAATTTCCGGAATGGACTTGAAATGGACCAGCCGTTCTTCCGAAGTGACCGGGTGTCTGGTTCCCGAAGATGTGCAGCAAATCACTACGTCGCAATCGTTATGGGCACGGAGAAGCTCAATCGTCTTTTTGAAACGCGCCTCCTCCATCGATCCCTTACCTTCGTCGTCTCTCATATGCAGATGCACGACTGCCGCGCCGGCTTTCCAGCAGTTGTATGCGTCCCCGGCAATTTCTTCAGGCGTCATGGGAATATGCTCGTTTATATTTTTGGGAGTAACAGCTCCCGTCAGGGCAGCGGTTATAAAAACCTTATTTGACATAATAATCGTTCCTTTCTGAATCCCAATTCCTCTTGCTTTAGCGCAGCCCGCCAGTTATCTTGATGCACTGTCCGGTGATGTAGGCTGCTTCGTCGCTCGCCAGGAAAGCGGCAAGACTGGCCACCTCTTCCGGTTCCCCCACCCGGTGCATAGGAATGCTCCGCAAAAATGCTTCCAGCTGTTTTTCGGGCACCGACTGAATGATCTCGGTGTTGATCAGGCCGGGTGCGATGCAGTTCACCGTGATATGATGCTGCGCCAGTTCCAAGGCCAAGGTTTTGGTCAGGCCGATGATACCGGCCTTTGCCGCAGAGTAATTCGCCTGGCCGATATTGCCGCCGGCAGCGAGGGAAGATAGTGAAATGATGCGCCCCCAGCCCCGCTCCCGCATTTTGCCAATCACCTGCTGCACACAGTAAAACGCACCGTTTAAGCTAACCTGCACTACAGGGTCGAACTGCTCTGCCGCCATTTTGTGAGACATTGCGTCCCTGGTGATGCCTGCATTATTGATGAGGATATCGACACGGCCGAAACGCTCTCCGATTTGGGCGAAGGCCTCCGCCACCGACCGGTGATCCGCCACATTGCAAACAACCGCAATAGTACGCGTTCCGGCAGGGTCAAGCCGTTGAGCAGCCGCCTGCAAACCTTCCCGGTTCACATCCAGCAAGGCAACGCCCTCTGCGCCATCCTGCAGAAAGCGCTGTGCCATAGCAGCCCCCAGTCCCTGAGCAGCCCCGGTAACGGCCGCAAATTTTCCCGTGAAATGATACATAACAGTGCTCCTCCTGTTCCTTGTTTTGAGCGGGCTGATGGTGCTGTGGCTCAGTACGCCAGCGGATCAGCCCGCCTTACTGTCAGATAGTATCGAATCTCGCCAGATAGCTGAAATCATTGAGCTTGCCGCTTTTTTCCGCTTCTTTGATGAGCTCCACAACCTTGTCATTGTAGGGTGTGGGAATACCGGCTTCCCGTCCCTTCCGGCAAACAACGCCGTTAATACAATCAATTTCCGTTTTTCTGCCCTTTTCCAAATCCTGCAGCATGCTGCCCTTTTGGGCTCCCTGGTTATCCCATAACCGCCGGAAGAGCTCAATCTTTTGCGGAATATCGGCATCTGTTGTTAACTCGAATTGCTCGAAGCTCTCGCCCAGCACTTCAACCATCTTATATCCTTGTGCATGGCAGACTTTCACCGTCTCATCGGCGATATGAGCAACATATACCATGGCTTTAGGACTGGCCAAAACATCGCCGAACGTGCAGTTGAGCGCCGCAGACATGCCGCTGAACGTTGCGTTCATCAGCAGTTTTGTCCAGCGGACCTCCATCAGATTGGGTATGACTTCCGCTTTGCCGACCGTTTCAAGAATCTCTTTTACTTGCTGCATACGCGGCCGCAGGACCCCGTCTATTTCACCGATTGTAAATGCGAATCGCCGCGTATTTTCATAAGGCGATGCCAATCTGGAAACACCAGGCTTTTCCCAGGTTGCGCCAAACATCACAGCCCCGCCTATCGTTCTGTCTTTGCCGGCATAGGCTGCCACCGACTCTTCGGGAATTCCGTTTTGCAGCGTACAGACAATACTGTCTTTATGCAGGTGGGGGAGAAATTGGCTTAATGCTGCCTCGTTGTTGGTTTGCTTTGTTAATAACAATACAAGATCGTAGCATCCTCCCAGTTGATCGGGCGTCAAAGCCCGCACAGGCACGTTCAGCTCCAAAAAGCCGGTTACTGTGGCGCCGTTTGCATTAAGGGCATCCACATTTTCCTTGAAACTGTCAACCAAATCAACCGGATAACCGCCTTTTGCAATCAAAGCCCCAATAATAATTCCAAGCGCGCCTGCCCCCAGGACAGCCGTACGCAGGGAAGCCGCCTCCGGATTATTTCGCATAATAAGCTCCTCTCTTTTGTGTGAAATAAAAGCCCTCATCTATCCTCCTTAACATGATTTAATTGGTTGCGCTACTTATATAAGCAATAAGTGTGCCAAATCTGAATTGGTTAAATTATCAGGCTTCGATAAGCTTAAGTGTGATCATTTACTCACATCTTATTTCGCTTTTCACGGGCGCCTGAACCGCGCAGCCCTTGCGTAATGCCGCATAAACGAACAGTGTGATGCTTCAATCACACTGTTCGTTTATGCACACACAGGAAAGCCGTAATCGAACCGCCAAATATATAAAGGCACTTTCACAATAATGAAAGTGCCTTTATATATCTATTTACTTCACTAATTCCTCGGCCATTTGATCAAGCCGCCGGGCCATCCCGTTGATATCCTGTACCGTGTCTGCGACACTAACGGCCGCTTCGGCGATCTGCGAAATGACATCATCGATTTGTAATATTCGCGCCCGGGTGTTTCTGCTGTCCCCTTGGATATTAGCAATGATTGCGCTGATTTTCTTGATTGCTTCCGCACTGTTAGCTGCCGTTTTACGAATTTCATCTGCAACTACAGTAAAACCACGCCCCTGTTCACCAACCCGGGCGGCTTCAATCGCAGCATTAAGGCCTAATAAATTCGTCTGAGCCGCAACTTCCTTATTCAGAGCAATGATCTGACCGGTTTCCCCCATCCGGACTTCCGATTCCTGCACCAATTTAGCTGCCAGCTTGCTAACGGCTGATATTTCCTGGGTTTGCGCCGATATTTCTTCCGTTGCACTTGCCAAAATAGCAATACTGTCTGTCAGCTTAGCCGCCATATCCTTTAACTCATCCTGCCGGTCGGTCGACTCCAGAACACAGGCGGCACCGACTATTTGATGACTGTCATTATAAAGCGGAACAGCGGTAGCGATATACGCCACACCATACAGGGCTTTATCAACTTTAACAACTACCCTGCGGCCTTCATATACTGCCCTGTAAACAGCAGTCCCCTCTACCAGCGGCTGCGGCAAACCCTTTCTACCCATCAGCTCAAGCTTTTCACCCGGCTTATATAAAAAAACATTCTCCAAATCAGCTAAAGTTACTGCCACATCACCATTGTAAAGCTCATTTAAAAGCGGCAGTACTTTTGCAAAACAGCGCAGAGTATCCTCTGCAGGCATTTTTTCAGAACATTGCAGCCTATCATCGGTATACATGTTACTCCCCCATTATCTCATGATTCATTTTCAGGATCGAACAAGTCCCACCGCTCCTCCTTAGCAGTGTTTGATTTGCCTTGCCATGTAAATAAGCAATAATTGTGCCAAGCAGTTCTTGTCTGATGCGGCATAAACAAACGGTGTGATGGTATCATCACACCGTTTGTTTATACGCTTATTCAATTGCTGTCAAAGTAAGCTGCCAGGGCAGCAAGAGGTGCTGCGATCATTGCCGGTACCTGATGCCCAGCCGGCGCATTTTCTGATACAGTAACGAACGGTCCATCTGGAGCATTTCAGCGGCTTGTGTTATATTGCCTCCGGTTTCATGGAGAATGGTTACAATAACATTTCTTTCTGCTGCAGCTTTTGCCTCTTTAATAAGGTCTTGTGTGTTTGTTATCCGGAGTGGCTTTTGCAGCTTCGGCATTAACCACTCGAAATGAGATACATCAAGCAGCCCGGTCAGGCAAAGACCAACCGCTCTTTCCACGGCATTTTCCAGTTCCCGGATATTGCCCGGCCACCCGTATCCCTGAAGGAAAGACAACGCTTCAGGAGCAACTTCAACCGGTCCCAAACCCGCCTGTTCCCTATATTTTTCGACAAACCTCTTCACAAGCACCGGGATGTCGGATATTCTTTCCCTTAAAGGCGGTACCTTTATCGGAACCACGTTTAGACGGTAAAATAAATCGGACCGGAAAGAGCCCTGTTTTACCATTGCCTCCAGATCATCGTTTGTGGCTGCCACAATCCTGACGTTGACAGAGACCGGTGCCGTACCGCCGATACGTTCTATTTCTTTTTCCTGCAGCGCACGAAGCAGTTTGGCCTGGGCAGGCATCGTGAGTTGACTTACTTCGTCCAGAAAAAGGGTTCCCTTGTTAGCCAGTTCAAACTTACCCTTTTTTCCCGCCTTCCGGGCTCCCGTAAAAGCGCCTCCCTCATACCCGAATAACTCTGATTCAATAAGGTCATACGGCATAGCCGCGCAATTCAGTTTAATAAAAGGATATTGAGTCCGCAGGCTTTCCTGGTGCAGGGAATGGGCAACCAGTTCCTTGCCTGTTCCTGTCTCTCCCTGGATAAGCACGGTGGAATCAGTACACCCGGCACGTAATACTGCTTTGCGCAGTTCAACGACACCGTCGCTTGAACCGACAATATCCGCTAACGTATACCGTGCTCCGGAGTACTTCTTAAGCCTGTCCTTATAATAGTCCACCTGCCCGCGAAGGTCCTGCAAGGACTCAAACAGTTTTTCCGATTCTTTCAGCCTGTCAAATACACTATAGGAAACGGCCCCGATAATTTTACCTTCTTTCATCAGCGGCCAGCGATTACAGATACTCGTATGCCCTGCGTAACAAAATACATCACCCCACATGGCCTTCCCCGACTCCAGCACACAGGGAAGCTTACTGTTAGGAATGACTTGCTTCACCGGTATTCCGATCAGCTCTTTGGCATCATAACCCAGTTCTTTTGCATAGTTTGCTTCAATATAGACTATATTGGACTCACGATCAACCACCACCAAGCCATGCACCTGGTCTAAGAATTCCTTCATTATCTCAAGTCGTGAATCCATTGGGACCACCCCTCTTTCACCTTCAATATGCGATATGGGCTTTGCTGCTATGTCTACGCCTATAAGTTTAACTCTATGCCAATGCGATTATTGGTTTTTCTCCCAAAATCCGTTTGTCTAATATTATGTTTTATACTAACATAAAACTATCACGTTGTTAAATCTTTTCATAGCCAGCGTAATTGCTTTAAGAACACGATGATTTCAGATCAAGAGGTGCTTATTGTGGATATGATTACCGGTATGTTATTTACATTTGGTATATTAATCTTTTCTATTTATAAGGGTATTTTTATAGGCATTCCTTTACTGATCAGCTTTTTCATTTTTGCCGTTATTTCATGGAGAAGAGGGTTTTCGCTGCGGGATATTTTGATGATGTCTTATCGGGGAGGGAAAAAGGCATTTGTTGTTTTAAAGATATTCCTATTGATAGGAGGTATCACGGCAACATGGATGGCAGCAGGTACCGTCCCCGGAATAGTCTATTACGGCATCAAACTTATGAATCCTGACTATTTCATTCTCTGTGCCTTCCTGATAAGCTCTCTGCTATCTTTTCTGCTTGGTACATCATTAGGAACCGTCAGTACTGTAGGCCTGGCTTTAATTGTTATGGCCAAAGGCGGTAATGTTAATCTGGATTTAGCGGCAGGTGCAATTATTGCAGGAGCTTATTTCGGCGATAGATGTTCTCCCATGTCTTCAAGTGCAAATTTAGTGGCAAGCTTAACGGAAACAAACCTTTTTACCAATATACGAAACATGCTTGCATCAGCAGTAGTCCCCTTTATTCTATCTACTATCCTGTACACCCTTTTCTCATTAAAACAGCCGCTGCGTTTTGTTGGAAACAGCCTTGACAGTGAACTGCTAAATAGTTTTACGATCAATTGGGTTGTCTTATTGCCGGCAATCTTAATCGTAATCTTCTCAGTGTTTAAAGTGAATGTAAAAATCTCCATGAGCTTGAGTATTCTCGCCGCAGCGATTATTAGTTTCGTCATTCAGCAGCACAGTATGATGGACATCGTAACCTATTTGTTCCTGGGATTTCACTTAAACCCAGCTAATCCTTTGTATACAATAATAAAAGGCGGAGGAATTATTTCTATGTGGCAAGCTTCACTGGTTGTATATGTATCCTGCGCCTTAGCCGGAATATTTGCCGGAACCAATATGTTAAAAGGTGTGGAAAAAGTTCTTTCAAAAGCAAAAACACATGCTGAGCTTTTCGTTTATACAACTGCCGTAAGCATTTTAACTGCCGCTTTTGGGTGTAATCAGTCCATATCAATGGTTTTAACCAATCAGCTTATGACCGGCACTTATAAAGAAAAAAATATAGATAAGTATAAGCTGGCCCTTGATTTGGAAAATACAGGGGTCGTACTGGCAGCTCTTATCCCTTGGAATATTGCAGCATTTGTGCCTACTACCACAATGGATGTAAGTCCGATTGGGTTTATCCCTTATGCTTTTTATTTATATTTGCTGCCGCTGACTTGTATCCTGACTTTTAAAGCTTCAGGACTCATCCGAAAAAGCAGCTAGTCTTATCACTATTTACAACTATAATTAAGGCTGCCGGCTTTTGCTTTGCCGGCAGCCTCAGCGTGGCAGACACCGTCCGCTACGTTGTATTTATACTTTAACCAAGGGCTTCCATAAACGTTTTTCCAAACCGCACACACTCTCCGGCAGTCTTTTCATCCGGATTCCACAACCCCTTAAGCCCGTCGCTTACCAGAGTGAAGCCGCTGTCTTGCAGAAGCCCGTTAAGTACTTTAACTGATTCCCCGCTCCAGCCGTAAGCGCCAAACGCGGCTGCTTTCTTATTTTTAAAGCTCAGTCCCTTTACCTCTTCCATCAGACCGGCCACTGAGGATAAAATCCCTTTGTTTACCGTAGGCGAGCCAACCAAAATGGCTTTTGATTTGAAGATTTCCGTAATAATATCATTCTTGTCACGCCGGGCCGTATTGTAAAGCTTGATATTTACACCGGCATCCGCCTGTTTGAGACCTTCGGCAATTGCCTCTGCCATTTTTCGGGTACCATCCCACATGGTATCATAAAAAACCGTAATTTGGTTTTCCTGATAATCGGCTGCCCACTCTAAATACCGGGTTACAATCTGCAATGGATTATCCCGCCAGATTACGCCATGACTGGGACATATCATATTCACCGGCAGGTTCAATCCGACAATCTCCTTGATTTTACGCTCAACCATCCGGCTGAACGGAGTGAGGATATTAGCATAGTACTTCATACATTCCTGGTAAAGCTCGGCCTGGTCGACCAGATCGTTAAACATATACGCAGAAGCGTAATGCTGACCAAATCCGTCATTGCTGAATAATAGGTTGTCGCCCGTTAAATAGCACATCATGGTATCCGGCCAATGCAGCATCGGCGCCTCCACAAAGGTTAATTCCCTGGAGCCGGTATTCAGCTTATCGCCGGTTTTTACCACCCTAAAATTCCAGTCCTGATGATACTGGCCTTTTAATGATTTTACTCCATTGGCGGTACAGTAAATCGGCGTATCGGGGATGTACTTCATTAGTTCGGGCAACGCACCGCTGTGATCCACTTCACCGTGATTGATAACGATAGAATCGATGCTTTCCAAGAGTATTTCTTTCTGCAGGTTGTCCACAAATTCTCTGGCAAACGGCAGCCATACCGTATCAATCAGAATATTTTTCTCATCGCGGATGAGATAGGAGTTATACGTCGAGCCCTTGTGCGTGGAATACTCTTCCCCATGAAATTTCTTTAATTCCCAGTCAATCTTTCCTACCCACGTCACATTATCTGTCACCTTAAAACTCATTTTAACAGCCTCCTTTAATATAAGCTGAATTGCCTCAGACCGGTTATACCCATCAAATTCAGGAGCACCGTATGTTGAATGCCTGCTCAGCACCCACCCGGCTGCCTGCGTACTATCCGGGCTTTGTACGCCTCTATTGGAAAATTTATCCATCTATATATTATAGCAGATATTCCTGGTACCTACATTTATCTATAGAAACCCTTTGTTCATGATAACGATATACTATTGTACGAAAAATTTATGCCGCTTAACATAAGCAATAAAATTCTTTTCAAGGGGGCTAAGGGACTGCATTGAGCGGACAGCAATTCCTAATATCCGGTATACATTTGGCTGCAAGGGCATAATTTTTACGCTTTCTAAAGTCCCTTGCAGCACTAAATCGGAAAGCATACTAATGCCAAGTCCGCCAGAAACCATGCTGAGCACAACCGGATCATCCGCCGAGGCGGCAAGCATTTTAATCGAAATACTGTTTGTCTCCAATGCCTTTTGCACATCAATATCTTTCATAAATGATGGCATGATGAACGGAGCGCCTTCAAATTCTGTTAAATCAAAAGTGGTCTCTTGGGCTGTAGGATATTCTGGTGGTAAAACAGCCCGGTAATAGTCTTTGGCCAGAGGAACAAACTCATGCGTATATTCTGTCCCGCTGCAAGCAAAAATTATATCCACTTCTCTTTTTTTTAAGGCATCGTATAGTTCTTCCCTTCCCAATACAGCCGTTTCCATACTCACCTTAGGATGCTCCAGATAAAACCCGCTCAGAAGCGAAGGCAGCCAATTACGTGCTATGCTGGCATAAGCTCCTATTCGAATAATTTCCTGCCGCTGGTTTTTTAAGCTACGCACTTCATTGCGGATTTTCTGTTCGGCAACCGCAAAATCCTCAAACAAGGGCAGCAGCTTTTCTCCTTCTGCTGTCAGGCAAATACCAAACCGTCCACGCTTGAGTATTGTAATGCCTATATCTTTTTCGAGGCTATCCATCATGTGAGTTAAGCCGGACGGAGTATACCCCAGGCTATCAGCGGCCTTTAAAAAGCTGCCTGCTTTTAATGTCCTTAATAATATTTGTATTTTTTTAGCATCCATAAATTCCTCGATATGAGATTTCGTATTCAAATTATATGAGAATTCGTCACACATGTAGTATAAAGTGTCGCTATACACTTTGTAAATGCATCGCTAAAATATAACCAAACAAAAAGCAAAAAAGCGAGGTTCTTATGCGTTATTCAGTTGATCCGTCTGTTTTTGCAATCAATCCAAATATTAAATTCGGCATATTGGTAGGCAGGGCCATAAAGAATTCAGAGACAATGCCCAGTGATCAAGCCAGATTGCGGGAAGCAGAGAAAAAAATGCGCGAAAGCTACCAGGATACCCAGGTGAGGGAGCTTCTCAACATCTCACTATACAGGTCGGTCATGACTAAAGCGGGTATAAACCCCAACAAATACCCTCCCTCTGTGGAAGCAATGTTTAAAAGGATTATTAAGGGCGCTTCCTTACCGGCAATTAATGCCTTAGTAGATTTGTGTAACGCTATTTCTATTGAGCAGATGATATCGTTAGGAGCACACGATTTAGCGGACATACACGAAGACTTAGAAGTTCGTTTCGCTAAAGAAAGAGATCTATTTCTTCCTTTTGGTGCCACCGATTATGAACCTGTAGATTTAGATGAGCTTGTTTTTGTGAGTGGATATAAGGTGCAAACAAGAAAGTGGATTTGGCGGCAAAGTGAACTAGGAAAAACCACCATTGACAGTAAAGATCTCTTCTTTCAATTAGTCGGTTTTGATGATGACAAGGGCGCTAGTCTCAATAAAGCAATGACGGATATTGAGAGCCTGATTATAGACAGATTTCAGGGTTCTTGTGAGCGATATATTGTTGATCAGAATAATCGCTGCATTGAGTTTTAAATTATCATAGAAGGTGGAGTGGATTCTAGTATATAATGATTATAGAAATAAAAGCAGCTTGGCAAAGGAGGGCTTAAGAAATCGTTATGGAGCTGAAGCGGGAAAAAAGGCTAAAAAAGAAACCGATTATCGGCAGCATACTTTTATGTTTAATCGTTTTACTGGCTTGGGCGGGTTACCTTTATTTTAATAAGCCGCCTGCTGAATTGCCTAATCAAAGTCCTGTAACGGTACAGCCTCCGCCTGCTTCTGATTCGACTCAAAGCACTCTGGAAGTTCCCACTCCCCCGCAGAAGACAACTACAGAGCTGCGGCCAATCGACTCACAACGCCATATCCCGGATAAGCCAAGGATTGTTGAAGACAATTCAGCGGATTTGTCTAGTTATACTATATCTGTCAAGCGGGAAGAGAACAAGGGCTTTCAAGTCATGCCAGGCGTAAACGTGAAGAGCGGCGTTGTCCATATTCAGTTGGACGAAGAGAAAGACCGAACGATTGAGATTGAAAAAGATCGGGATAATCCGAACAGCGATTATCAGGTAATCATGAAAAAGAAGTTTTAAATACGAACTGACGTAAAACGTCTCACATAAAAGGGGTGTCGCAATAAGGCCGCCTCCTCACCAACCAAAAACGGCGACCGGCAATAGCCGGAAGCCGTTTTTGGTTGTAAAGAAACCAGGGATAACTATCAACTATTTCTTCTGCCCATGGAATATGGGGAGCAGAGAATCTATATCAACAGGCGAGGCAATGAACTAAAGGCGCAGACACGAGTTTTACATTCTCACATTTTGAAATATTTATATCTGAAAAAATAAATAATCATTGCTATACAGATACCTGGAACTCCTACACGGAGCGCAAAACCAATAGCCCCAAGAACAAAAAAAGCCTTTATACCCCAATGCAAAAGTTTTTTAATACTAGGTCTGGGCATATATTTTCTTACTATATTTTTTAGTTTTCGCCGTTCTTGCTGCTCCCTCCTAAAATGAATCTTTTCCCACACAAAGTCTAGAAACTCTTTCGGAAATATATTGTAAAGCTCCCGCTCCTGCTCTGTCCAAAAGAAGAACGTGTCAAGCAATTCCCATACCTCATAAGGAAGGCTATAATCATGGACTCGATATGGTGAAGTTTTCTGGTACGGCGAAAGTTTTTGAGAAAACACTTCAGGATCAAATAAAAAATGCAATAGTTGTAGATTTAATCTTTGCTTAACTTCGATATTCCAATACTTTTCATCTTCCAGTAAAATTTTCCATTGAGCCACATCTTTTATTAGGTTAGGGTCGTTATAAAGATTTCTCACCTTACAAATAAAATCACTGACGAGCTCATCAGTCGTACACCTTGCGTCCATATTTGCAGTAGCCAGCACTCTAGGGATTATGTCTATTGATTTTTGATTACAATAAGACGGTTCAAGCTGCGATGATAATGATGACTGTTGAGCATTAACAGTTTTAGCAAATTTTTGATTTCGCTTTGCCAAATTGATTGCATTTTCATACGCCAATCTCAATTGCTGAAATCCTTCAGGATCATCTTCAGGATGAAATATTTTCAATTTCGCAGCGTATGCTTTTCTTATAGCAGAGCTATCTGTTGTGGATTTTATACCTAACACAGCCCAAAAATCCATATCAATATTCCTGCCTTCGTTCCAACTCATCTAATTTAGTTCGAAATAATCCGGCTGCCTTTTTTATTTCCCGATCATTTTGCCGATTGAGTACACCTTCAAAGTGTTGAAGAATAGCGGCAATTTCCATCCTCCTATCTCCCAAAGACTCTTCAAAAAGTCTTTCGCCTCGCGCAACCAGCAATTGATTTTCTTGCCTCTCTCTTGGATGCATTTTAAATTCGGCTAAAGCCTTCAATCTATTCTCAATATCTATTTTAGATATCGTACCAGGACTCTCTTCGATTATAATTCGTTTGGATATTCCTGTTTCAACAACAATAACTTCTACTTCCAATATTCCATTAATATCATATGTAAACCGGACATCAATAGCTTGCCTTCCTGCAGGTGCTGGAGGGACCTTAATACTTATCTCACCAAGATAAATATTGTTTTTTATCAAACGACTTTCCCCCTGAAATATTTTAACGACTATAGCAGTTTGATTATCTGCAATTGTATAAAACCGTTCTACTCTGCTCACAGGAATTGTACTATTTCGCTCAATTATTGGCGCAAAATGTCCATTTTCATGTTGACCGGTATTATGGGAAACAGACACCTCAATACCCAACGTATAGGGGCAAACATCAGTCAGAACTATTTCTTGTAGAACAACATTCCGTTCCTTCATCGCTGCTTGTATTCCAGCACCAATCACAACTACTTCATCCGGATTCAAATTACAGGAAGGAAAACGGCCTAAAAGTCGGCTAACAAGCGTATGAATCATTGGCATTCGAGTCGCTCCACCAACCAAAATAACCGAATCAAGCTCATCAGCTCTTATTTCAGCATCTTTTAACGCTCTTTCCACGGGTATTCTTAATCGATTTACAAGCTCTTTGGTTGTCGTAAAAAATTCATTACGCTCAACATTCATTTCAAGTATATTTCCATTAATATGGCATCGCATCGTCCCAACCGTAGACTTACTTAAGCTTTGCTTACATAGCTCTGCCTGTTTTTTGATTGCGACATATATCTTTTGTTCTATATTTTTTTCATCCATTTTATAATGCTTGGCAAAGGCCGAAAGTAACGCATTGGTAAAATCCTCTCCCCCCAAGTAGTTGTCACCGGCTATAGCTTTAACTTCCATAACATTTTCGAAAATTTCGACTATCGAAACATCAAACGTGCCTCCACCAAGATCAAATATTAAAAATTTCGTTTCCGATTTTTGCTGATGAATTCCATAAGCGCCTGCTGCAGCTGAAGGTTCATTTATTAATCGCTCAACCTTCAATCCAGCTAACTCTCCAGCTCGTTTCGTGGCCCTGCGTTGTGCATCGTTAAAATACGCAGGAACACTAATAACTGCCTCATTTATAGTTTCTCCCAAGTAAGCCTCAGCATCTTGTTTTAACGAACGGATAACCAAAGATGATAATTCCTCGGGTAAAAATTTATATTTACCTAATTTAACAACTTTTGTTGTACCCATATAACGCTTGAACGCAGCTGCTGTTAAGTGGGGATGAGTAATTAAACGTTCCTTTGCAACTTGGCCGACGAAGATTTCTGCATTTTCATCAACACTAATCACGGAAGGCGTTAAGTTGTTTCCAAATGCATTAGGTATAATCTTTACGCCATCATCTATCCAATATGAAACTAAACTATTTGTCGTTCCCAAATCAATACCTATTATAGGCATCAGAAAGTCCCTCCCTCAAAAAGTCCTTATCATATAATTTCTTTAGATCTCTAGGGCAAATAATTACTTTTACTGTTTTCCGACCACAACTACAAAACTCCTGCCAAATTCATACAAATTCTGCAGAAGATCTTATCAAGACTATAAAAAACCTATATTCAGTGTTTATCACCCGCCGTAAAAGTAAATGTCCTTTTGACAAAATTAAGCGCAGAGGATCACACCAGTATTCCTCTGCGCTTTTCTGCCTGCCTTCTTATGTTGTTAAGAGCATTTAAAGCGAAAACTGACACATAATACCGTTGGAAAACTCGTCGGCCATCATTAATGCTTGTTTTTCGATTCTGTTAAATACGGCAATACTTTTCGCGTAATCCTTATTAAGCATAGTTACAGCTTCTTTTTTCGTTAAGGCCAAATGCGTAAACCACATCTGCCTCATATCACCTACAGACCAATTGGGATTCATATGATTTAAGAAACAAACAATTTCCTCTGCATTTTCATACCATCTTTTTTCCGCATCCGCTGCCGCCGCGCTATCACCGGCTTTTGCTGCTTTCACAAGCTCTGCCGCAATAACCAAATGATCCTTTATCAGGCATTCAAGCTCAGCAGCAACTCTATTCCCATAGAAGTGATGAAAAACTCTCGCAAAATCAGGTGCGTTACGCAGAAGCCGATTGGTCGTCTGATCTAAGTCAGGCAAATCATAGACGATCCCCATGATAACCATCCTCGTCCAGTAAACGTGCTGCGACCACAGAAGACGAAAACAATCCCTTAAGTATACTTCCCGTTCGTTCAGGCAGCAGTCGTCATTGTGATAAAATGCCGGCACATAAACCTCCCCCTTTGAATAAACGTTATATGCCAGTTTATGTTTGAGACACGCACAAGGTGATATAAGTTAGTTCCTGCCGATAAATCGCCCTCGCCTCTCCAAAAATTAAAATCGGCAAATTGTCTGCACTCCCCCATCTCCTTATCACGCGTAAATGAAGAATGATCTTTATTACGTATACCAAGCTTGATATAAAAGCTCAATTCCCCGGTCAATTTTGTCACTGCCGACTCCGCCAAATCCCAGCATAATCAGATTTTTCCCGCTGTGCTTGGCAATGTAGGTTTTAGACAAGGGGAACAGCCTGATATTTTTCGCCTGGGCCCGCTTGATCAGTTCCGCCTCGGAAAGCACGCTGTTCAACAGCTCCAGCACGACATGAAGCCCCGCTCCCTGCCCGATTATTACAGCTTCATCGCCAAAATTCCGGCTAACAGCTTGTATAAGCGTGTCATGCTTTTTCTTATATATGGTACGCATTTTGCGCAAATGACGTTCCCAGTGTCCTCCCGCCATGAATTTGCACAACGTCCGCTGCTCCAATAAAGATGCATTACTGGCACTTTCGTAAAACAATTGCCGATACCTTGCCAGCATCCGTTTAGGCAGTACCATATAACTCACTCTAAGTGCAGGAGATAAAACCTTCGAAAATGTCCCAATATAGATTATGCTTGCCTGAGGGCGGAGGCCTTGCAGTGCCGGCACAGGGCTGCCCTGGTACCTGAGCTCGCTGTCATAGTCATCTTCTATAATGACGCCGCCCACCGACTCTGCCCAGTCAATGAGCTTCAGCCTATTGGCAACAGGCATAATATGGCCTAAAGGGAACTGGTGCGAAGGGGTTACATAAACCACCGTACTCTGAGACGCTTGCAAGGCACTGAGATCCAGCCCGTCATTATGCACCGGAATAGGTGTCGTTGCAAACAAGTGATTCTGAAAAACTGACCGGGGAATAAAATGTCCTGGCTCCTCAACAGCCAGCAAGGAATGCTGAGGTCTTAGTATTGGCACAATAATAGAGAGACTGTCCTGGAGCCCGGAGCAGACAACAATTTGCTCCGTCTCACATAGGACTCCCCGTGATCGGGCCAAATAGCTCCGGATTTCACTGCGCAATGCCCAATCTCCCTGCAGGCTGCCATAACAGGCAAATTGCCTCGGCTCATCCTGCAGGCACTCAGCCAGAAGCTTCCGCCACAGCGAAACCGGAAAACTTTCCGGTGCGAGGCTGGCGGGGTGAAAATCAAAGCTATATACCGGCTGTTTCCCGGAAAGGCGCGTTAGGTGACTGCCTGAATTCTGCGAAGAAGGCTGAGTAAATTCCGAATCCAACAGCGAGACATAATAGCCGCTTTTTGGTTTGCTGTATATGTATCCTTCAGCAAGCAATTGCTGGTAAGCATATTCTACCGTATTGTGGCTGACAGCTAACTCAGCGCATAAACTCCGTATCGACGGCAGCTTAGTGTGAGGTTCCAAAGTCCCTGCTGTTATTTGACTTTTTATCCGGTTATAGATCTTAATGTGTAAAGGCTGTCTCTGCTTATAATCTATGAGAATCATTGTCTTCACCCCTAGTAATGCGCAGCTACCGCCATTATAGACAGGATATTGAGCCGCGTCAAACTGTCCTTGTATTATTTCCGATAATTGCCCCTTTAACCAAGGGTAGATTATCATTATACTGTAGACAAGCAGCTAAACAGAAAGGGTGTATTCCAAATGCTTAATGAAAAATTATTGTCCATTCTTGCCCATCCCGCCGATGGCGCTATCTCCATTGTTACCAACGGTACCGACGGTCCTCATGTGGTTAATACCTGGAATCGTTATATAACGGTAACCAGTGAGGATAAGCTGTTAATTCCGGCTGCCGGCTTTGTGAAAACAGAACGGAATCTTGCACAGCATAATGCTGTCGTTCTTTCGATTGCCAGCAGGGAAATTGAAGGATATAGAGGCAAAGGAACCGGCTTTATCGTAACAGGCACAACCCGTTTTATACAATCGGGTGAAGAATTCGATCTCATGAAGGAGAAATTCTCCTGGATCCGCACAGTTTTGGAAGTAACCGTTACTTCAGCCAAGCAAATGCTGTAAAAGAACGTCAAAGCAAAACAGGCCGGTCACTGCTAATGTACAGTGACCGGCCTGTTATTTTCTGTAATGCTTTTCTTTAAAGGGCTATCGCATTTCCTTGACAACATTTGGGAGAAATACTATCATTATTTGGTATACCGGATACTTGGCATTATACGCAATTACAAGCGAACAAAGAGAGGTTTTTATAATGGCAGCAGCAAAACCAGATTATAAACGTTTTGGATTTATTCCACAGCGCCAGCAGGGCCTGCTTCTCATGCGGCTGCGCAATCAGGCCGGCGACGTGACTGCAGACGGCTTGCGCAATTTGGCTGATCTAGCCGAGAAATACGGCAATGGTCAGGTACATTTGACGCTTCGCCAAGGGATTGAAATTCCCGGAGTTAAAGAAGAGCTGTTTGAACAAGCTTTACAGGCTATTTCGGATGCAGGTCTCACGCCTGCAGTATGCGGTCTCAGGGTACGCCCGGTAGTTACCTGCCCGGGTAATGCCACTTGCCCCTACGGCCTAATCAACACAAAAACACTGGCCAAAACCTTGGACGAACAATTTGTTGGCCGCGATTTACCGGCCAAAACAAAGTTTGCCGTCAGCGGCTGTGCCAATTCCTGTACGAAGCCGCAGTCGCACGATGTCGGCTTCCGCGGCGCTGTGGAGCCGCTGGTGATGCAAAGCAGCTGTATCAGCTGCGGTGCCTGCGTCCGCCGCTGCCCGGCTAAAGCAATGAAATTGGAAAATAAGACCTTAGTAATCGACTACGAACAATGCTTATCCTGCGGGGTCTGTACGCGCCTCTGCCCCAAGAAAGCCTTATCAACAGGTAAAACAGGCTATCATATTTTTGTCGGCGGCAAGGGAGGACGTTATGCCAACGAAGGGGCCCTGCTGACAAAATTTATCCCGGAAAATAAACTGGTCGCTTACCTTGATGCCATTCTCCAAACCTATAAGGAACTGGCCGCTCCCGGACAACGCCTTAGTGCTGTTTTAGCAAAAGAAGGCATCGCACTTATTAAAAGCAAGGTGGAGGAAAGACTAAACTGAATCGGATACGCCGCCTTGCTTGTCAGCATTCTTCATCAAAGGGACGATTCCACTGAAACAGCGATTTTTCGCACTCTTTCCCGGTTAATTCCCGTCATTTGAGCGATCTGCCTGCCCGATACACCGCCACTTGCCAGCAGCATTTTCACAAGCTCAACTGCTGCACTCAAATTCTCGTTTTTGCAAAGGTCTGCTAACATCCATTGTCGGCTCTGGAGATAAGCGGCAATCAATTCCTGTGGATCTTCGTTCGCCTTTTTCGTCGCAGCCACCTCTAAAAACTGGCGCTCCTCCTCCTGCAGATGAAATTCACTGAAAAGCTGAAGAGCCCTGTGACGATTGGCAGAAAACAAATGTAATGTCTCTTCCATCTCCGGCAGCAAGACAGCGTCTGGACGATAGCCCATATACCAGGAATAGGTGCTCCAGGGATAGTTGATTGTAAAATCGCCTGCCAGCTTTACAGGATTATTATGTACATACCGGATAACACTGAGTAAATAGGGCTCATCCTCAATTGCTTCACTGCGGAAACGGTCCTGAAATACAGGTCCGATACGATCGTATTTTTTGTTAAAATAAGCGGCATAGGTAACGCCAATCCGTTTCATCAACGTATCCAGAGGCTGTCTAACTTCCTGAAAAACCATATGAACATGATTGTCCAAAATACAGAAGGCATACAACCGGCAGGCAGAGCCCTGCTTTTTTTGCAGTATTATTTCCACAAACCTTTGCTTGTCTTCATCATTAAGGAAAACCGGTCTGCGCTCACTGCCCCGCAGCATAACATGATATATACCGGATTCACTCTTTTTTCTCGCCTGTCTGGCCACTGTTATCACCCTGCTTTATTGTAGCACGGCCACCAGAACAGTGTCAAAGGAACCGTCCCTATGACAGGCCTCCATTTTTGGTCCTTTTGTTGCGATGACCAAGGATGGAACCGGGATTTTTCCCTGGTACAGCGAGGCTGCCTCAAGTAGGTTTTTTAAAATCTATTTGAGGCAGCCCCTTTTACGTATTGATTATTGAGCTGTGTTTTCTGGTAAGGTCTCAATGGTTTGTAAGACGTCACCGGTAAAGCTGAGTTTTTTATTATCATACATCCATACTGAATCATTATCTGCCTTATTCACCGGATTACCCCAGCTAAGGCGCACTTGCTCTTTCGTCATTCCTTCTTCTACATTGCCATTTTCAATTTGGTACCACAAGGTATGAGACCAGCCGAGGCTTGGCCGCGGATCCTCAGTAAACAGAGCATCCTGCCAGGGAGCAGTATCATTCCAGGAAGAAGCAGGAATATTTGTCCAGCTATAGGCAATTGGCAAGATAGCCTTTTCTCCGTTGACAGATACAACCAGCCAAATCGGTTCATCCGATGAACTGCCTGCGTATACGTCAACAACAGTAGCAGCGCCTCCAATGGGAGTAGAAACGGATTTGGGAATCACGTCTGATCCTGGAATATAGAGCCCCTCCAGCTCTCTAAATTTAGGGTAAATGGTTTTGCCTAAAAACTGCTGTCTGGCATTCGTTAAGTCGGCAGTCAGCACCAAGCCTTCTAATTGTCCTCGCATCGTACGGCCAACCAGCTTCTCACCTGTTGCATCAACTTTCATATAAACCATAAATTCTTGCAGATTAGGTCCTGCAGGATAAGGAATAACTTCAGTAACAGTTACTGTTTTACCCGCATGCTGTGCATACGGAATGCGTACGGAACGATCACCCGAGAAGCCTTTATTGGCCTTATCTACGGGAAAAATTTCATATCCGGCGGATTGCTTATCAGCAGGCAAAGCAAGAAATGTGAAACTCTGCCCTGTCCATTGTTCTGTCGGCAAATTGGCTGCAGGTGTTTTACTTGCAGGCGCCGCCCACAAGGTTCCTACTGAGCCGAATGCTACTAGTAAGCTCACTACCAGCAAAACTCGCAAGTTAAATAGCTTCATGATTTCCTCCTTTTTTATTCCCGGAATTACAAGAGTTGCTAGCGGCAGCATGAGATAGGGCGTCCAGCTAACACTCTGCTTTATTGTAACATAGGGTCGATAATGTGTCAAAGGAACCGTCCCCGCGACACGAAAAAGGACATTCCCATTTTGTAAAAAACGGCAAGATCCAATTTCATTTGGACCTTGCCGTTTTTATTCCTATTCAGCTACAGCTTTTGATCGAAATTCCATAAACCTTAAAAATTGTTTCACTCGGAATACCGTTATCCAGCAGATAGACCAGATCACCATTTGTTAATTCATTAGGACTCATAAAACGGGCCTTATCAACATCAATACCATATTGAACGCACTCGACCGGTGTTGCCTTGCGAACAACACAAGCACTTGGTTCCTGCATCCGTAGCGCCTCTACTTTCGGTATTGCGCGGGCGCTTGCTGCACATGCTAATCGGATACCCATATGCTCTCCTCCTTGATTTACTCATCGTGTCCGATTCATAAAGATAAAATATAATTGCTTGTGAACCCCTATTATAAGATATTATTCGACAATACCTGCCAAATTTCATTTTGACAAAAGTCCGGTTATTTTAGGTCATAGGTCTTAATTTTCATGCAATAACTTGTTTGTTTTTTCATCTTTTTCCGTATAAATACAAAGCTCCTCATTTGCCGAGGAGCTTTACAAGCATCTGTTAACTGCATTAGCGCAGTAATTTTAAAGCCTCTTCTTCAGCAGGTATGCGTATGGCCAACAGCAATATACTATTGGCAACAGCAGCCGTGGCTGCCGTTACCCAGCAGCCAAATAGCATTGGAACTGCCGCCAGTTCCAATGCAACTGCCAGATAGTTCGGATGAGGGAGATACCGGTAAGGCCCCCGCCGAACAGCAGTCGCACCAGGTACTACCAGAATGCGCGTATTCCAATAGTGCCCCAAACTGCAGATACACCAATACCGCAAAAGCTGGGCAGCACCAAAGATCGACACCCAGACCGGCCACCAACTGCTAAGCTGGGGTACACCGGCAAGAGCTTCCGTCACCCAGCCCGCCAGCCAAGCCCCATGAAGAAGGAAAAATAAGGGATAATGCCTGGTTCCATACTCTTTTGCCCCTAAAGCGACAACCCATTGCCGGTTCCGCCGGGCCAGCGCCAGCTCAGCCAGGCGCTGAACAACAAGAAAGAGAGCTATGCTATAAATCAGCCCTTCTACCATTGAAATAACACCTGTTCGGCACTAAAGCCCGGTCCTAATGCAAGCATTACGCCATAATCACCGGTCGGCCGGTTTTCTGCCATGAATTTCTCCAGTACAAACAATACGGAAGCACTGGACATGTTGCCGTATTCCCGCAATACCTGATAGGCTCCCGCTAATTGTTCAGAGTCAAGTCCCAGGCTGTCGCTATAGGCTGCTAAAACCTTTGCGCCGCCGGGATGAGCAACAAAATGCTGTATTCTTCCTGCTTCAATGCCCCATTGCACGCAAGCCTGTTTCAGCAGACCGGGCAGATACTCACGGACTATTGCCGGTATATCCCGGGAAAACCGCACCTTTAATCCGGTCTCGGATATATCCCAGCCCATAATATCTTCCGTCTCCGGGAAAAGAGTGCTGTAGCTGCCAAGTATCACCGGCCCCTTTTCCTCAGGTACCAAAACGACTGCGGCAGCACCGTCACCAAAAATGCTGGAGCCAACGAGATTTGATTTTGAAAAATCATTGCGTTGAAAAGTAAGACTGCACAATTCAACAGCAACAAGCAGCACAGGCTCTTGGGTTGCGGCAACAAGCTCGGCAGCCCGGGCCAGGCCTGCTACACCGCCTGCACACCCCAGCCCCCACAGGGGCAGACGTTTTGCATGGACAGATAAGCCCAATCTTTGCATCAACTTACTATCTAAGGTTGGCGTAGCAATACCTGTAGAGGAAACAAACAGCACTGCGCCTATTTTCTCCCGTTCAATACCGGCTTTATTGAGTGCAGCAATAGCAGCCGCTTCGGATAATTCAAAAGCAATCGTTTCATATAGAGTATTTGCCTCGGCAAAGCTATGCTGCGTTCGATACCATTCCAGAGGCTGAGCAAGATACCTCGCTTCAATTGAAGCATTCTCGAAGACGGGCATCAGTCTTTCCAGGTGAGGCATTCCTTCACGAAATAAGGCCGCCGCAAAATTACGTATGTCATTTTGGCATACCCGGTTCACTGGCAGGGCAGTACCAACAGCAGCAATTGCAGGAATAATCATGAATTGTCACCACCACTATAAATTTTTGATACATGAAGCTATCTTACCTTATGAAATTTTTGGAAAAATAATTCCTGCTACCCCAAGAACAAAAATGATTGTGAATCATCGAACTAAATAGACAATCAAGCTCAGCAGGTATATAATTTAATAGAATAGACCTGGTAAGACCACCATACCACTTTTTTTACATAGGGAGGGTATTAGCTTGGCAAAGTACAACCCGGTAACAGACGTGATTATTAAAGAATTGCAGACCATCATTGGTGAAAAGTACGTGCTCACAGATGCTGACAAAATGGAAAAGTATTCTCACGATGAAGTGACTGATCCTAAGTATGTAAAAATGCCCGAAGTCGTTTTGCTTCCTTCTTCAGCGCAGGAAATTTCCCAGGTTATCAAACTGGCAAACCGCGAACACATTCCGATTGTCCCCCGCGGAGCCGGTACCGGCCTGGCCAGCGGCGCTGTGCCTTTTAAAGGCGGTATTGTACTGTCGCTGGAAAGAATGGATAAAATTTGGGAGATTGATGCAGAAAATATGTTCATGACCGTAGAGCCTGGTGCTACTACGGAAAATGTTCAGCAGGCAGCGCGGGAAAGAGGCTTCCTCTATGCAGGTGATCCGTGCAGCGGTGACAGCTCCTTCATTGGCGGCAATGTTGCCACAAATGCAGGCGGCAACAAAGCAATTAAATATGGTACCACCCGCCAGCAGGTAAACGGAGTTGAACTCGTTACTGCCGAGGGAGATATCGTAGCATTGGGCGGCAAAACAAAGAAAGATGCTTCCGGCTATAATCTTACACAACTGGTAGTCGGCTCTGAAGGAACGCTGGGTGTTGTTACCAAAGCCATTCTGAAGCTTGTCCCGCTGCCCAAAGGTGTTATTGATTTACTGGCCGTTTTCCCGGACCTGCCCACCGCAATCGGCATTGTCCCCAAACTGATGGCTGCCGGCATTACCCCTACCTCTGTTGAGTTTATGGATAATGCAGCAATCAAATCCTGCGAAAAATTCTTAAATGAAAAACTGCCGCACAGCGACAACGGCTATTATATTATTATTCAGGTTGAAGGAGACAATGAAGATCTCCTGGATGACCAGGCCGTCATCATTGATGAAATGTGTACCGAAAATGGTGCGCTGAGTGTATTGGTAGCAGACCCTGCAAAAATCTGGAAAGCCCGGAAAGCATTTGCTGAAGCGGATCGCGCTCTCAGCCTGATTTTCTCAATGGAAGACTTAGTTGTCCCAATGGACAAAATCCCCAATGCCATTGAAAGAATCAATGCCTTGGGACAAAAATACGGTGTAGCCATTCACTGTGCCGGTCACGCTGCCGACGGCAATATTCACGCAAATCTGCTGAAAGAGCAGCTCAGTGATGAAAGATGGAATGAAATATTACCGGCACTGCAGCAAGAGCTCTATACAATGGTCTATGAAATGGGCGGCAAGCTCTCCGGTGAACACGGCATAGGCTACAAGCGGGTTAACCTGCTGGAACAATTCGCCAGCCCCATCGAGCTAAAGATGATGCGTGCCATCAAAAAAGCGCTTGATCCTAACCTAATCATGAATCCTGGTAAAGTCTTTAATGTAGAATAAAACAAAGGCCTGTTTGGTTAAACCAAACAGGCCTTTGCCCTTACGAAGCATGAAATAAGTCTTCCGCTTCCGTTTCAATCAGCCAGACTGCAATTTCTGCGTTGAGCTGCTGCAGATGCCGGGCTTCAAGATCGCTCAGTGGTCCGGCAGGGGATTTATCTGCCGGTGCTGACAGCCGGCTATCTTTTCCATCCACTTAACCGCTTCAGTATGATATAGCCAATGATTCCACCGCCCAGCCCGGTAATGAGCTGCGGCCACCCCAGCATCGCGGACAGCGCTGCTGCCACTTTTGCCGGTAACTCCACCCATTGAATTACCCAGGCAATCATCACAAACATTGCAGCAGCTTTTGCTACTGCGGCAATTCCTACGGCAGGCCAGTAGCCGAAAAAGCGCTTCCCCAGCTGATAGCCTAAAACATAGGCACTATTGGCGGCAGCTACAGGCAGGATAAAAATTGGCAAAGGCAGGACTTGCTGAAGATATGCAATTACCGGAGCAATTACGGCCAATATGAGTGCCATCCGCCAGCTCGCCTGCTCCACAGCCAGCAGCAGACAGGCATTGACGGCACTGCCGATAACAAACATGGATATAAACGGCGGCACCGGCACAAACAGTCTGATAGACTGAAAGATCAGCATGATTGTCAGCAGCAGTGCTGCTCTTGTCAGGCGTTGATGAGTCCTCACAATGTCCCTCCTTGTAAAACAGGCTATCGCTCCGAGTCTTTACGACTTAAGGGGATAGTGTTTTTTATAATGTGAATTGAATGCCGCCATGAATATAAACGAATTTTTTGACAGACCAATCTGTTTAATTAACCCGGAAGATTTTATCCGGATTCATAATGTGATTCGGATCAAGGGCCTTCTTTACTGCTCTCATCATTTTGAGTTCTACCGGATTGGTGAATTGCTCCATTAATTCCAGCCGCTTATAGCCTATGCCATGCTCTCCCGACAGCTTGCCGCCAATAGAATAGACAAACTCGTATATTTCTGCCTGCAATAAAGGCAGCTTTTGTTCCCACTCTTCCATGGACACGTCTTCTTTCAATATATCGGCATGAACATTGCCGTCTGCCGCATGTGCTACGCAATGTATAGTCAGTTGATAGCGTTCGCCTAATTCGGCCAGCTTCTTTACCATGCCGGCAATTGCCGCCACAGGCACCACAATATCCTCTGCCGAAAAAATCAAGCTCCGCGCCCGGTTAGCTTCACCGAACGATTTCCTTGCCTTCCAGATCTTCACAGGATCAGCCACCAGCACAAAGCTGGCGCCATTAGCCGAGCATAATTCGTCAATTTCCACACATTGATCTTCAAGCGCTTCTTCACTATCGCCTTCAATGGAGACAATAATATAGTTGCCTGTATCACTATGCGGCAGCTTCTCATTCAAATAGCTTTCACAGCACCGGATTCCCTTGTTGTCCATAAACTCTACACTGACAGGTAAAATCCCTGACTGCAGGATTTTCCCTACAATCGCGATTGACGCATCTACACTGGGGAATACGGCTAAGAGATCCATCACCTTTTGCGGACAGGGGATGATTTTAATATATACTTTTGTAATAATGCCCAGCGTACCTTCAGAGCCAATCACCAGCTGCGCCAGGTTGTAACCGGTTGCGTCTTTTTTTACTTTGCCGCCTAAAGTAACGATATCCCCTTCAGCAGTAACAAGCTCAATGCCCAGCACCTGCTGGCGGGTCGTACCGTATTTGACAGCCTTGATACCGCCGGCATTAGTGGCAACATTGCCGCCAATGAAAGAGCTGTCCCCGCTGGACGGTTCCCCGGCATACAGATAGCCTTTATCATGAGCTGCTTTCTGCACTTCGCTGGTTCTGACTCCTGGTTCAAGAACCATCAATAAATTGGCTTCATCTATTTCGAGTATCCGGTTAAGCC
>Ga0074195_1001961_pt1 | contig 25363 bp, 13 predicted proteins | sample EPASupsiteHSE623_FD_64525 | JGI IMG/M metagenome (GOLD analysis project Ga0074195, IMG submission 64525) | Bioremediated contaminated groundwater from EPA Superfund site, New Mexico - Sample HSE6-23 | ecosystem: Environmental > Aquatic > Deep subsurface > Groundwater > Contaminated ... | reverse complement strand
CGGCCGCCCTATCCCATCGAACAGACGCTGGCCGAGATCGCCTCTCTGGTGCTCGCGGCGCGCGATCGCGGGGCGAAGGGGACGATGGCGGGCTTCGTCGGGATGCTGCGGAGCGCCGAACTGCCGTCGCTCACGCTCAACCGGCCGCTCCATTTCAACGAACGGAATCAACTGACCGGCGTAGGCGAGATATTCATCGGGGTGAAGAACAAGGGGTTCCAGCCGGCCAAGGAACTGTTCAAGGAAGAAGATAAAAAGAAGGAAGAAGAGAAAAAGAAAGAGGCGGAGAACAAATGATACGCTATATCTATTCGCTGTTCTTTTCGTTCCTCTGGACCATTGTCGGCCATATCATCTATCCGGTCCATATACTCACGGGTAAGGGTCTGGGGCACTGGTTCTTCCGCACCTACGGCCGTCTGCTGTTCGGCGGGAACGGCATCCGCATTGTTGTCGAGGGACTGGAGCACGTCGACCGGACGGGGCGCTATCTGGTGGTCGCCAATCATCAGAGCCTGTTCGACATACCGGTCTGCATGGCGGTGATCCCGGTGGAGACGAAATATTTCGCAAAGCGCGAATTGGCGCGGGTGCCGCTGTTCGGCAGCATACTCTATATCTACGATCATGTGCTGGTCGACCGCAACAACAAGCGCGGCGCGGTCCGCTCCCTGCACGACGCGAAAAAGACGCTCGAACGCTGGAGTCTGGTCATCTTCCCCGAAGGGACGCGGAGTCTGGACGGCAAGGTGCACGGCTTCAAGACCGGCGGGCTGGCGCTTGCCGCCGAGGCGGGGGTGCCGATACTGCCGGTGGCTATCCGCGGCACCGGTATCGTGCTGCCCAAAGGGGAGAACGCGGTCCGTTCCGGTACGGTCCATGTCAAGATATTCCCGCCCATCACGCCCGACCGGGCGGCCGACCGCAAACAGCTTGCAGAACGGCTCGAAACGACGATCCGCTCGTTCATAGAAACCGATACCGATGGAGGCATCAATGGCTGAGAAACGGAACATTACCCCGCGTCAGGTACATGAGGTCCTGAACCAGTACATCCTCGCCGACGGCTACCCGATGGTCGTCGATATGGCCAAGAGCCGCGGCTCGTATATGTACGATTCCCGAAGCCGGAAATATTATCTCGACTTCTTCTCGTTCTTCGCCTCGATGCCGATCGGCTACAATCATCTCCGGATGATCAAGGGCGACATCGTCCCCGAACTGTTCTTCGCGGCGCTCCACAAACCGTCGAACAGCGACTTCTACACCGTCGCCTACGCCGAGTTCGTCCGGACGATGGGCGAGATCGCGATGCCCAAGAGCATGAAGAAGATGTTCTTCATCGACGGCGGGGCGCTCGCGGTCGAGAACGCGCTCAAGACGGCGTTCGACTGGAAGGTGCGCAAGAATATGGCGAAGGGTTCCAAAAAAGAACAGGGAACCAAGATCATTCATTTCAAGCAGGCGTTCCACGGCCGCACCGGCTACACGCTGTCGCTGACCAATACCGCCGACCCGCGTAAGACGATGTATTTCCCGAAATTCGACTGGCCGCGGATGGACAACCCGTACCTGACCTTCCCGGTCACCCCGGCGGTGCTCAAGGATGTCGCGGCGCGCGAAGCGAAAGTGATCAAAGAGATCGAGGCGATCTGCAAGAAAGAGGGGGCCGATATCGCCGGGCTCATCATCGAACCGATCCAGGCCGAAGGGGGCGACAACCATTTTCGCGCCGAGTTCTTCAGAGAGCTGCGGCGGCTGGCCGATAAGTACGAATTCCTCCTGATATACGACGAAGTGCAGACGGGCGGCGGACTGACCGGCAAGATGTGGGCCTTCGAACATTTCGGCGTCGCGCCCGATATCCTGTGCTTCGGCAAGAAGTTCCAGACCTGCGGCATCATGGTGGGCGACCGGGTGCTCAAGGTCCCCAAGAACGTCTTCGCCGAAGAGTCGCGCATCAATTCGACGTGGGGCGGCAATCTGGTCGATATGGTCCGGTCGTCGCAGTATCTCAAGATCATCCGCGACGAAAAGCTCGTCGACAACGCCGCGAAGATGGGGAAGGTCCTGCAGGCGCAGCTCACGGCGCTCGCCAAGAAACACGACGTCATGTCCAATGTCCGCGGCCGGGGGCTTTTCTGCGCCTTCACGATGCCGTCACACGAGATCCGCAACAAGTTCCTCGACACCTGCCGCGAGAAAGAACAGCTCATCATCCTGCCGTCGGGCACCAGTTCGGTACGGTTCCGTCCCTTCCTCGATGTCGATGAATCGGCCATCGCCGACGGCATGGAGCGTATGGAAAAGGTGCTGAAGAAATTCTAGAACTCACCCCGCCGTTCCGGCACCCCTCTCTTGTTGCAAGAGAGGGGATGGGGGTGAGTTATCCCACGATATCTTTGACGATCAATTCCAGCGTTTTCCGGAAGGCGCGCGGCCCGTGGGTGGTGTCTATCACGTAGGTGGCGCGGTCGAGTTTCTCGTCCTGCGGCATCTGGGCGCGGATGATCCGGAGCGCTTCTTCGGGGGAACAGGTGTTGCGCCGCGTGAGCCGTTCGACCTGCTCCGATTCGTGACAGATGGTGAGGATCACCGCCGGGAACCGTTCCTCCCAGCCCGCTTCGAACAGCACCGCCGCCTCGAAGAGGACCCGGTGTCCCGCGTCGAGCAGCGTCGTCACCTCGGTGTCGGCACGTTCGATGATGAGCGGGTGGGTGATGGCATTGAGCGCCCCAAGTTTCGCCGCGTCGCCGAAGACGACGGTGCCCAGACGCCGTCGGTCCACTTCGCCCCCTGCGAAGATCGTTTCGCCGAATTCGGTACGCAGCGCATCTTTCACTTCGGGCAGGCGCAGGACGCGGTGACCGATCTCGTCGGCGTTGACATGGGCGAACTCGAAATCACGCCGCAGTATGTCGGCGACATAGCTCTTGCCGGTGGCGATGTTGCCGGTGATGGCCAGTAGCACTCTATTTGGCATTCGCGCCTCGTTTTTCCAGTTTCACCTTGATGTAGTAAGGTGCCTCTCCGGGCATGTCGCGGATCTTTATGACATCGCCGTCGGCCAACTTTGTCGGCATCTTGTAGGTGACCACCGTGCCGTTGGGCATCTGGATGGTCTGCGGGATCCCCTGCTGGACCTCGTCGATGAAGATGACCTGCTCGAGCACGACGGCGTTGTCGGGCATCTTTTCTTTTATCTCGCAGGCGGCGAAGACGGCGGCCAGTACGGTAGCGAGCAAAAGCACGGCAAAAACACGCATGACACACTCCCTGTTCCGACGATATACGGGGGTAGTATATCCCGCTCGCCGAACTCCGCAATTTTTATTGACTTGCCCGCGCGCGCTTTTTATACTCACCACCATGAAGAGGATCGTTTGACGCTAACAACTAGGAGAAAAGACATGAGAAACGTGATCATCCTCGTCGGAACGCTGCTGTTCGCGCTGGTCTCTTGTTCGACCAAGCACGACGCGCAGAAGCTGGTCGAGAAGTATTATGACCTCATCAAGACGAAGAACTACGAAGCGGCGTGGGAACTGGTCGATGAAGAGTCCAAAAAGGATGTCGAGCAGGAACTGTGGCTCAATGACGCCCGTCAGATCAACTCGCTTGCTTCTTTCATCAAGTTCCAGCCGACCCAGATCAACAAGGAAGAGACCAAAGTGGTCATCTTCACCGAATTCACCGGCGCGAAAGAGGCGATGAACAAGCTTCCCGGCGCGCAGATCAAGTTCTTCGCGGTAAAGAACGGCGACCAGTGGCAGATCCGTCTGCAGGAACGGCTCGACGAGATAAAGAAACAGCGCGAATGGGAAGCGATCGAGATCCCGATCGATGAGACGCTTATCAACAACGCGAAACAGTATAAGGACAAGATCATCGTCGAGAACGTCCGTAACGGCGCGGTCCAGTACGAGAACGGTCTCGAACAGTACATGATGGACGCCACCATCACCAACAAGAGCGACAAGCCCTTCTCCTACATCGGTGTCGCGGTGAAGTTCATGGACGATGCCAACCAGAAGGTCCTCATGGATAAGGTCTTCTTCCTCATCTATACCCGTCAGGTGCAGGGGATCTACCCGCTCAAGCCGGGTGAGAAGCGCGACGTCATCATTCCCGGCTACGCCGCCGAGGATGTCTTCGAGCGTACCGGCGTGGAGTGGACCGGCAAACTCCAGTGGGAGGTCGAGGCGGTCAAGATCGCCACTCCCGAGGAGATGATCGAGCTCGAATAGCCGATGGATCTCAAAGGCAAGATCGAAGAGGTCGCCGTCACCATCCAACGCCTTGACCGTGCATTCAATTTCTACTTCAGCGGTTTCGAGAAGAAGCCGCCGCTCAAGATGTACGAACGGTTACAGCGCGACATAAAGAAACTGCACGACATGGCCGACGGCATCAAGAGCACCGCCGACCGCTACACCTTGCAGATGCTGGTGTCGCGCTTCACGAGTTATCGCATCAAATGGGACCGCGGGCTCCGCGCGATAGAGGACGGCCTTACCAAACCGGGGGCCGAGTTCTTCGGCGGCATCGGCAAGGATCCCAAGGCGCTGGGCGAGAAGGTCCCCGATTTCGACGCCATCGCCGAAAAGGGAGAGGCGGTCGACGAGGTCGAGATGCGTCTGGGCGATGCGGCGAAACGCTATGTGGCGCTGGCACGGGCACACATGGGGAAGATATACGATCCCGAGTCGATCAAGCAGATGCTGGAGACCAAGATCCCCGAGATGCGCAAAAAATTCGGCGACAATATCGAATTCGAGGTCTATTTCGACGGCGAAAAGGTGCGCGTGAAGCCCAGTGCGGCCAAGAACGTCACCAAACGCTGACATTCCCGGAGGAATCATGACACAACGGTCCGATGATATCCGCGCGGTGTACGAGCTTGCCGCGCTGACGGCCGATGCGGCCGAACTTACCGCGATGAGCGGCCACTTCGAAAAAATGTTTAAACACCTCGAAGACCTCGCCCGGGTGCCGGTCGACGGCGTCGAGCCTTATTTCGTCCTGCCGCTGCGCGATCTGCCGCTTATGGCCGACACGGCGAACGCGTCGGGCGTTGAGGCGGGCATCCGCCGCACCTTCGTCCAGAGCGCCGAAGAGTTCCTCGTCGTCCAGCGGGTGGTCAACCGCGGCGCCGGCGAATGCGCCGAGGAGGAGGAGTGATGGAGCTGTTGGGCAAAAAAGAGATATACGCCAACATCGCGGCGCACAATAAAGCGCTCAACGCCTACCTGCAGGTCGTTCCCGAAACGGCGGCGCAGGGATCGGCCGGACCGCTTTCCGGTGTTTGTCTCGGGGTGAAGGACAATATCGCGGTGGCGGGACTCCAGCTCACCTGCGGATCGAAATTTCTCGAAGGCTACACCGCTCCCTACACCGCGACGGTGGTCGACCGCCTCACGGTGGCCGGTGCGACGGTGGTGGGCAAGCTCAATATGGACGAGTTCGCGATGGGATCGGCCAACACCTACTCGGCTTACGGCGATGTGAAGAATCCGTGGGATGAGGAACGGGTGCCGGGCGGCAGTTCGGGCGGCAGCGCCGCCGCCGTCGCGGCGAAGATGTGCGATGCGGCGCTTGGGAGCGATACCGGCGGATCGGTGCGCCAACCGGCCAGTTACTGCGGCCTGTTCGGTTACAAACCGACCTACGGGGTGCTGTCGCGCTACGGCCTGACGGCGTTCGCTTCGTCGCTCGACCAGATCGGGATACTCGCCCGTCATCCCGGCGATATTCGGGAACTGATGCAGGTCGCGGCGGGCCGCGACCACCACGACGCTACCTCCATCGAGGCGCCCTCCTTCGCGGCGCAGGGGTTCGATCCCGCGAAGATACGGATCGGCGTCATCACCGAATACGAGAAGAGCATGAGCGCCGCCGTACGGCCCGCCTATGACCGCTGTATCAAGGAACTGAAGGCGGCGGGGGCGACCATCGTGCCGCTTTCCTTCCCCGAATACGATACCGTCATATCGGTCTATCAGGTCATCGCGACGGCCGAGGCGAGTTCAAACCTCTCGCGCTTCGACGGCATCCGCTACACCAAGCGCGCCGACACCAAGGGCTTCCGCGAAACGATCGCCGAAAGCCGCGGCCGCTTTTTCGGCGCCGAGGTGAAGCGTCGCATCCTCTTGGGGACCTGGGTCCTTTCGCGGGCCTACTACGATTCCTACTATCTGCGCGCCGCAAAGGTCCGCACCGTGATACTCAACCGGTGGCGTGAGTTCTTCGGGAAGGTCGACATCGTCCTTAGCCCGGCGACGGCCGGTATCGCTTTCAAACGGGCCGAGCAGCCCGACACCTTCGCCCTCTATCTTGAAGATATCTTCACCATACCGGCGAACCTCACTGGGATGCCGGCGATCGCCGTCCCGGCCGGGACGCACGATCGGATGCCGGTCGGGCTTCAACTGACGGCCGATCTTTCACGGGACGGGATGCTCCTCGACGCGGCGGGCTGGCTCGAAAAACACTTCATGGATTTTGCGACCATCGAGCGGGGGTGCCGTCATGACACGATATGAGGCGGTCATCGGGCTTGAAATACACATCCAGATAAAAACGGCGGGCAAAGCGTTCTGCCGCTGTGCGAGCGACTACAACGCGCCCCCCAACAGCAACATCTGTCCCGTCTGCACCGGCGCTCCGGGGGCGCTCCCGGTACTCAACGATGAGTTCGTCACACGGGCGGTTTCCTTTTGCCTCGCGCTCGGGGCGCAGGTCAACCTCACCTCGAGTTTCGACCGGAAGAACTACTTCTATCCCGACATGCCGAAGAACTACCAGATAACCCAGTTCTTCACCCCCATCGGCGCGGAAGGGCGGCTCATGGTCACCGGTGCTGACGGAACGGAGCGCGATATCCGCATCGAGCGCATTCACATGGAAGAGGACACCGCCAAATCGGCCCACATGGGAGAGCGGACGCTCCTCAATTTCAACCGCGCCGGACTGCCGCTTATCGAGGTGGTGTCGCATCCCGATCTCAAAAGCGGCGAAGAGGCGGCGCAATATTTCAAGAAGATCTACGACATCGCCGTCAAGTATCTTGACATCTGCCACGGCAACATGGAGGAGGGGAACCTCCGCTGTGACGCCAATGTCTCGATCCGGCCGGTCGGTAGTACCGATCTTTTCACGAAGGCCGAGGTGAAGAACGTCAACTCCTTCGCCTTCATCGCCAAAGCGATAGACTACGAGATAGAACGGCAGATCGCCATCGTCGAGGCGGGGGGAGCGGTCGAGAGCGAGACGCGGCTGTGGAACGCGAAACTCAAACGGACCGAAACGATGCGCAAGAAATCGGGCCGCAACGACTACCGCTACTTCAACGAGCCCGACCTCGGGCCGTTGCGCATTACCACGGAGTTCGTGGAGAAGGTACGGCGGACGCTGCCCGAACTGCCCGACGCCAAACGGCGGCGGTTGAAGGATAGCTACGGACTCAACAGCGAACTGCTCGACCTCTTCGTCGGCTATCCGGCGGTCTGCGCCTACTTCGAACGGTCGGCGGAGTGCTATCCGGCGGGCGGGCGGACGATCGCGTCGTGGATAGCGGGGGAACTGCTCCGGGTCGAGGATAAGGAGCACTTCGAGGCGGTCAAGACCCCGCCGGCGCATATCGCGTCGATCGCCCGGCTGGTGGACGAAAAGCGGGTCACCGGACCGCAGGCGAAGGAGCTGTTCGTCGTAATGCGCGAAACGGGCAATGATCCCAAAGAGATAGTCGCCGTTGACCCCCGTTTTCAGCAGATGGCGGGGAACGAAAGCGCGGCGCTGGTGACCGAAGTGCTCGATGCGAGCCCCTCCGAGGTGGAAAAATATCTCGGCGGCAAGGAGAACCTGTTGGGATTCTTCGTCGGACAGGTCATGAAGCGCTCCAAAGGGAAGGCCGACCCGGCGGAGGTGACCGAAATGATTAAAAAAGAATTGACTAAACGGAAAAAATAAAAGACAATGGCGCGCGTCCTTTTATAGAACGACCAGCCCCGGAGGAACGATGAAATTCGAGATTTATTTCCCGTCGACCGACGGTTCCAAAGAAACGATCGTCCGCGAGGAAGGTGCCAACTGGTTCAACGCCCTTGAGAACGCGCTGAAAAGCGGCGGCATGGGGCACCTGATCAACAACATCCTGTGCGATGTGAAGGATGACGGCTCGATCCATGTGACCGAGACGATAACCGGCAAGAAATTCCTCATCCGCGAACTGGATCCCAACCGTGTCGCCACGGCCAAGGGACCGGAGGTCGAGATCGGCCGTACCCTCAAAAAACGCGACCCCAACGAGGTGTTGGCGGCGGTGTTCGAAGAGGTGCTCGACGGATTCGATAAGCCGGAACAGGAGGGGCTCGATTTCTTCCTTGACCTTGCCATGAAACATATCCCGGCCGATTCGGGGTCGGTGGCCATCGCGCCGCTGGCCGCGCGCGAGCTGACCTTTGTCGCCTGCCGCGGTCCGAAAGCGGGCGGCGTCAAGGGACTCAAACTGCCGATGGGGCAGGGGATCGCCGGGTTCTCGGCGCTCAACAACGTCCTCATCGCCGTGTCGGACGTGCAGAAGGATCCGCGCTTCTTCAAGGACATCAGTGAGAAGATCGGCTACCCCACCCGGTCGATCGTCGCGTCGCCCATCGCCTATAACAGCCTTACCTTCGGCATGATCGAACTCATCAACAAAACCGAAAGCTCCTCGTTCGACGAGGACGATATCCACATCATCCGCTTCGTTTCGGAAAAGATCGGCGAATACCTCAACATGATCTGGGAAGCCCGGAACAACAATCTTGAGGACGAGTAACCGCTCCTCTACGAAGCACCAGATGCCCCGCAGGAGAATCCCATGAAACATGCACGCTTCGCGCTTCTTACGGTGCCGCTGTTCCTCTGCCTATTCAATGCCTGTGACGACGGCACGACCATCCGCCCCGAGACCTTCACCGCACAGATCATCGACAACGACGAGGTCATCGTCGGCGAAGAGACCGGCCTGATGTGGCAGAGCTATACAGAGGGCAATGTCATCACCTACCTCAAACAGGTCACCAGCACGAAGGCGGAAGAATACTGCGCCGACCTGCTGTGGGCCGGTTTCGACGACTGGCGCCTGCCGACCATCGATGAGTTGCGTACCATCGTCGAAGGCTACCCCGATATCGAAACGGGCGGCCGCTGCAAGGTGACCAAGAATTGCCTCGAATACCCCTGCAAAGAGAAAGGGGCCAAGACCGATAACGATCATCCCTGCGCCCACAACGAGAACAAAGGCGCCGGTCCCGGTCCGAAGGGCTGTTACTGGGAAATGCCATGGCGCGACCTGTTCTGCGGCGCCCACTGGTCGACCTCGCCGGTCGAAGGGGGGAACGGTGAACGGTGGGTCCTCAATTTCTACGACCCCTCCATCTTCATCGCCGTTGAGGACGCCGGTACCGCCTTCCCGCGGTGCGTGAGAAAATAAGGGTTATTCTTCCAGCATCCCTTCCGGATACAACGAAGAACGAAAAGTGGCTCTATGTACCAACCATCCGTTCTCGCTGGTAGAGGTATCGTCGATGAGTATTTCGCGCACTACTACCGACGGTTCAGTGTGGGTGACCTCGAACAAGTGTGCATGGTTAATAACTCCTTGCTGCTCGTCGGTGGGCTTCCCTTCACTGTCAAGGGATATTCCTCCAAAGGTGACTAGGATATTGCCGGTCACGGGGAGTTCTTCCACATCGCCCAGAAAGGGCGCGTAGATCCGATTGGCACTGTCTGGATACCATTCCCATGTCTGCTCAACCGTCATAGTATCTTCATGTACTCGATATTCGACCACTCGGCTCCAATTGTCTATGGCCGGGACCGGAATATCATACGGCATCGCGCGATAATTCCCGTTGTCGAACAGTATGAAGGTTCCCTGTGTGGTATATTTCGGGTTGTGTTGATACCATTGCCACTCGAAGGGAGCGCCGACGGGATTGAGCAAATAGGGAAGAAAGGTGGTTGTCCAACCATCGTGGTTGCCGAGTATCCAATGCATGACACCTGTTTGGCGATCGAATTTGACAAGACATGATTGATGACGCACTGATAGAAGAACACTATCGTCATCGGCAATAGGCAGGAGATAATTGGAATGACTCCATTGGTTGCCTATCCGTATCGTGCCGTAAGCGATCCTCAAAGGATCAAGTATATCGAAAAGATGAAGAAAAGGACGTGTATTTCCAGCGCGATCGAAATCGATGATCAGGTCTCCTCTGACTGCTACCGTATCGTGTGGGGCATCGGGGTCGGTTTCGCTGGTAGGGTAATTTTCGATCATACGGTTCTCTGCTGAAAGAACAATGATCCGATCTTCTCCAACGGGGCTTGCCGAATGATGGAATCCGACCACTCCTGGGATCGTGACGGCATCGGGGGTGCCGAGCTGTTGTTCGGGAAGCCATTCGCCGCGAAGATCGCCGAACATGTCGATCTCGATTATCTTTTTATTGAACTGCAGAAGCAGATTGCCATTCTGGAGAAATTCAAGTCCGTGTTGCGTGGTTTCGTCCTGATGGTACCAACGAACTCTCCCTATAGTATCGATTGCAACGACCTTGTAGCCAAAATGAAGGGTATCGCCATCCTCTGTGCTTTTGGACATGACCAACATAGCATATCCCGGTTCCATAGGAGTTCCACCGTGTGTGGTTACCTTTATAGAAGGAAACACCGAGGGCAAGGGAGGTATTTCAAGGGTAAAAGTTTTGGGGTGGATCCGTTCGGCGCCATCTTTGGAAACGATTGAGAGGGATACGGTATAGGTGCTTTCCGGCAAGAGTTCAAGAATCGGCAATCGGTGTTCTGTTGCCAAAGCGGCATAATGCAGAGCGCGGATACCATCCGGGCCGGCGAGGGTTGCCCGGACACGACTGGGTATATCGGATGCAACCTCGATCAATCCTGCTTGAGGCACTGCCGGGTTGGTATTTATCGTCACGGTCGGAGAACCGACGAACTGCGGAAGCACAAGGTCAGCGTCGGTGAGGATCCCGTCCGAATCAAAATTCAACTCGTCAACGATATCATCGATGATGCCGTCCTCCGGGAGAAACATATCTTCGATCTCCGTATTGTCTGGGTCGATCGTGTCCGGTCGAGAATAGAATGAGTCCATGGCGTCGGTGTCGTTCAACGTCGTCGGTGATGTGCAGGCGAATAGCAAAAATAAAGAAGAGCAAAGTAAGGACAGATAACGTCCTGGAGAAATAGGATCGTTCACGAACACCCGCTTTCGTCGTAGCCCTGACAGGTACCGAGACACGTGGCGGTGCCGGAGGTGTAGGCGCCGATCTCGGAACAATTCACCGTGTCGGAATCGCAGATCTCGCCGAATTTGATGTCTATATAAGTATCTCCGCAGCGAGGGCCATCACCAGAACAATCGTTATTGCAATATCCATAAGTGCCATTGTCGGTACCATCGTCACAGGATTCATATCCATCATCGACCAAGCCATCACCACATCGTGGACCAAGGTCACTGCAATCGGTTTTACAACGGCCATAACTCCCGTTATCAACGCCATCATCGCAGGTTTCATATGATGTGGATGTTTTTCCATCACCACAATAGGGGCCGGGACCATCGCATTGTTCATTGCAAATACCGTTGTAAACGCCATTATCGAGCCCTTCGTCACAAGTCTCAAAATCAGGATCGACAATGCTGTCGCCGCAGGTAGGCATCGGTCCGGTACAGGTGGGTTTGCAATAGCCCCATGTTCCGTTGTTCAATCCGTCATCACAGATCTCATCGCCATTGATGATGCCGTCGCCGCACGTAAGAACATCGGTACAGGAGTCATTACAGAAAGTATAGGTGCCGTTATTGTTGCCATCGTCGCAATTCTCGCCGTATTCCGTATCAATGTTCTCATCGCCGCAGTAAGGCCCCATGACGGAACAATCGATCTTGCAATAACCGTAGGTTCCGTTGTTGATACCGTCATCACAAGCTTCCCCGCCGTTGACGATGTCATCACCACAATACTCGGTAATGCCGGAACAATTAAGATTGCAATGACCATTCGTTCCGTTGCTGTCGCCATCATCACAAACCTCGTGATCGAGGTCTAAATTGCCGTCACCGCAGAAAGGTGCCGGACCATTACAGGTGGCGTTACAAAGACCGTTATAGACTCCGTTACTTTCAGCACCGTAATCACAGGTCTCGCCGTTTCCAGTATCAACTATATGGTCGCCGCAATAGGAGCCGATACCGGAACAATCGGTCTTGCAATGACCATAATTCCCATTGTTATCACCGTCATCGCAGGTTTCATGCCCATCTTCGATGATGCCATTTCCGCATTCCATGATTGCAGTACAGATGGTGTTGCATTTACCGTAGATGCCGTTGTCGACCCCGTCGTCGCAGAGTTCGCCGCCATTAATGGCGCCGTCGCCACAGCGAAGACCGGGGCCGGAACAGTCGGTAGCACAGTGATCGTAGGTGCCATTCAAGAGTGTCCCGTCATCACACGATTCGTAACCGACTTGCGTAACGCCATCACCACACTCAAGATTCCCAGTGCAGGTGCCGTTACACGCGGCATAGATCGTACCGTTGGTTGCGCCGTTGTCGCATGTTTCAGTGCCGTTTACGATACCGTCGCCACATTCGAGGATATCGGTGCAGGAATCATTGCACAAACCGTAGGTGCCGTTATCATCTCCGTTATCACATGCTTCGGTGCCGTTTACGATACCGTCACCGCATTCAAGGATATCGGTACACCCGACATTGCATTTCCCATAGGTACCGTTGTCGCCGCCATCATCGCATATTTCGGTGCCGTTGATGATGCCGTCCCCGCATTCGAGGATATCGGTGCATGTATCGTTGCAGAAACCGTAGGTGCCGTTATCGAGGCCACTGTCACAGCCTTCGGTGCCGTTTATGATGCCGTCACCGCATTCGAGGATATCGGTACACCCGACATTGCATTTCCCATAGGTACCGTTGTCGCCGCCATCATCGCATATTTCGGTGCCGTTGATGATGCCGTCACCACACTCAAGAACAGCGGTGCACCCGGCGTTGCATTTGCCGTAGGTGCCGTTCTGTATTCCGTCATCACAAGTTTCAGTGCCGTTGATGATATCGTCACCGCATCGTTCACCGGGACCGGAACAATCGGATAGACAATAGCCATATGTCCCATTAAGGGCCTCGCCATTGTCGCAATTCTCGGTGCCGTTGGTGATGCCGTCACCGCATTCGAGGATATCGGTGCATGTATCGTTACACAGACCGTAGGTCCCATTCGCGGATCCATCATCACATGACTCGTGGTCGGACTGGGTGATGCCATCGCCGCACCGCAATCCAGGACCGGAGCAATCAGCAGCGCAGTTACCATAGGTGCCGTTCAACAGCTCACCGTCATCGCATGTCTCATGATCGATCTGGGTAATACCGTCACCGCAGCGCGGTCCGGGACCGTCACAGGTGTCGTTGCAGAAGGTGCCGTATTGGCCGTTATTATATCCCAGATCGCAGGTCTCCCCCTCTGTCTCCTGCACGACGGTATCGCCGCACCGTTCGCCGGGGGCGGAACAATCGCTCTTACAGTGGCCATAGGTGCCGTTCAGTAACAGCCCGTCGTCACAGAGTTCGTTGCCCTCATCGGTGAACCCGTCACCGCAGACAGGAGCGGGGCCGGAACAGGTGCTGTTGCACAGGCCGTTATATGCCCCATTGTCGAGACCTTCGTCGCAGGTCTCATGGCCGTCATCAACATTCCCGTCGCCGCAGTGCGGTCCCAGATCGGCGCAACTCGACAAACAGTGACCATACGTCCCGTTGTCGGTCCCGTCATCGCAGAACTCGGGCCCGTTGACGATGCCGTCGCCGCAATCGATCATATCGGTGCAAAGGGTGTTGCATTTGCCGTAGGTGCCGTTGGATCCGCCGTCGTCACAGGCTTCACCGTCTGCCGACTGCGTGATACCGTCGCCGCACCGCAGACCGGGGCCGGTACATGCGGTGTTGCATTTGTTGTAGGTGCCGTTATCGTTGCCGTCATCACAGGTTTCGTCGCCGTTGATGATGCCGTCGCCGCATCTCAACGTATCGGTGCAGGTGTCATTACACCCGCCGTAGAGGGTGCCGTTCGTGCCGCCGTCGTCGCAGAGTTCATAGTCGACCTGCCGGATGCCGTCGCCGCAGTGGTCGGCGGGTCCGGTACATTCGGTATTGCATTTGCCGTAAGAGCCGTTGAGCAATGCGTCATCACATGCTTCGGGAGCGGTCACGATACCGTCACCGCACTTGAGAACGTCGGTGCAATCATTATTACATTTGCCGACATAGAGGCCGTTGAGCGCACCTTCATCACAGAATTCAATACCGATCGCCAGTTTGCCGTCGCCGCAGTAGGGACCATCGCCGGAGCAATCGCTCTTACAGTGGTCATAGGTCCCATTGTCGACGCCGTCATCGCACGTTTCGGTTCCGTTGACCGTACCGTCGCCGCAATGGTCGGCAAGCCCGGTGCAGGTCGTATTGCAGTAGCTATAGGTGCCGTTCAGCAGGAGGCCGTCGTCGCAGGTCTCGCCGTTGGCGGTATCGACAAAGCCGTCGCCGCAGAAGGCATCCATGGCGGTGCAATCATCGAAGCAATGGCCGTATCCGGCGCCGTTGTCTTCCGCATCGTCGCAAAGCTCTCCTTCGGTATCCTGCACGATGCCGTCGCCGCACCAGATGGTCTTGCCGGTCGCGCAGCTGGGGTTACACCGGTTATAGGTGCCATCATTAACGGTATCGTCGCAATCTTCTCCTTCATCGGTCTGCACGATGCCGTCGCCGCACCAGATGGTCTTGCCGGTGATGCAACCCGCATTGCAGTGGTCATACGTGCCGTCATTGACCGCGTCGTCGCAGTTCTCGACACCCTTGAATACCTGTCCGTCGCCGCAGTAGGGACCGACGCCGTTGCAGGTACGGTTACAGGTGCCATTGTAGATGCCGTTGTCGGTGCCTTCGTCGCAGGTCTCGCCGAATTCGGTATCGACGACGCTGTCACCGCAGTAGTGGTCGGAACGGCCATCCATACATCCCGGCTTGCAGCTGTTGTAACTGCCGTCGTTCACGCCGTCGTCGCAGTTCTCTCCTGCGGTGTCCTGAACCTTACCGTCGCCGCAACGAAGCCCCGGGCCGGAGCACGATGTGTTGCAGTATCCATAGGTGCCGTTCAGGTCGCCATCGTCGCAGGTTTCGCCATCGTCGATGGTACCGTCACCGCAGTAGGGAAGTACGGTATCGGCATCGGCAAGCAGATCGTCACCGTCGGAGAGCAGGTTGTCCTCGTCGCCGGGGGTGATGATCAGGTCATCCTCGACCGGCTCTACGAAGTCGTCGGGCTCGACCGGATCAGACTCGAAGATGATATCGTCTTCCGGTTCAATGACGATGTCATTTTCGACCGGTTCGACGAAATCATCGACAAACTCTTCCGGTTCCGGCAGCAGGGTCTCGTCGTCCGGTTCTACGATGTCTTCATCCAGCGGCTCTTCTTCCGGTTCGACGAGATCCTTATCGATGTCGGGATAGACCTTCTGACAGGTCTTATCGACACATTCGAGCCACGGCTGGCATTCCTCGCTACCGTCGCACGGATCGCCGATGTCGCCGAGGTCGATGGCATCATCATCAGAGAGGATGATGTCTTCGTCGGAAAAAGGAAAGTCGAAGTCATGCTTCGGACCCTTCTTGTCGTCGCAGGAAAAAGACAACACGACAAGCAGGAGAGCAAGGATCAAGATCTTCATACGAACTCCTCTTCTGTTAGTCTAGCTGTCCGCCCAAAATTACTGCTGAAGCGGGCAACTGTAGAGGAACATGTAATCACCGGAATAATCAGAACTGCCATATCCACCCCATTCGGTCTGGAAATTCTGGAATATGACCTGTGTCGGAGAAGTTGTCGTGGTGATGTCAAGATACTGATCCAAACTGTTACTATAGTCATTAAAGGGAGATGTTTGATAACTGGTTCCATTTGCAGTGAATTTAAATCCGTCATAGACAGTGGAGGCATCAGATATGAAACGGGTTCTTATCCGGTTGGTAGGATACGATATGGTTGCTGGAAGTGTTGTCGAACCACTCGGGTTCGACTGATAGCGATTTTCGAGATTACAGGTGGAAGGAACCGTTCCATGGCCAAAGCTTGAGCATTTGTATATCCTGACATAATCGCAACCACAAGAACTACAGTTTTCCATACCGTTAATGGTTAATGATATTGTTCCTATATTGTTTACCGAGTCGAGAACCCACAGCAGTTCGGTGTCGTTGCCGTAAGTGCCTTGACTGATGAGCGTGGTTGAGCCGGACGATACGGTGAAGCCGCTACCGGTCACGGTATTGTCGGAATCGAAATAGACAAAAGCCCGTTTGGCATCTATGTTGTAATTATATGTTCCAACCGCACACACTTTGCTTACTACAGCGGTAGATCCAGGACATATTGCAGCGCCGGTGCTCGGTACCCACGCACTGTAGTTAATGTCGCCCAGATAAGTGGCCAACACTTTATTGGTGGGAGCGGTAGCGGCGGCACACGTGGCATTGCAGTAATCACCGGCTGCCGTGTTGCCATCGTCGCAGACTTCCGATCCTTCCTTCACGCCATTACCGCATTTCATACACTGATTGGTTGCGCTATAGTAAGTGTATCCGCTGGCGCACTGGAAACGGCATTCGGTAGTGCTGGCGGTGGTGTTGTAAGTACCGGCGGTGGTTGGCGACCAACCGGCGCCGTTCCACGCTTGCGTTATGGAAGTTGCCGAATTCCATGACGCATTCGCGGTGGGAAGTCCGGTGCACGCTTGTCCTGTTCTCGTTTCGGCTGCGCAGGTAGACGAGCATCCATCACCGTTGGTGGTATTTCCGTCATCACAATCCTCGATGGCGTTTGAAGCGATTTCGGTTGACGAAAGGGCACGGTTATAGATACGCACTTCATCGATAGTGCCTTTGAACCATGCTCCGCCACCGCCGTCCAATCCTGTTCCGATATAGGTGGTGCCCGGATCGACAACCAATGATCCTGTTACTGAACCGGTCGTTCTCTCTATGCCGTTAACATAAGTTTTGCATGTGGTGCCATCATTGGTTATCGCGACGTGCGACCACGTATTGAGAGGTATCAATCCTGCCGCGGTATCGGGACATCCGCTACTGGTACTGGCCGTATCGTGGAAACGGTGATGGATAAAGCCGGAATTGTGCAACCAGATATGGTAATCGCGTCCCGGTTTTCCGATGATGCCGGTCCATTCCTGCATGAATGCAGTGGGGAATATCCATGCCGATACGGTATAGGCCGAAACCTGCAGGGAGCCATGATCGGGAATGGTCACCGAATCGTCCACGCCGTCGAAAGAAAGGGCGTTGCCCCTCTTTCCACTTGTGGTGAAGGCAGCGCTACCGCCAATGGTGCCGTTGTTGGAGAAACCGGATGCATCGACCGCGATGGCGCCGGAACTTTCGTTCATATGAAGCGCCATTACCGGTCCAGTGATGTAATTGCGCAATTCTTTGTTGGTCAGTGCGCGATTGAAAACCCGGATATCATCGATCTGTCCCGCGAAGGTTCCGTAATATCCAGCCGAAACTCCGGCGGCGGTGGGGGCGGAAACCGTCGTTTGAGGTGAGGTGAGGCCGGTGCGGACCAGCGTACCATTCAGATAGATCGAGGGGGTTTTGGCGTTATAAACTACCGCCACATGGTTCCACCCAGTACCCAGAGAGGTGTTGTATACCGCGAGAGCCGGCATATAACTGTTGGCATGTTCATAGACTGAAATTCCGTCGGTGCCGACCGAGAATCCTGCGCCTGAGGTGGTGTCCAGATTTTCGGGCCAGAAAACATAATGGTTGGTTGCGTTCGTGCCGCCGGTACTGGAGGTGCTCTCTGTCTCGATATAGCGCGTACTGGAGGTCTTGACCCACGCCATCATGGTAAAGGTGTTGGTGGGTCTGGTAGTGTAACTCCAGGTGAGGCTGTCATCAACGCCGTCGAAGGAAAGAGCTTTGTTGAATTTTCCATTGATCCATGACGGTCCGCTATTCAAAGAGGCGTTGCTTGCGCCACTGCCGGAGTTGACCGCCGTGGTGCCGGTACCGTCGTTAAGGCGGAAATAAGCCACGGCGTCATTCGCGTAAAGAATATGATCATTATTTACGACGCTATCGCCGCAACGCTGACAGTTGGCGACGGTGGCATAACCACTGCATCCCGCCTGACAGGCCAGATTGATATTGTTGTAATAAATCGGGTTGTAAGTCTCGCAGGTGATGTTTTTAGCTCCGTACGCCCAAGTATCCCACACGGTATCGCAAGATTCCAGACCAGATTCGTAATTGCCGTTCCCACAGGGGTTAAGGATACAGTTCGCACCGTCCCAAAGGTATCCGGTGGCGCACTTATAATTACAGACATACTGGTTGGGCGTGGTGCTGTAGGTGGCGCTCGTATCGGGGTAGTCCCATACAGGAGTCGAGCCGGAACAGGTACCAGTGCGATTATAGGTATGAGTGGCGGTACTGGTGTAAGTCCAAACAGAGTTTGCCGGCAGCCCGGAACAGGTAAAGGTGTTGGTCGCCGCTGCACAGCTGGAAGAATTCCAGGTGAAATGGGGTGTTCTACAGATGTACTGGCAACTCTTGGAGGGATCGGCCGGCGATGCATTGTAGTCGGTGACGGCGTCATCGACCGGGTTCCATGAGGGACCTGCGCCGTTGTAGAGCTGTCCGTAGCTGGAAACGTTGTTGAACTGAGTCTTGCAGGTGTCGGGCAATGAGGGACAGGTGTTGGTCTTGGCGCAGCTGGTTTTTACCCAAGTACACGAAGCGCTGCAGGTCGCCGTGCCGCTGGTCGCGTTGATGGTCGGACTCAAGCTGGCACAGGCCAAGGTATTGCCCGTTTCGCACTCTTCGAGACCCACTTCGAGCGTGCCGTCGCCGCATTTCACGCATCTGCCCAGTCCGGCGTTCCATGAGTAGCCGAGTGCCGTGTCGCAGCGGTATTCGCAGGTGTTGGCGTCGGGAGTGCCATCCGCATAATAGGCGGCGGTGGCGGGGGACCAAGTGGCGCCATCATAGGTCTGCGTGATGTTCTGGCTGGTGGTGCCATTGCCGTAAACCGCGCCGTACGTGGGGAGACCGGTACAGGCGACCGATTGACTGGTGATGCAGGAAGCACCGGTCCAGTAAGCGGTAGTGATACACTTGTAGCGACATGCAGCCGTGCTGCCGGTGGTATTGTATTCCGTGGTTGCATCATCAACGTTATTCCATGCCGCACCATTCCATGTCTGGAGATAACTGGAAACGGTGTTGTACATCGTCTCGGCGTCGGTCTGCGGTTTGGCGGTACAGGAATAAGTCTTGGTACAACTGCCGGTGGTCTGCCACCCGCTGCAGTCCGCTTTACAGGGAGCATTGTTTGCCGAACCGGTCACTCCGAGAGTGGAACACACTGCGCTGGCTGCGTCGCATGCTTCGCCCGGATCGACGACCGCATTGCCGCACTGATAGCACGCGGAGGGCGCATTTCCGGTACAGTTCCAGCTGGTGTCAACGGAGCAGGAGGTGCATCCGTCGCCGGCAGTACCGTTGGCATCATCGCACTTCTCGTATGCAGTGTCGCCGGCAAGACCATAGAGAGTCGCGATCTCTGTGGCGGTCAATGCGCGATTGTAAACCAGAACCTCATCTATCCAACCGGAGAAGCGGTATGATGCTCCATTGTTGGCCGCTCCGAGAGTGAGGAACTTATCTTGTATGGCCGTCGCTCCGACCGGTATGGTCACCGGTGCGCCGTTGTCAAAATAGGCTTTAGCGGTCGTGCCGTCCCAAGTAATGGCGATATGGTGCCATGCGTTGTTGGATACACCCGGGGACGCCTTGATCACCGTGTTGGTACCGCCTCTAAGGGAAGCTCGTAGACTACCGCTATACAAATTCAAGGCGTAGGTGCCGTTATTTACTCCGCCGCTAAGGTTCGCCAGAGCCTGATAGATCACTCCGGTGGTGTTGGTTTGCTTGAACCACAGGCTGGTGGTCCAGGGATTCCCGGCGACCGCGTCGAGATTGCCGACCTGCGCCTTGAGCGTTGTAAGGACGTAGTCATCCACTCCGTCAAAGAAAAGGCCGTTGCCGATTTTACCCGTGGTCCATACGGGGCCGTTCGTGAGTGCGCCGGTGATGCCGGTACCCGAACTGTCCTGAGCGGTGGTGCCCGATGTCTCATCGAGGTGAAGGACCATCTTTTCGGTTCCTTCATAGAAACGCAGATTGCGGATGTAGGTTTCCTGCGTCGATACGCCGGCATAATTGAGGAGGAACATGATGGTGGCCGAACGGGTGCCGGTATGCCATGCAGAATATACGCCCGTATCGCTTGATTCGCCGGTACGCGCCGCGCCGGCGATCACGGTGTTGATACGGTTGGTGAACCACGTGTCGGGTGTCAGGGTAGCCGGAGAGGTCCCGGCCTCGGCGAAGTAGTCATAACTGCCGGGATGCCCGGGCAGCATGGTCCCGACGTTGTCGTAGCTATGGGTGCCGGCATACATGAGTTTTCCGGCACTGTTCTTTATCATCACATCGTACTTAAGATAGTAGTTCTTCGTGGTGTCGACGGGTATCTTCGCGGTCAGATAAATGTTCTTGTAACCGACCGCCTTGAGTGCGTTGTTGGCCGCATCCCAGGTCAAAGTCGCTCCCGCCGAGGAGTCCCACGTGGTCCAGTTGGCGGGGTTGGTCCAATCTGTCCCGGCGATATAGTTCCGCACGCCGTCGCCGCAGGTGTTCAAGGTACAATTGTTCTTGCAGGCGTCGTTGTTGTTGGCGTTACCGTCGTCACATTGTTCAGCGTCGCAGAGGGATCCGTCGCCGCAGGTGTTTGCCGCTTTGGTCGTGCAGGAGGTGCTACAGGTATCGCAGTTGTTTGCGTTGCCGTCATCGCACGCTTCGCCAGCACACTGAATGCCGTCACCGCAAGAGTTGGCCGCTTTGGTCTGGCAGGTCGAGGAGCAGGTGTCGCAATTCGAGGTATTGCCGTCGTCGCAGGTTTCGCCCGCCTCCACGATGCCGTTGCCGCAACTCGGGGTGCCGCGTTCGCAGACGTAGGGCATTGCCGTAGTGCAAGCCGCGTCGTCCCATTTGCCGTTCCATGCCTCGGTGGTCTTGTACATATAGCCGCACGGTTGTGAACCACAGGTGCCGCTCGGGCTGTTGTTCGGCTCGCCAGTGTTCCAGTTGTTGTAGGAGAATGCGCTGGCGTCTTTCCAATACCAATTGCGGGTCGGAGCGACAAGAGGGCACGTTGCAGTAGTGTTAATGATATAACTGGGGTAGTTGTAAGGATATGCCCCCGCAGCTTTATCATCGGAACCTAGGATGGTACCGGCGGTACTGTAGAGATGGACATAGTTTTCGGAAGGATAGCTGCCATCATACCAATAATCGAGTTTAATGGCTTGTCCATGGGTAGCGGTGAAAGTGTAGGTGTAGGGTCCAAAACCGGAGCTTACAGTAAGAGCATCAGCGATCTTGGAGCCATTAACATACACGTCGATATTATTGCCATTCCAAGAATCGCCGAAAGAGTCCCACAATTTCAGAGTGTGCGTACATGACGGAAGCGGAGGTGTGACGCAGGTGTCATAGAGACCGAACCACGAGGTTGCATCCATAAGACCGTTGACGAAGGTGTTCTCGCCTGCATCGCCTATAGATGTCAGATGGCCCTGCATGCCAACACATGCGGTTTCGGCGTTGGTTTGCGTGGCGGTGGTGCCTGCCCCGGAATATTTATAGCAGTGGGTCGTGCCGGGGTAATAGGTCCAACCGGTGCCGCACGGGTTGCAAGCGGCGCCGTCCCACGGATAGCCCACGTTGCAGGCGAAGCGGCATTCGGTAGTTGAGGGGGTGGGGTTGTAGGTCGCTACGGTAGAGGGGGCCCACGCCGTGCCGTTCCATGTCTGGGAGATGCTGGTGGCCGTATTGTAGACCGAGTTGGGATCCTTGCCGGTACATGCCTGTCCCGTACGGGTATCTGCCACGCAGGTGTCGGTGCCGTTCCACGTGTAGTTCAGATTACACTTGAATCGACATTCGGCGGTGCTGGCGTTGACGTTATAGGTACCGACAGTGGTCGGCAACCATGCCGAACCGCTCCACGTCTGGGTGATGCTGGATGCGGTATTCCACGATGCGCCGGTCGCCGGGAGACCGGTACATGCCTGAACCCGGGTATCGGCGACGCAGACCGAGCCGTTCCATGTGTAGTTCAGATTGCACTTGAAATGACACTCACCCGCGACGGCGGTGGCGTTATTCTCGGCCGTCGGATGATCGGCGGGGCTCCACACCGGAGTGGTGCCGGAGCAGGCGCCGGTCTGTGTATAGGTGTAGGAGGTAGTGTTGTTGAAGCTCCAGACGGCGTTCGCCGGCAGACCGGAACAGGTGTAGTTTTTGGTCTGGGCGGCGCAGGTGGATGAATTCCATGCGAATTGAGTGCCGACACAGGCGTAGCGGCATGCGGTCGCACTGCCGGTGGCGTTGTATTCGGTGGTGCCGTCATCGACCGGGCTCCACGCCGATCCGTTCCAACTCTGCGGATAATTCGAAACGGTGTTATAGACCGTTTCACAGGTCTGCGGTTTAGCGGCGCAGGTATTGGTCTTGGTGCAGTTGCCGGCCGAAACGTAGCCGGTACAGGTGCCGTTGCACGGGGCGGTACCGACCGCGCTGGGGTGTCCGGTGGCGGCGGCATTGGAACAGGCGACCGACATGCCGGTGTCGCAGGTCTCGGTGCCGATAAGCTGATACCCGTCGCCGCAGACGTTGTTGGTACAGTTGTTCTTACAGGCGTCATTGTTGTCGAAGTCGGCGTCGTCGCACTGTTCTCCTGCTTCCACAATGCCGTTACCGCAACTGATGCAGGTGGCCGGGTCGGTGGTGGTACAGGACCAGTTGTCCTCTACACGACAGGTGGGGGAACAGCCGTCGCCGGCGGTGGTGTTGCCGTCGTCGCACATTTCGGTGGGGTAGGAGCTGGCATAGAGCGTGGCGATGCCCGATGCGGTGATGGAACGGTTGTATATACGGACCTCATCTATCTGGCCGCTAAAAGGATCCCAGCCGACGCCCATGGTGGTGGGGGCCGTCACTGCAGTACGGAGAGAGGTCAGACCGGTGCGGACCAACGCGCCGTTCAGGTATATGACGGGTTGTTTATTGGTGTAGACCACCGCGATATGGTTCCACCCGGTGCCCAGAGAGCCGCTGTACATGGCAAGCGCCGGCGCATAGCCGTCGCCGTGTTCGGCCACCGCGATGCCGTTGGTGCCGACCGAAAGGCCGGCGCCGCCGTTCGCGGTGCCGCCGTGGTTGGGGTAGAAGACAAAATTCTGGGCTGCGGAGTTCATCGTTGCGCCGGAGGTCGCTTCCGCAAGGGATGCGTCGATGGTGGCGGAGGTCTTGACCCACGCCATCATGGTGAAGTTGTTGGAGGGGGTACCAGAATTATAGGTCCATGAGACAGAGTCGTCCACACCGTCAAAGTTGATTGCCTTGGCGATCTTACCGTCGATCCACGTGGGGCCGTTGTTGAGGGTGGCGTTATTGCCGTACCCGGACGAGTCGCGGGCGGTGGTGCCGGTATTCTCGTCGAGGTGAAGCATGAGCACATTGTTGGCGAGATCGGCTATTTCAACGCCGGCAAAGGCGCGGCTGTAGACGCGGACATCGTCGATGGTGCCGCCGAAACCGGCGCCCACATAGACGCCACCGGTGGTATCGGAAGGGGTGGAGGTCTCGGCACCGGTCGATTCCAGATTGCCGTCGATGTAGACCTTCACGTTCGCGCCGTCGTAGGTGGCGGCGACGTGGTGCCAGTTGCCGTCGACGATGCTGGTGGTGGACCAACCGCCGCGCCAGTCGTTCGCGGCGGGGGTGAAGGAGAAGAGTACTCTACCCTGATTGGCCGCCACATTATCGGCGCCGCCGATGAACAAGCCGTAGTTACGTATGCTGGCACCGTCCTTATGGATGATGGAAACATAACTCGCGGGAAGGCTGGAGCGTTTCACCCACGCCGCGACGGTCATGTTCTTGCCCATCTTGAGCGAGGCGTGTTCGGGGATGTAAAGATTCTCGCTGTTGAAATTCAGCGCTTTGCCGAATTTGCCGGTGGTCCAGAGCGATGCGCTTGAGACGGTACCGTGGTTGCCGTTGCCCGAGTAGTCGGTCGCCTTGGTGTTGATGCCGTCATTGAGCGGCAGGATGAGGGCCGCGGAACTGGGCCGCACCCGTATGCCGTCGCCGCAGGTATTGTAGGTACAGGAGGGCGATTTGCAGGCGTCGTTGCTGGAGGTGTTGCCGTCGTCGCAGAGTTCGGTGCCGCAGAGATAGCCGTCGCCGCAGGAGTTGGCCGCCTTGACGGTACAGGTCGACGAACAGAGATCGCAACTGTCGAGGTTGCCGTCGTCGCAGGCTTCCAGCGGCGCGGTACCGGAGGTCTTGCGGATGGAGTCGCCGCAGATATTCGGATTACAGTCGTTGCGGCAGTTATCGGCGCTGGAGGAGTTGCCGTCGTCACAGGTCTCGCCCGCGTTCACGGCGCCGTTACCGCAGAGCGCGCCGCCTTTTTCACAAACATAGGCGAGCGCATCGGTGCAGGGACGATCGTTCCATGCGGTTCCGCCGCCCCAGACATGGGCGCAGTTCTCGACGCCGCCTGAATTGTCGGGCTGGCCGGTATCCCAGTTGGTGTAACTGGTGTTGGTCGGTATCGCGTTGGTCCAGAACCATGTGGTCGGTTGTACGCTGTCTTTCAATATGTCGAGGACATATTCGCCGCAGGCGCCGCTATAACCTTCCGGCATGATGACATAGGTATTCCCGGCGTTGAAGGTGAAGCTGAATTGATCATCGGCATTTTCCGTGCCGCCGGCCGCGGGGCCGTCGACGACATACCATGTGCCATCGTCGGCGTCGTAAATGCCGATGGCGGCATCCCAAGAAGAGCGGGGATAGAGTAGCATGTTGTAGTGACCGGTCGTTGCGGGTGAGAAATTGATATATTCGTCATTGCCGGTGATGCTAGAGGTCGAGGAACCCCAGTAGTCTATATACGAACTACGGGTATTGTTGTCGTCGCAGGTGTTCCCGCTGTATATCCACGAGGTATAGTTACGCCCCGTGTACTGGGTGCCGGCCGCGATATTGAGACGTTCTTCCTGTGTCAGGCCGACCCAGTATTCGTTGCCGCCGCCGGCTGCGGCGACGACGCTG
>Ga0074195_1001960_pt1 | contig 25402 bp, 25 predicted proteins | sample EPASupsiteHSE623_FD_64525 | JGI IMG/M metagenome (GOLD analysis project Ga0074195, IMG submission 64525) | Bioremediated contaminated groundwater from EPA Superfund site, New Mexico - Sample HSE6-23 | ecosystem: Environmental > Aquatic > Deep subsurface > Groundwater > Contaminated ... | reverse complement strand
CCGGGCAAGTACATAGACGACTTCATATTAATGCATAAACAAGTTGTCTTTAACGCATAATCTTCGTTTTTATGCTGCATAATTTCGGTTTCTTTAACGCATAAACACGATTGTTTTCATATACGTGGAAACTTTCTCCGCCAATATTGGAGGAGAAAGTTTCCGCCATATACATCGACAAGTTCTCCTCCATATACGCGGACAAGTTTACTTTCATATACATCCCGAAATTAGTTGTTTGATAATGAACAAATTATAGACTTGCCAAAGCCTGGCAGAGTTTGACTGTCCATCATATAGTAATCTCAGCAGAAGGCCCGGTGAAACAGGCAAAAATGACCCAGCCGCGGGAGTGGATGCAAAATAGTTGTCATGAGCCTTTAACTTTCCCCCGGGTGTTACTCATAGTCCGTTGACACAGACTCAGCACCGCAGTAGCTTTGCTGCATAGATTATGACGAGGTCTATATCAGGAGCGATCAGCCAACGACATGTCCGTTTTGTGGATGCCGGACAGAAATCTTGGTTGAAATGTCAGATCCTCCGCTTTACACCGAACTCCACGCATGCCAGGATCTCAGGTGCGGGTACCTCTTCTTGGTTCAAGAAGATACAACCTGAAAGCGGGGAAGCTTGTACAGGCGCGGAAACCCTATCCGTATCTCAAAGCCCTCCTAAAGGACAAACGAATACCCATTGATCCAAAATGTTACTTGTCGCACACCACAATAACCAATCCATTTCCTTAGTAAAACATGGCGAAGAATATCCGGTTCCATTATCTCTATCGCGATTCCGGGAACTACAAGAAGTTCGGACACAAAGATTTCTCCAACCCGGATCAATTGCCGGTCGAACAAGTTCGACTTGAATTGGAACAGCGTCTCATCGATCGGTCATTCTTTTATCCCGAGGCTGTAGGAATAAAGAAATTCAAGTTTCATCGCTTCTGTGACGATTATTCCTGGTATGAAGTTGAAACCATCGAAGAAGTCAACTCCGGAAAATGCAAGGAGACCATCAGCGAGTTCATTAAGCGTTTAGAAAATGCAGATCTCATCTTTTAGGCGCTGTTCGACACTGCTACGAACAAGCACCTTAATGCCCATCCGAAGGTCAAGCTTAAAAGCAAATCTTTCTACTGATAAAAATATCCGCTATTGTTAAGATTGGCCAGATAAATAGTAACTTTAGTCGGCCTTTTGAAACTGACTATGGAAAACAAACCCTGGACTAGGGAAGAACTTGTTCTTGCCTTAAATCTTTACCTGAAGTTGCCGTTCGGCAAAATGCATTCACGGAAACCGGAGATCGTCAGATTGGCCGAGATCATAAACCGTTCGGCCGGCGCTGTTGCTATGCGTTTGACCAATTTTGCCAGTGTCGATCCCTATCATCAACAACGCGGAATAAAAGGACTCGTGGGAGGGACCCGGCAGGTACAACCTATCTGGGACGAATTTCAGCATAACCGCGAAGAGTTGCTCTTCGAAAGTGAACTAATCCTGGCACGGTTGGAGCATCAAAGTATCGAATCAAAGTATGCCCGTATCTTAGATGGTACCGAGCAGCTAAAAGGAGAAACAAAAATCAGGGAAGTTAAGACACGGGTGAATCAAAATGTATTCCGGCAAATCGTGTTGGCCAATTATTCCGGACGCTGTGCCATAAGCGGAATTGATATCCCCGATTTATTGGTTGCCAGTCACATCGTCCCATGGTCAGAGAATAAAGAGGAACGGTTAAATCCGGCCAACGGCATTTGCCTTAGCGCCCATTTTGATGTTGCGTTCGACAAGGGTTATCTGTACTTTGATAACGATTTCCGGATGATTATCGGGCCAAAGCTGAAGCAATACGCCACGCAGCCCTATTATTTCAACTGGTTCAAACAATTTGAAGGAAAGCAACTCAATTTACCGTCGAAGTACCTGCCCAACCAGGAATTTTTAGAATGGCACCGAGAATATAGGTGTTTGTAATATTCAATGATTCTCGTTACTTGATTGTTTACCAGATCTTTCGACTTTGCATTTCACGATCCTGAAATTGTCATTTTCAAATTCCGATCGTTTCATTCGAGAGAAATGATAATACAAGTTATCAGGTTTTAAATCAGTATTTTCACATATTGCCGAAATACTCCCGAATATCCCTGGGGCTTTCGTTTTTTTATTCAGAAACCAAAACATATCAAGCTTCGCATCCTGCATTCACAATATCATTCACCGAAACGAGCTCTTGCGGAGGAAGTTTCATACTGAGACCGGGTAACGGGGTTACAAGCTCTATGTAGCACCTGCTTGTAACTTCGTTGAAATTGACGACTCTGAAGATCAGGTTTTCTTCTCCTTTCTGCGGATTCTTTATTCTGACAAGTTTGTTTAAATCAAGTGATTTCATGATTAAATCATTTTGGCATTACAAATATAGTTATTATATATGTAATCCGAAACTATAATACGCAAACTAAATTGATCAGGATCATCAGTTTGTGTTGGGATTAATTAAGCTGATCGGCTTTCGTTTTTTTGTGAATGCCGTCATGACAAATCGTACATAGGGTAATCAGATTATTCTCGGTATTGTCACCGCCTTTAGCGTGTTCTTTCACGTGATGCAATTCAAGGTGCCGGGGATCAGAAGGGTTCCAGTCATCATGCGACCATCCGCAGCTTGTACATTTGTAGTGGTCTCGCCTGAGAACCGATCCCCGAACGGCGTCCGGGATTTTTCGGTCATGTTCCGGGCTTTGCCTTAACGATTCCAGGATATAGGTACCAACAGGCAAATCAGGTCTCCCGGTATTTTTTGTCTCAACAGGCCAGCCAAACTCCGTCCTGAGTTCGCGGACTCTGCGCGCCCATTCCGTCCTGCCTTTTGCGACATAACGCAATTCTTCACCTGTTACCGGTTTTCCCGCATTCCGCTTTAGATATTCGAGAATTTTTAGTCTGGCCGGTTCTTTACTTTTCCTGATCTCGTTAGCGATGTTCCAACGATGAGCTGCATCCCTGTCCTCGTCTTCAGATAAGAGTATGTAGTCATCCGGCTTCATGTCAGTTATATTAACATTGTCAAGCGGGAATTCATTTTCCGCGGCCATGTCTTTTGCAGTTGTTCCGTTAATGATCAGCCATCCGAACTGGACGCGCAATTCCCGTACTCGCCTCGCATACTCCTGAATGGCAGAAACAATAAGTAATTCATCTCCTTTTATTACTATCCGGGGATATTTCCTGAAGTAGAAGAGAATTCTCTCCCTGGCGCTTGAAGCATCCGATTTGTCTATCAGAGACTTGCCGAGAGAGCGTAAATAATGAAAAATCGGGATGAGAGACCTGACTTTTTGACGCAGGTCGCCCGTTGTCAGTTCATTTTCAAAATTATCGATAAGAGATTTAAATTTACTTCTGACAGAGTCAATATCATACTTCTGATTTTTCATTAATCTGGTTTTTTGCTTGTACGGACTGATAAGCTTTCCCGGCAGCGGTATTGGTTAATAAAACGTAAGCAATATCTGCAATTCTGGCAGCCAGTAAAGGAGGTACTGCATTTCCTATCTGTTTGGCAATCTCTGTTTTGCTGCCTGTAAAAACAAACGAGTCAGGGAAACTTTGAAGACGGGCAGCTTCCCTGTGCGTAATAGGGCGGTGTTGTTCAGGATGTAAATACCTGCCTTTTTCCGGTTTGAAGAATTCTGTTCGTATGGTGAAAGCGGGTCTGTCCCACCACAATCTTCCGAACAGGTCAGTTCCTCCGGTCTTTTTCCTGATCCAGCATTGAGGGGTTAATTCCAAAGCATTTCTTTGCAGGTCGAACCGGTTCATCCCTTCTTCGGGAATTGCTTTATATCTTTTTATGCTTGTTGCAGTAGGTGTTCTTCCGAAGTGAAGATTCATTGGTGGCGCAACACTCCGTATATCTGTTCCGTGCGGTGCGGGCAAGTCGCCTATACTATCCCGAACTGTCCGCCATTTTTGAGAGAAGCGGAATAAAGTATCGTCAAAGAGTTCTTTTCCTGTTTGGTATCCGTTTATGTTCGGATTGAAGTGAGTTTTCTTAGGCGGGAAAATAAATGCCGGGTTTTCTGTCTTTGATCCTATAATAAAAGCACGAATGCGTGTTTGGGACACCCCGTAATCAGCAGCGCACAATTTCCCGGAAACGACTTTAAATCCTAATTTTTCGGCCATTTCAACTATCTCACCATGCTCAAAGGTCCCAAGTAGTTGCGGCACATTCTCAATTATGAATACTCTGGCATTACTCCGTTCAACTACATCCAGAAAGGGACGCCATAATTCTCTGCGGGGATCACCGCTCCTGTTTTTATTTAGGAGGCTAAACCCTTGACAAGGAGGGCCTCCTATCACGATATCGGCCTGGGGTATCTTAACAGACGGATCAGATAACACCTCTGTTATATCTCCCCCGATACAATGATTGCCGAAATTTGCATTGTATGTCTCTACGCAATATTTATTAAAATCATTTGCCCATATCGGTTTAAAATTATGCCCGAAAGATTTACTGAATCCTAATGTCATGCCCCCTGCACCACAGAAAAGATCAATAAGTCTGAATTCCTTTGTAGGTTCATTCAGTTCGCCTTCTGTTCTTAATTTATAGACCCGCTCGTCTTCCTGAGCCAGTCTGACTTGCGGATCTGTGACGTAGAATGCTTTTCCGTTAATATTCTTCGTTTCCTTTTGTTTCATGCTGAATTTTTCTTATACAAATATACCCAATTTCCCAGGGCTTCAAAGCGATTTTTTTTAAGAGATCTGGTTTGGCTGAGACTGATTTTGCGGTGCTTGTTATATATTTGTTGTATGACCGACGTACACGATAAGGAAACCAGAAGTTATAACATGAGCCAGATCAAAGGTAAAAATACGAAACCTGAGATATTGGTAAGAAAGTATTTGTTTGCCCATGGTTTTCGCTTTCGCTTGCATGTCAAAGATCTTCCGGGGAAGCCCGATATTATCCTTCCAAAATACAAAACTGTTATTTTTATAAACGGGTGCTTTTGGCACGGACATAAAGGATGCAGCCGCTTTGTTTTGCCGGCTACCCGTACCGAATGGTGGCTTCAAAAAATCAAAAGAACCCAAGCCCGCGACCGGCTGGCCAACATTGCGCTAAATATTGCTGGCTGGCGAGTAATCACGATTTGGGATTGCGAACTGAAGACCCATAAGAGAGAAGAGTCTTTGTCAGAATTGTATAGACAAATCATTGAAATATAAATAGTTAAATTACTGTTATTTAAATACACCTTTTAGTTTGCTTTAGGTTGATATTTTTGATATTTTCGGTATTTCATATTGATGTGAAAAAAAACAGATAGCTCGTATTATGTGCAATAAAAACTACCTTGGAATAGATATATTCTCAGGAGCTGGAGGGTTAAGTCTTGGAGCAATAAATGCTGGGATAAAAATACCAATTGCAATTGAAAAAGATGTATTTGCCGCAAATACTTTTAAGAGAAACCATCCGGAGACTATTGTAATCAGAGAAGATATTAGGTCAATCAATCCGAGTCAACTAGCTACATATGAGCCTTTTGTAGTGTTCGGTGGACCTCCGTGTCAAGGATTCTCTACGTCCAACAGACAAACAAGAACTTTAGCTAATAAAAATAATTCTTTGTTTGAAGAGTTTGTTCGGTTTGTTCGGGTGCTATCGCCAGAATGGTTTTTGTTTGAAAATGTCGAGGGATTAGTAAGCTTCAATCAAGGGAAAACAGTTAATCAAATAAAGCACTGTTTTGAAAAACTTGGTTATAAAGTGGTAAGTGATGTGTTAACTGCTTCTGATTATGGAGTGCCTCAAAACAGGAATCGTTTTTTTATGGTTGGAAATAAATCTGGAACAATATTCCAATTTCCTAAGAAGGACGATAACAAAGTAACAGTCATGGAAGCAATATATGACTTACCGATATTGGAGAATGGTCAGTTAGCGGAAGCCTTACCATATAGTGGAGAGGCAAGCTCATATGGGAAGAAACTTAGAAACGGCTCCAAACTTTCATTACAGAATTTTGTATCCCGCAACCAAAGTTATGTAATAGAACGCTACAAGTATATAAAACCTGGTCAAAACTGGGAAGCCATTCCTGAGCGACTCATGCAGAATTATAAATTAAGGGAAAACTGTCATAGTGGAATTTATAAGCGGCTCGATCCTCACAAACCGTCTGTCGTGATTTCCAATTATCGGAAAAACATGTTGATTCATCCAACGCAAGATCGTGGACTGTCGGTACGAGAGGCTGCAAGAATCCAAAGTTTTCCAGACGACTTTGTTTTTGAAGGATCTTTAATGCATATTCAACAACAAATTGGTAATGCTGTTCCCCCCCTTTTAGCGGAAGTAATTTTCAAACAAATAATTAACTCTTAATCCAAAATGATTGGAGAGAATCAAAACATTGAAGAATGGTTTTTGGAACAATCTTCCGGTGTGTTTCCCAATAGTGGAGATTATGTTTCTAAGTATAAAATAATTAGAGACTATATGAATGCGCAGATACACTCCGAAATTAAGTCTATTGTTGTTCAACTTATTCCTGAGATCTATTTGAATGATCATGGTGAAAAACATGTAAAGAAAGTAATTGAAAAAGCCTCGGAAATAATTAATATAAACGAAAGTATCTTGTCTCCTTATGAGGTTTTTTTTCTATTGCTAGCGATACAAATTCACGATGCTGGTCACATTATCAATGGTAGGACAGGACACGAACAGAATGCAAGAGAAATTATTGGCAAATTTGGAAGAGAGACAATTTCTTCCGTAGAAAAACACTACGTCTCATCGATTGCCAAAACTCATTCGGGCAAACAAGACCCAATAGGAAATCTTCCTGAAGGTCAGGTAGTTTCAAATCAAAAGGTGAATTTAAAGCTTATCGCATCAATTCTGCGCTTAGCCGATGAGCTTGCAGATGATGCAACGAGAGCTTCGACTTTTTTGCTTGAGAATGAAAAGATTTCTGAAAAGAGTACAATCTATCATGCCTATTCTTCATGTTTGGATTCATGCGTAGCCTTAACAGGTTCCCATCAAATTAAGATGAATTTATATCTTACTGAAAGTCACTTAGGTAGAAAATATATAGCGGAATCAGATAAGGAAATTTTTCTTTTAGACGAGATATACAAGAGAAATATTAAGACCTATTTGGAGTGCCTGTATTGCAATCGTTTTTTGCCAGAGAAATACAGATATACAACGGTAAATGTTGATATCCATATTGAAACGGAGAATTCTGCCATTACTCCAAACCCTATTTCATATAGACTTATGGAAAACGGATATCCGGAAATGGCAAATAAAAGTATTTTCGAGATATGTAGTGAAGATTTAACTCGATCTGGCGAAAATTTGGACGGTAGGTATTACTGTGACTTATTAACAAAAAATTAAGTAATGAATAGAAATCCATTCGAAATAAAAACGCCAGAGCAGAATTCGGCTGATGAAATAGTCAGTTTGTTCGTTGACGTTTTTACAGATTTTTTTCAGGTTAAGGAAACAAATCATACTTTTATAAATGGGCCAAGAGGATCAGGCAAGAGCATGATGTTCAGATATATACTTCCAGATTGTCAAAGAATTGTCAATAAATGTAATTTTAACGAGCTTAATTTCTTTTCTATTTACATCCCTATAAAGAAGACCAACATCAATGTTGTCGATTTGGAACGGCTAGAATCTCATGCAAACACTATTTTAAACGAGCATTTGCTTGTAACATATGTCTTGTCTATTTCGTTTGACTTTATTGCCGACACTGTCAGTTCAGAGTTAAACCCATACACTCGAGAAATTCGAGAGTTTTATGAGAATGATTTTACTCCACTGTTAAAATCAATTGGATATTTGGTAGATAAACTTGGAGAGCACACAGACGGCCTCGGTTACTTTAGACATATGGCAAAAGTCATCGCCGTAATGTATCGAGAATGCTCAAGCTATTGCAAAAAACTAGCAATTTCGAATGATCTTTTCTCTTATAATGGAGCTTTAGTCGATTTTATAGACTTTCTTCTCCCTCTATTTGTGAAACTTGAGAGGTTGCCCATATTTCCTGAGGGGAAGCCTTTCTATTTGCTATTTGATGATGCAGGATACTTGAACAGAGAGCAAACAAAGATCTTAAACACCTGGGTGTCCTATCGAACGACTAAGGAAGTTTGCATAAAAATCTCAACTCAACTTGATTATTCAACATATCTTACATCTACGGGGAAACGTATTGACTCGCCTCATGATTATTCTGAGATTAATATTGCCACAAAATACACTTCGTCAGGAGAGGATTATTTCAAAAAGATTAAAATGATAGTTGAGAAAAGGCTTCAAATATATCTGGGCGCAGAGATTAATGCCGAAGACTTTTTCCCTCACGATAAAGAACAAGAAGAAAGGATAAAAGATATTTACGAAAGCATCCTTGAAAGTAAGTTGGATCCCGAGAAAAAATATGCAGGAACTGATGCCGCAAGGAGGTATTGCCGTTCAGAATTTGTTAAAGAGTTGAAAACAAAGCGTTCAGGAATGACATACAGTTATGCAGGATTTGATCAGTTGGTGGCAATTTCTTCCGGAGTTATAAGACATTTTCTAGCTCCTGCACAAGAGATGTACTCTTTGTTACAGGCAAGGAATCAGAATTCTACGATTAATTCTATTCCCAATGGAATACAAGATGAGGTAATTACAAAATACTCTGAGAAATTCTTGACAGATGAGTTTGACAAAATTTTTCTTGACTCGAGAGATGATGAACTGCAACTAAAGCGCGCCGATAAATTGAAAAATTTGGTTGATTCACTTGGACAACTATTTCACGCAATTTTTGTTTCGGATAGGAAAGAACGAGTTGTTTTTTCCGTAGCATTAACCGATAAGCCTGATCACGAATTGCAGGATGTAATTGATCTTGGTATTAAATATGGATACTTACATAAAAGCACTATTGGAAATAAAACTGGTACTGGCAGAAATACCCTGTATATTCTTAGTAGAGTTCTTTCTCCTTTTTATAAGTTGAATCCGTTAAGCTTTGCTGGTTATCAGTTTATGTCAAGCGACACGCTAAAGGTTGCGTTAACTAGACCAAATGACTTTATTAATTCATACTTAAGGAAGTTAGGAAAATCTGATAATGAGGATGAGCCTACATTATTTGACTAAAAAATGATCGTTATGAGAAATATGATAAAAATACCGCTCGAAAATTTTAGGCTTCCGGACGGGTTAAGATTCGATTATTTTATTTGTTCTTCCAGTTTTGAAGAAAGATGTACGACAATTTCATCAATAATACCTAAAGATATTGTTGAAAACGTCATTATTTATCATTTTGAAAATAATTATGAAATCTCAGATACACGATTATCAGATTTAAAGCGCTTGTTTCAGGATAAGAATATCGAAGTAGGCATATTGAAAAAGCATTTGCCTTTGAGTAATTTCGATGCCTTTATTCAAAGGTTTAACTCATTAAGAGAGAATGCTTGCATTGCCATAGATATTACGACATTCACTCGTGAGAATTTGTTAATGCTACTGAGGATTGCCAGTTTAAAAAAGGGAAGCTTTCGTTTTTATTTTTTTTATACTCCCTCCGAAAAATATTCGTCTAATGTTGATATATCTGAGTTGTGGTTATCACGAGGAGTTAAAGAGATTCGTTCTGTCTTTAGCTATCCGGGAGATTTTTCTCCAATAAAGAGTTATTTGCTCATAATTTTGACTGGATTTGAGTATGAACGGTCTCAGATTCTTATTGATATTTATGAGCCAACTAGAGTAGTTTTAGGTAAAGCAACTAGTACAAGTTCTATCAACCCCGAACTGGCTGATATAAATGAGAGAAATTTCAATCAGTTACGAGGGAAAAACCCCTATTCTGACACTTTCGAATTTTCTTGCATCGATTTGGATGAAACGATGCAAATCATAAGAGAGCAAATAGCAAAATTTGAAAATGATTATAATATTATTATAGCTCCGATGAATAATAAGCTTTCTTCGTTATCGGTCGGATTGGTAGCACTGGAAAAGCCATTTGTTCAAATCTGTTATGCGTCAACTAATCAATATAATATATATGGATATTCTTCGCCATCGAATTTCGTTTATCTAATCAATTTATCCCAATATCTATAAGAAAAGGACTATGCGATGAGGTTAGACTTTGCGTAACAGTTGAACCGAGTAAAGGCGTTTTATTTAGGATTTTGGGTTCTTTCTTGGCGTTTTATAGAAATGAGTCTCTTGGCGTGTCGTTTTATTCCTCTAGTCTGTCAGAATTGGAGATGTTTTTCTTCAATATATTCGAATGTTCTTTTAGATCAAGAGATACTAGATCATCCAAATCTATGTGAAAGTATTTCACAATTTGGATGATTAGGGGGAGGTCTGGTTTTGATCCTCTTTCGTAGGAGGCAACGTTGTCTCTTGTTATTCCGAAAATGCGCGCAAAGGATTCCTGGCTTTCGTGGGCATGCTCTCTTAATAGCTTTATATTTCCAGCAAGGAAGGTACTTTCAAGGACTTTATTGTATAGTGCTAGAAGTTCATCTTCTTTTTGATATTGGGATAAAAACGGTTCTCCTTCTTCTCTAATCAGCCAATCAAGGTTAATGTTGGGGTAAGCATCAACAACTTTCTTCAGAACTTTATAAGATGGATCTCTATGCAAAGGACCAACAATGCTATTTAGGGTACTTGGTCGTATGCCGATGGCTCTTGCGAAAGCTCTCTGCTTCCCCTCCGCCAGCAGATGGACCAGGTGATCAATGCGGTCATTAATATTCATTATAAAATAATATTAAAATAAATACGTGGAAAATTTTGATTTTTGTCCACGATCGTGTACATTTGTCTATCGAATCATAAAACACCCCATGCCTATGACCTAAAACCGAAATTAACTAAGCCTGAAAAATGCCGGATGCTTTTTGCTGCTTTTCCGGTGCAAATCTTCCTGCGGTTCCGTTCAAAAAAGTATTGGCGTACTCAAGGGAACCGCAGGATTAATGCTTACTGACTTTTGAACTTTAAACTTCAAATTTAGGAAACGGCATCTTTATACCCAAATAAAATGCCGGAATTACTTTATGTGCAGTTCCACTCGTTGGACAGCTTATTTGATAACCTATATCGATACGTAGATAGCGGTAACTAACTAAAACCAAATCATATGGATTTATCTTCTAAAACACGGTTCCGTGTTTATGGAATTCTTTTGCTCTTATTTTTCACACAGGCGGCCGCCGGCCTGCCCCGCCAAACGGGCAGTTGGGCTACAACCGCCAAACAATCGCCGGGAATCGGTGCCTCAGCACTGCCCGGAGCGACAACCCAGAATCAGCTCCGCATCCGGGGCAAAGTGACCGACCAGAGCGGGGCGCCCCTGCCGGGGGTGACCGTGACTATTGAGGGTACCACCCGCGGGGTGATTACCGACAACGACGGCACCTACGCGATCGACTGCAAAGCAGGCGAAAAACTGGTGTTCTCGTTTGTCGGCATGGAAACCCAGGTCATCGCGCTGACCAATCAGACGGTCATTGATGTGAAGCTCCTTGAAAAGACCGAGGAACTGGAAGATGTCACGGTCATGGCCTTTGGCCGGGCAAAGAAGGAGAGCGTGGTGTCGTCGATCTCGACCGTGAAGGTGGCGGACCTGCGGGTGCCGGCCTCGAACCTCACCACGGCGCTGGCCGGAAAAATTGCCGGCATCATTTCGTACCAGACCACGGGCGAACCCGGGGCCGATAACGCCCAGTTCTTTATTCGCGGGGTCACCACTTTTGGCTACAAAACTTCGCCCCTGATCCTCATCGACGGCTTCGAGTCGACCACCGACGACCTGGCGCGCCTGCAGCCCGACGACATCGAGAGCTTCTCGGTGATGAAGGATGCCTCGGCAACGGTGATGTACGGCGCACGAAGCGCAAACGGCATCATTTCGGTGGTGACCAAGGCCGGAAGGGAGGGATCGGTAAAAATAAGTGTCCGGGCCGATGTGAACCTGGCTATGCCTACCCGCAAAATCGAGTTTCTGGATGGCGTGAGCTATATGCGCCTGTACAATGAGGCGCAGATTACCCGCAACCCGACGCTCGGCGCTTATTACGACGAGCAGAAGATCCAGGCCACCATGCGCGGCGAGTACCCGATGATTTACCCAAACGTGAAGTGGTACGACGCGCTCTTCAACAAGTCGACCGTCAACGAGAAGGCCAACATCAACATCTCGGGCGGCGGAAAGGTGGCCACCTATTTTGTTTCCGGAACGATGGAGCATGAAACGGGCTTGCTGAAGGTGGACCGGCGCAACAACTTCAACAATAACATCGATATAACCCGCACGCACATCCGCAGCAACGTGGTCTTCAACCTTTCGCCCACAACCACCCTCGATACGAGGATTACCGGACGCTTTGAACGCTATACCGGCCCGTACGAATCGGCGAGCGAGATCTACCGCCAGATTATGTGGTCGAACCCGGTCGATTTTCCCTTTACCTACGAGCCCGATGAGGCGAACAAATATACCGAGCATGTGCTGTTCGGAAGCACGATGGTGGGTGGTGAGGTCAAGGTGAATCCTTATGCGAGCATGGTCAGGGGCTATGAAGACCGGAACGAGACCAGCATCACCGCGCAGGCTACCCTCACCCAGGAACTGGATTTCATAACAAAGGGACTGAAGGTCAGTCTGAAGGCTTCGGCCAACAGTTGGGGCAAGTATACCAGCCGGCGTACCTACTCGCCTTATTACTACGCTCTGGAAAGCTACAACCAGATCACGGGCGAATACAGCCTGTTTGCCCTGAATCCGACTACCGGCCAGGCCTACCTGGGTGACGTGGAGCCGGGGCGCGACGCCAGCGGACAGTATTACTACGAGGGCATCCTGAACTGGAACAGGGAATTCGGCAGGCACAAGATTGGCTTTACCACGGTGGCCATTGCCCAGGAAAACCTCGTGACCGGAGGCAACAGCTCGTCGATCTATTATACGCTTCCCGAAAAGAACCTGGGAATTTCAGGCCGCACCACCTACGACTACGACAGCCGTTATTTCGTCGATTTCTCCTATGGCTACAATGGCTCCGAAAAATTCACAGGCAGTAAGCAATTCGGCTTTTTCCCGGCACTGGCAGCCGGATGGCTGGTTTCGAATGAACCATTCTTTGAGCCGTATAAAAACGCGGTCAGCGCCTTAAAAATCAAGCTGAGCTGGGGCAGGGGAGGGAACGATGCCATTGCCGGGCGCGAAGGCCGTTTCTTCTTCCTCTCGGACGTTGAACTGGGCGGAGGCTCCTACCGCTGGGGCAATACGTTCCAGAACTATTACCAGGGTTATACGGTTTCCCGTTATGCCAATCCCAATATTACCTGGGAAGTTTCGACCAAGTACAATGCGGGGCTCGAGCTGAGTTTGTTTAAGGCTGAATCGTTGAGGTTCCAGATTGATTTTTTCAAAGACAGCCGCGATAACATCTATATGGAACGTGAAAATTTTCCTGCTTCGGCAGGACTTGAGGCCTCCATCAGCGGAAACGTGGGCCAGGTGGATTCACATGGAATTGATGCGTCACTCGACCTGGAACATCAGTTCAGCAAGGATTTCTGGCTCACCGGCCGTGCCAACTTCACTTATGCCACCAACAAGTACGTGGAACTGGATGAAAAGAACTATCCGGACGAATACCTGAAACGCAAGGGACATAACATTGACCAGTGGTGGGGGTTGATCGCCGAACGCCTTTTTGTTGACCAGGCGGAAATTGATAACTCACCGCACCAGGATTTTGGTGAGTACATGGCCGGCGACATCAAGTACAAGGATGTGAACGGTGACGGTGTGGTGAACGACAACGACCGCGTGGCGATGGGTTATCCCACCAAGCCGGAAATACAGATCGGAGCCGGTTTATCGGTCGGGTATAAAAAGTTTGACTTCTCGTTCTTCTTCCAGGGGAACGCCCGGGTATCGATGTTCATCAACCCGGGTGTAGGCGGAGGCGACGACGGAGCCGAAGGGATTGCACCTCTCGTATCGCAGCGCAACGCCATGCCATTTATTGCCGACGACTATTGGAGTGAAACAAATCCGAATCCCTATGCATTCTGGCCAAGGTTGTCAACTACCACCATTAACAATAACCTGCAGCAGTCGTCATGGTGGTTACGTGATGTTTCGTTCATCCGTCTGAAAAGCGCGGAAATGGGTTACAACTTTCCGGTGAAAAAGCTGAAGATGGAGAACTGCCGGTTCTATATTACCTGTGAGAACCTGTTTGTGCTTAGCCACTTCAAATTGTGGGATCCGGAAATGGGGCGCAAAGGGATCGGCTATCCGCCCAACAGGCGATACAACTTCGGTATCAAATTAGATTTTTAACCATAAAAAATGAAAAAAATGGGAAATATGATCATGCGGGAGCAAAGACAGCTTCGCCGGGGTATGTGGCACACCTGCGCAAAACGGTTGGCCAGGCTGGGATGGTTTGCGGCACTGCTCGTGCCGGCTTCCTGCTCTGACTACCTGGATGTTGTTCCCGACAACACGCTGAAACTGGAAAACATCTACGCTACGAAAGACGACGCTTATGACGCACTGGCCAAGATTTACAGTTATCTTCCAAACGATCCGAATACCCACGAATCGATGTGGGAATTGGGCGACGAGTTTATCGGCCGCATCGATCCGGCCTATCAGAATGGTACCGGCTACCTGCGCGCCGAACGCATTATGCGGGGCCTGCAGACAACCGGCGATCCCTTGCTGGGCAATTGGTCGGGCACAGGCGGAGGACACCCTTACTATGAAGCCATCCGGTCAACAAACGTATTCCTGCAGTACATTACCGGAACGCGGAACCTGACCGACAGCGAGCGGGCCGACTGGATTGCACAGGCGAAGTTCCTGAAAGGGTACTACCATTTTCTGCTGCTGCAGAAATATGGCCCGGTCATTATTTCGGATAAGGTGATCGAGCCCGATGCAACTGCCGACGAGCTGTTTCTTTCGCGATCGAAGGTGGACGACTGCTTTGACTACATCGTCGGCCTGATGGATGAAGCGATTCCCGACCTGACCGAAAGGGCTGAGGAAAACAACCTGGGGCAGATTGACCAGATCGCCGCTACCGCCATCAAAGCAAGAGTGCTTTATTTCAGGGCAAGTCCTTTTTACAGCGGCAACAAGGAATTTTTCGGCGACTTTTATGACCCGACCGACGGGCAGCCGTTCTTCCCGGTTGACGATTCGTCCGAACGGACAAAAGAAAAATGGCATGAGGCGCTTACCGCCATCAACACAGCCATGGAGGTGGCAGAAAGGAACGGGAAGGGGCTATACCGGTTCGAGAAGGAGGTGTATGTGAAGGATCGCGATTTCTACGCGCTCAATCCTGACCGGATGAAGGCCTATTACGACCTGCGGATGCTGATCTGTGACCCATGGAACAAGGAACTGCTGTGGGCCAATTCCAATGTTGATATTTATAACCAGGGCGAACTGGCCCATGCTACCAACATGCGGCTGCCGGCAGGCTTTGAGGGCGATGTTAATGCTTCAGGTTTCTCGTGGCAATGGCTGGGGGCAACCTACCAGATGGCCGAACGGTATTACACGTCCCACGGCCTTCCCCTGGAGGAAGACCTTAGCTTTAACTACAACACCCGGCTGGACGCTTATCTCACTCCCGGTGCGGAAGATCCGGACTATCCGGCCATCGCAGGACTGATGCAGCCGAACCAGCCCACCATTAACCTGTATATGAACCGGGAAATGCGTTTTTATGCCAACCTTGGCATTACGGGAGGCTACTTCCGGTCGCACTTTGAAATTATACCGGTGTACATGATGCAGGGAACCAACGGCGGTTATAACCCGAGCGTAAACTCAACCGACTTTTACTGTACGGGCATCGGCATCCAGAAACTGGTGCATCCCGAATCACGGTCATCTTACTGGCAGCGGCAGGTTAAATTTCCCTATCCCATTATCAGGATGGCCGATCTGTACCTGATGAAAGCTGAAGTGCTGAATGAAATCAAGGATCAGCCTGATCAGGAAGTTTGGGACGCCGTTAATCTGGTCAGGGAGCGGGCCGGTGTTCCGGACGTGGAAGAGGTATGGTCGAACGCAGCGCTGGCGCGGACCGTGAACAAGCACCGCAGTAAAACAGGGATGCGCGATATTATTCTGGAGGAACGGAGCATTGAACTGGCTTTCGAGGGTATTCATTTTTGGGATATGCTCCGGCATAAACGGGCACACACCGAATTCTCCGTTCCCATCCAGGGATGGAACTACAAGGGAACTGCTCCTTCCACCTTCTTTGTTTTAGGCGTGGTACAGGCCCGGCGGTTCACGATACGCGACTACCTCTGGCCGATTGACCTGAACGAAATGAATACGAACGGGAAACTCACTCAGAATCCGGGGTGGTGATGAAGACTTTCAGATTCTCAGATTCTCAGACTATCAGACTGTCTGAATATCCAAAAATCTGAAAATCTGATAAATGTGTAACCAAAACTTAAAAAATACATGACAACAAGAAACTATTTTTGGATCTGCGTCGCGCTGCTGGCCGGCGGCGCCTGCAGCGAAGGCTCGAGGTTTGAATCAGGCGCCGGTGATTCCCTTCCGCCGGGGAAACCGGTCATAACCCGGTGGGAGCCGCTTTACGGGGGAGCCAGGTTTTTTTATACCATTCCGCCCGACGAAGATTTGCTGAGCGTCAACGCCGAATACACGAACGCGCAGGGAAAGACTTTTAATTTTACCTCTTCGTACTACATCGACTCGCTCGACATCATCGGGCTGGGCAGCACCGATCCGAAGGCGATCAGCCTCTATGCCGTTGATCGTTCAGGTAATCGTTCGGAGATCGTTACCCAGGAGATTACGCCGCTGGAACCCTCAATTACCCGGGTGGCCAACACGCTGACGGTGAAGCCCGGCTTCAGCTCCTTCCTGGTTGACTGGGTCAACGAACTGGAACAGGTGATCAATGTCTATATTTCATTCAAATATACCCAGGATGGTGAATTTCGCGACCTTGTTTCCGTGTTTTCGTCGAATGTATTGAAGGAACGGAAGTTCATCGAGGACCTGTATCTGGGGCCTGACGAGCCCATCGAAGTGAGTATCCGTGTGGAAGACCAGTACGGAAATACAACCGAGGAAATGCCGTTCGGGCAGATCTACCTGCTGGAGGACACGGAACTGGATAAGTCGAAATGGACCATACCCAATGCCAACGACTCGACCGTGACCGTGCAGGGGAAGGTGATCAACACCGGCGTGCCGGCCATGTTCGGCGATAACCTCGAAGGACGCATGTCGAAACTGATCGATGGCATCATTGACCGTGGCGATAACCTCAACTTCTTTCATACCGGATCCCGCGGACGTACCGGGTTTTCGCGCGACGGGAATGTGCCCTGGAACATTATCATCGACCTGGGCGATTATTATCAGCTCAGCCGTGTCATCACCGTACAGCGCCACTCGGGCGGACTGGCCAACATTGAACGTGGTCATTATTACCAGTCTGAGAACTGCGGCGAGTTCCGGCTGTTTGTCTTTAACGAGCAGACCGAAAAATGGGATACCATCTCGACCCAGCGGACATCCATCCCGCAGGGGGTGAGTGATCTGGAACTTGTGAAAATGGGCGAAGCCGGTGATATGGCTTACTTCTATCCCGACGATCCGCAATACACGCAACCGACCCGCTGGTTCAGGTATGAAGGCCTGCACTGCTTCGATGATAATTATTCGTCAACAAGCGCCAACTGCATGTCCGAGCTAACGCTTTACGGCAAAAAAGCCCAGTAGATAATCCTTAAATGATTAAGTTGTGAAGAAATTTATAGGTTACATATTTATTGTTGCGGCCTTTTATTTGGCCTCGTGCGACGGGCAATATGACAACATCGAAAAGTACGCGGGAGAAACGATCTATCCCGCAAGCTTCGATACCATCTTTGGCCATATTGGTTACGAGCGGATCGAACTGGATCTGATGAAGGCGGGACGACTGCCTTCCAGCCGGCTTAAACTGGGAAAGGCCACCAAAACGGTAGTTGAATACGATGGAGAGAAGCATTATATCGACTCCGTTTGTTCGTGGGTGAATGTTACCGGCCTCACAGAAGCCAAGCTATACCGGTTCCGGGTTTATACGGAAGACGATTTCGGCAATGCATCGGTAGCCCGGGAGATTGCCCTGATCCCTTTTACGCAACAGGACCGGGATCTGGTGGGGATTGCATCTCCGAAGATGACCGTTTCACCCTCGGCGCTGGTTGTGGAATGGCCCAACGGGCTAAATTCGGTCGTGATGGAGTACCACAGCCTGTCGTATAGTTACACCGATAAGGACGACGCCCTGCAAAGCGGAACAGTGAGCACGCCACGCTTTTACTGTGGCAATCTGGAGGCGGGACAGGAACTGACTATTAATGTCGATTACAAGGTAATCCCCATCCAGAGCGACGGGACGAAGATCCTGGATACGGTCATCGTGTCAAAACCGATCGTGGTTAACATCCCGACTCCCGACACGCCGTTCTCCCCGTCGGAGATTGCCATCCTTCAGGCCAACGGCATCACCACGTTCACGGCGGCAGCCGTTCAGAACATTGAGAGCCTGACGTACCCGCTTCATACGACAACATTCTCCGACTTGTTCTACTTCCCGAATTTGTCTTCGCTCGACCTGACCGGTGAAGGATTGCAGCATGTTCTGCCCACGCTGATCTTCGACCGGAATGGCATCCGGACCCAATGCGGCGGAGGGGCATGGCAGCCCTATATGCTCCGGGTGGAGAAGCCGGCCGACATCAACATTGCGAGCATTGCCTCGCTGACCGATATTCTGGAGTCCGGACAGTTGAAGTATGTTCGTTATATCCCCGGGTCGATGGCTCTGGACGACGTCCTGGCGCCGTACGTGGAATCCGGTTTGGTGGAACTGGTGCAGGATAACGATCCGGTCTATACCGAAACCGTGTTCATCGAGCCCCAGTTCTTCGTCAACGGGAAGGTGGTTGACAACAACTGGGAGATGTACTCCTGCTATTCGGGCGATTTCCTTCCAAGAAGCGGTTTTACCGACATCGGCAAGTTCGATCCTTATAATGAAGTCGTGAACGGGGAGCCGGTCGATCTGCACCTGGAACAACTCATCCAAAGTGATGGCAGCAATATTTACAAATGCGTGATCCGAATGAGGAGCGCCTCGATGTCGATGTGTCTTCCGGTAGAGTATCGGTTCGATAACCAGCGGTACAAGAAGCTTCGGTTCAGGATGTTCTGCGGCAGCGACCCATCCCTTATGGCGGGCAGCAACAACGTGTTCCTGCAACCCTGGATCCGGCCCATGAACTACATGTGGAACTTCGGCAACCAAAGCATCTACGGACAGGAGGACTGGGACGTTTCGCAAAGTCAGTCGAACTGGATCCAGACCGACCAGATACAAAACGAGTGGCGGGACTATGAGATCAATATGACCTCGAATGACGGCGGTGACAACTCGAACCGCCGGAACCGGTGTATTGTGTTCAACATCGGCCACGAACCCGCGTCGTTCACCTACGACGCCAACAAGCAAATTGTCCTCTATCTGGCCGACATCCGCTTTACAAAAAACTGACCAACTAAACAACAAAAAGGTGAGGTTGCCCGGCCTCACCTTTTGAACTTCATGTAACAAAATTACAGAAAATTTCTGCCAATCTCTTTTGGCACAAGAGGATAATAAAATTTTCGAATAAGCGAAATTTTAGCTTATATAAATTAGTTGAAGCGTGTTGCGAATATCTTTAATTTACTTACTTTGTTCTCGTTGAGTGCTTTCTAAACCGAAGTGTATGGATTTGATGCCAATTCTCATCATCCTTGCTTTTGCCGGCTTCGTAATTTACGAACATTACCAAAGGATTGGTACAGTTAGTTATGCCGATGAATTAATTAGGGAACATTACCGGAACAAAGGTCAACAGGTGCTGAGTATTTCCAAATTAAAAATATCGGAAAAAATAAAATATGGCGTTCCTATCAGTCCGGTGATTAGATTGTACGTTTCACCTTTCAGCTTTTTGTCAGGTTCCAAAGGAAGTGTCTGTCGCTCAGTGGAAACAGTTGGCGATTCCGGCAAAGAGTATATTTGTTATGTAGAGGTCAGCTTCACCGGCCGGGATGCAACTTCGATTAATGAGTTTGACTGTTACGAATTTTGAAGCGGCTGTTGTGGAGACTCCAGGCAAAGTACCTTCAGGGAATTGAAGTTAAACGACTGGTAAATTTTCCCAGTCCCTATCGCCCAACCGTTTCTGTGACTCATTTAATACCCTTTCACCCGGATGAAAGTAGTTTTCAGTACCCTCTCCAGATCAAAGAGAGTGTCGGAGGTAAAATTATGGGTACCGCTTAGCCATTTGGTAATTTCAGAAGGTTGCTTTTCCAAAGCATGGGCAAGCTGTTTCCTGTTCAAGCCTCTGGCTATTCTTGTATCGTCAATTTTGGCGGCAAGTAACATCCTTTTGTCAATTTTTTCCTGTTCTGCCGGACTAATCTCGTCCAGAACGTTTGCCAATAATTTACTGCTGTACTTTTCTGCTTTATTCTTCATCTTTTCGGTATTCAATCTCAAATTCCTTGACCAGTACGGCGTCATCTTCCTTGATGGCGGGGTATCCTGTTTCTTTGAAATAATTATTTACCTCGACAGGTAAGATCCAGAAAGCCTGATAAGCGCTTTGTGTATAGTTCACCACATATAGATACCTTGTGAAATGCATACTGAGCGTATTTTCATCAATGATTTCGATATAGCGTTTATCCTTGTACTTGCTAACAGCGTAGAACCCTGTTTGTGTGGGAACATAGTATTCCCTGAAGTCAGGAAGCGAATAAACATTCAAAGCATTGAACAACTGAATGTAATAGTCGGAATAGCTTGCTGTTATGGTGATGGAATCCTGCATTTCAAGGAACAATAATTCATCGTTTCGGGTGTAATCATACTTAAGCAGTTCATTCATAAAAGTATATTCGACGAATGAATCATGATGTCGAATTTGCCCCTCTGGCACATCTACTGACGTAAACGATACGTCCAATGACCCGGAGATATAATTATCGTAATCATCCAGGATCCGGTTGATGGTCGATGTGCTGGTAATTTCACCGTCCTTTGTAAAGCCACGGGCGGGGGCATTTTCGGTAATGGAAGTCGCCATAAAAGTTCCTTCCGGCATTGGAACGGGATCATCTTTGTCACAGGCTGTAAATACGAAGGCAACGCTCAGGAAAATGAGGATGGTTTTTTTCATGTTTGACCCGGTTAAGCTGACTTTCTGTTTTTATTCAAAATTAAAGAAAAGTTCGTTCAATCCGGAAAATGTTTTGATATTTCCCATATGATATTTTACTGATAAACAAGCTAATCAGCAAAACAACAGCAGAATGGTGAGGCCGCCTGGCCTCACCATTCTGCTGTGTGCGTTCCCTGCCTTTAATCAGGGTAGGACATTCGTGATTCAGTCGATTTTTATTTATTGCCGCCGTATTATGATTGCTAAGAGCTCGTCAAGTTTTTCAAGCGTCAATTTCATTCCTTCCTCCATTCCCATTTGAATCACTGTTTCGAGGTCAGAAAGTGAATTGTACTGTACAACTGTTTGATTAAGGGTTCTTTCGCCCAGGTCCGTAAATTCAACTTTCCATTTTGCGCGGGGAAGCTCTTTGTTTAGTTCACCCTTTTCATTACTGAATGCATCGAGTGCGGTATAGTAATCGATCGGCTTTATGCTTACGTATTCCGTATAACCCCAATATTCTGCCCCGCTGGGGTCGACCATCGCATAATGCCAATGCCCTCCTTCCCGGAAGTCCATCGATTTTGTTTTGGTGGTCAGCGGTTTTGGTGCAAACCACCGGTCAAGCAACTCACTTTTTGTGTAACAGTCCCACACCAATTGCCTGTGCGCTAAGAATTCCCGTTTTAGGGTCAATTGGTTATTCGCTTTATCAACGATGAAGTCAAATCGCAGGTTTGTTTTCATTTTTCTTCCCCTGTTTTAATTGTTAATAGTAAATTGTCTAACTGGTTGAAGCGGGCCTCCCATATTTTTCTGAATTGCGCTATCCATTTGTCAACTTCTTTCATCTTATCAATTTCAAGTTGATAGTATATTTCACGTCCCTTCTGCTCTTGTTTAATCAATTCACATTCGGTTAAAATACGCAGGTGCTTGGATACCGCCTGGCGGGTGGTATCAAAATGTTCGGCAATGGCGTTTGGAGTCATTGCCTGCAAGGCAATTAACGTCAGAATTGCCCGCCTTGTCGGATCTGCTATGGCTTGAAAGATATCTCTGCGCATTTTAAACAGGTTTATAAACCAGAACAATGATACCACATTCAAACTGCTTTGACGAAATGAGCCTGAGTTTTTGCGTTTCTTCGACTTCCTGAAAAATAGGCATTCCTTTGCCAAGGATCGCGGGGTTTACAAATAAGTGCAGCTCATCGATGAGTTTCTCCCTGATCAAAGAGGAAACGAACTGACCGCCGCCATAAGCGATCATATCATTGCCTGGCTGCTGTTTAAGTGCTTTGATTTTCCAGGCGAAATCCCCGTTTTCAACATCAGTGTTGTCCCATTCCGATTCAGTCAAGGTTTTGCTGAATACGATTTTGGGTGTCTCAGAATACTTGATCCCTGCCTCTTTTTCAGGATTGTCGTTGTCTTTGGCAACAGCGGCCCAATGCGGAATAAAGCCTGTTGCCAGGTTTTTGCCAAGCAAAATCAGATCGACAGGCTGAGTAATATCGTCAACATACTTTTTAATGTCGTCAGACCAGTCAAAGCTCATCCAATCCATTTCACCGTTTGGTCCTGAAATAAAACCATCGATGGTCATTTGCACTTGTAATTTTAGTTTTCTCATGCTCTCTTTGCTTTAAATTATGAAACTAATCAGTTGCAAATATATGCGAAACTATTCGGTTTCGCAAATTTCTCTTCAACCATCAGGACCTGAAAATTGAAAGATGTCATCACGATTTGTGATGACAAAGAATAACCCGGACCAGGCATAGCAAAAGCAAATCAAAGGCCTCAGTCAACTCATCTGCCCATAGCGATTCCTAATTGGGCCCAAACCCGAGCCCAAAATTCAGTATCACGGCGATTTTTTCGATGGTTGTTTCGCGCGAATACACTTCTTGCTCTATGGCTTCGAAGTGGATGGGAATTGGGCTGTCTTTTGCCACCAGACTGATGAAGTCGGCAATACGCTCGGCCGTGCCTTTGTCTTCGAAATACAAGTCTGATTTCTTCTCGCCCCTATGTACGACGAGATGGTACACCTGTGACATACGATACTGTTTAAATAGTTGTTTAAATTCTCAAAAGCATATCAAAGGCCACTTGATATTTCAAAGATAATACACCTTTTTAAAATTTACAATTAGTTTATTATCATGGATTTTAAATAATAGCAGGAGTGTTTTTTCCTTTACAGGAAAAACTGAGATATGGCTATCCCGACTACACGGACAAAAGAAAATGCCCGGATTATGATTGACGAGGACCTTTGTAACGGTTGTGGTCTTTGTGTAACGGTTTGCAAGGATTTCAGCATTGAAATTGCTGATCGAAAGGTGCGGCAAACGGAGCATCCTGTGTTTGGCTGCATCGGTTGCGGCCATTGCATGATGATCTGTCCCACAGGGGCCATCAGAATTGAGGGGCGCTGCTCCTCTTCTTCCGATCTGCTCGACCTGCCTGACCGTCAAAGTGCAGCCTCGCCCGAAGCGCTGAAGGCGTTGTTGCAAAGAAGGCGCAGCATCAGGGAATCTAAGGACGTCCCGGTTGAGAAAGAATTGATTAACCAGGTGCTGGAGGCGGCGCAAACGGCGCCGATGGGACTGCCGCCTTCGGATGTGCACGTACTCGTGCTTGACGACGAAGATAAGGTGCGTGCCTTTGCTGAAGACTTTTGCGGTTACCTCGAAAACATGAAATGGTTTACTTCCGGGTGGTTCCTTACCCTGATGCGGCCATTTTGGGGGAAGGCCAATGATGAGCTGTTCCGGGGTTTTGTCAAACCCTGCATGGATACTTACCTGGAGCATATGCGAAAAGGAGTGAACGTGGTCAACTACGATGCTCCGGGCGCGCTGTACTTTTACGGATCGCCTTTCTGTGATCCCGCCGACCCGCTGATCGCCGCCACCTATGCCATGCTGGCCGCCGAATCGCTCGGATTGGGAACCTGTATGCTGGGAGCCATTCATCCCATGATCCAGAGCGGAGCGGCTGCGAAACGGTTCCGTGAGAAGCACGGCATCCGACATACCAGCCGTGAAGGCGTATTTGTGATCATGGGTTACCCGGCCGTGAAATACCACAAAACGATCCGAAGAAGCTTCGCAGCAGTGGACTGGGCCTGACCGAAACTTGTTTATGAGGCTGCCGGTTGTGATGAAATTTCGTATGTAAACGAAAAACTTTGACAGGTTAGATAAAACTTTCAGCCCGGCTCCCGAAAGCTTTAGGGATGATTAAAACTTTTTCGATATTTGTGGTGTGGGACTGTTTCATGGGTTATGCCCGGCAGTCCTTTCAAATTTGTTACTCTATGATGACAATTATTGACCTGAATACCTGGAAGCGAAAGGAACATTTTGAATTCTTTTACCGGGCCGATCATCCCCAGTATAATATTTGCGCCAATATTGACCTGACCCGGTTTTTGGCCTGCTGCAGGGACAATCGCCTGCCGCTGTATTATGCATTGATTTATGCCGTGACCGATGTGGCCAATCACTGCGAGAACTTCAGATACCGCATCCGCGAAAATAAGCAGGTTGTGCTGCACGACCGGGTGCATCCTTCTTTTACTGAAATGAGCAGGGACAGTGCGGACGATCTGTTTAAGCTGCTCATCGCGGACATGAAAGACAATATGCCCGATTTTATCCGTTCGGCCAGGGAAGTCTCGGCCAACCAGTCAGCTTATTTTGACCTGGGACCGGCCGCCGGGAGAGACGATTTTCTTTATATTACCTGCATCCCGTGGATCTCTTTCACCCATATGTCACATACCATTACACTCAACAGAAATGACGCCGTACCCCGGATTTCCTGGGGAAAATATTTTAATGAAGGAGAAAAGATATTGCTTCCGTTCTCAGTTCAGGTGCATCATGCTTTGGTTGACGGCTTCCACGTCGGTGAATATTTCAAAAAACTGCAGGAATACCTGGACAGCTTCAGACCAGCTTGACGGAAGTGAATTCATGCCCGATCTTATGCAGGGC
>Ga0074195_1001959_pt1 | contig 25413 bp, 31 predicted proteins | sample EPASupsiteHSE623_FD_64525 | JGI IMG/M metagenome (GOLD analysis project Ga0074195, IMG submission 64525) | Bioremediated contaminated groundwater from EPA Superfund site, New Mexico - Sample HSE6-23 | ecosystem: Environmental > Aquatic > Deep subsurface > Groundwater > Contaminated ... | reverse complement strand
AACTGCCTGACGACCTTGATGCAGGTAAAATCTACTTGCTGGGCGAAGCTGAATATTTATGGAGCGCGGTGATGGTCTGCCCCTGCGGGTGCAATGCGACGCTCCATATGAATCTGCTGCCAGATGCCAAACCACGATGGTCTACATTAGAGCATAGCGATGGAACCGTTACGTTGCATCCTTCAGTGTGGCGTAAGGTTGGCTGTCACAGCCATTTCTTTGTCCGAAAAGGCCGAATAGTGTGGGTTAACGAAAAGGAATGATTTTTCAGTAAAGCAAAGCTTGTTAACATTGATATTTATGTTGAAATTTTGCCGGGTTTTGCTATAGATTGATTGTTTTTTCAGTCAACCTGAAGTTGCGAAGTTACAGTAGATGCCTTGCTCTCCGGTAGTTAAGGTTTTTTGCGTTTCAAACCTTTCCAGCCATAACGCATCAGGCACGAGGCAAATCAACTTAATTGCAATCTTGAATGGTCCCGCGTGATTAACTACGAGATTCTGGAAATAAACCGACTCGAAGACTACGACCGACTGCTGGCAGTCATCGACAATCCAGTCTATATTAATCAGCTTGTCGTCGACGAAATCAAAACAAGAATTGGCTTGAGATGTAAACGGGTAGTGGTTGAATCGCTTTACCGGGACTTTGACTTCAGCAGCATATACAGCAGTTTTTACTCAAAGAAACACAAGTTTTTGCCAAAAGAATGCTTTAGGATACATTTTTTTACCGATGTTGACTTGTCTCTTAGTGGTTATGGCGGATTTATGGTTTTACGGCCATCGGCTATCGGAGACAACAGGGGGCGATCGCATATAAAGCCTGAGCTACTGGTTGAAGCGGACAAGTCTTTCATCATGCTGGCACCGTCAAAATCGCATATTCTCGGTGTGAAGCATAAGGTTGAGGCTTTCCCATGGATGGCTCAAGAGACAGACATCTCAAGGTGTGCCCATAGTGCTGCTTGGTCAATCATACGTTATTTTTCTGACAAATACGCACACTACAAACAGCGGTCCATTAACGACATCGTTGAAATGACTCCCCGTTATTTGAACCGAAAGACTCCTTCCGAGGGTCTAAATTTTTTGCAGTTGTCAGAAATATTTACTGCTGCAGGTTTTCACCCACTGTTTCTGAGAAAAGGGAATGAACCTGAAAGCAAGGATAGATTTTACGCAAGTCTGTTTGCCTATATAGAATCTGGAATTCCTATTATCGCGGCACTGCCCAAACAAGAACATGCAATTTCTATAATTGGGCATGGTGAAATCAATCAGCAGAAAGTTGACAGCTATTACGCAACGTCGTCTACTTTGTCCCATCATTTCATCGACTCATTGATAGCTGTTGACGATAATTTCCTTCCATACAGGCTTGTTACGCAAACGGCCTCAACAAGTACGGCATATGGAATTGAGGATATAGAGCACGTCTTAATTCCACTATATGAGAAGATGTTTTTGCCAGCTGATATTGTCATTAAATACGTCAAGGCGTTCCTAATAACAAAACAAATAGCAGTACCAGATAATGCGATAATAAGACCATATATAACTTCATCTCGTTCACTGAAGTCCAAAACTAGATTGAATGCTACTATGAACGACGATTTAAAGGAAATAATACTCAAAACACCAATGCCTCAATTTATTTGGTGTGTTGATATTTCAACCATTGAAGAATATAAGCAACACAAAAACTCAGCTCGCCTCATCATAGATGTTACGGCTGCTACTGACGACATAAACCCCTGGCTTCTCGTTCATGACACCAACACAGTCTTCTATTACGATATTCAAGAGGGCTGGATACAGGAAGATTTTGCTATAGCACCTTACGATATGTACAAAAATAATTTAGAGGAGGTTAGTTTATGAGGATGGAAGAGTTACTGAAAAGCAAACGCAGTACAGGGCGCAAGGTAACAACTCCAACTAATGCAGTCTACGTTGATCTTTGCAATAAGCAGGGAAAGGTAGAAACAAGAGAAATAATGAAGGACTATGCCCTGGCATTGAAAGAAGCCAGTAGTATTTATATTCGCTGATATCAGAGTTAGTTAGATTCCTATGCAAAAATGACCCGCTGCACAACAGGCCATTTTTGTTCAATCGAAGATATGAAAAGCCCGTAGTCACTTCTGCTACGGGCTTTTGCTTTTGTGTGCCGGCAGTACGCGGGGCGTTTATCTAAATTAATCAATTGTATCGATTGAAACATTTAAGATGTAGTGCTCAACGTCAGGGGCACATTTCCCCACCTGAGATATTCAACAGTATGAATGAAGCCGCTCGTAACACAAGCTCGCAACGAAAGGCAACTTTGCTCTTTCCTAGCTCTCTCCTTGTAAAATGACCCGTAAATTGGTAGAGTTACGCCCAATTTTGGAGCTTTGCCAATGAGTGTCAAAACTGTTTTTCTTGCAGCATTGTCTATAGGTAGAGATCGAATCTTGGTATAGAAAGGCGGTAAAAGTGAGTACTTTCAGCTATGACCCTAACGAGCCATCTGTCAAAGATCGCTGTAATGTGATTAAGTTGTACACCCAGGCCAATGCACTCCGTCATTCTCCAAACGAATTCATCCAGGCAAGGCAAGATGCTGACAATGCCATTACAGCATGGCTTGATAGGTACGGTCCTCACCCAAAACATCAGACAGGCGCGTGAATGTTCTGCACTGTCTTCGCCTGGTACAACAACCAGCCTAATGGAGCATAAGCTTGCCTGATTCAACCGAAGTAATAATGGTTTCGGATGATTGCAGTTCGCAATCGACTGAGACGAAAATTGACGAGGATGGGGTCGATGTACCTTGGGACAGCATCAACCCGGAAACACTTCGCAACCTGATTTCCGAATTCGTAACCCGGGAATGGCCAGACACGGAATACTCCCTTGAAACGAAAATTGACCAAGTGCTGAAGCAACTCCGTACCGGGCAGGCGAAAATAGCCTTCGACCTGGTATCCAAGACCTGTAACATCATCCCGAGTAGGTGATCGCATCGATGGAGAAACGATTCTTCCCCCTCTCCGCTATCACAAAGCGGATCAATGAACTGCTGGAGCCTGCCATTAGCAAGCAGTTCTGGGTCAAGGCCGAGATATCCACTGGCCGGGAACGAGGTGGAGCTTTTTACTGTGATCTGGTTGAAACGGACGCCGGCGGAAAAATCGTCGCAAAGATAGCCTGCACCATCTGGCAGAGAGAACTCGCCACCATAAAGGAGCTGTTCAAGGCCAGGAACATGGATCTTGTGCTGATAAATGGCACGGTGGTTGGCTTTCTCTGTTCTCTTCAGTTTAGTCCCCAGTATGGCTTGTCCCTCAGAGTCATTGATGCCGATCCATCGATTGCTTTGGGTGAAATGGAACTGAAAAAGAGGGAGATCATCGAGCGCCTGCACAAGGAAGGGCTGTTCGAGACGAACAAGGATCGTTTCGTACCGATCCTCCCGATAAAGCTCGGCCTGATTACCAGTGCCGGGAGCGCGGCATACAATGACTTCATCCAGACCCTCACGGCGTCAGGCTACGGCTTCAAGATTTACCTGGCCGATGCTATGGTTCAGGGTGACCAGACAGAAAAATCGGTCCTTCGAGCCTTGGATGCCCTTACCGGACTCGATGTCGATCTTGTGCTTATCCTCCGAGGTGGCGGCAGCAAGACTGATCTCTACTTCCTAGATAATGAGGCCATTGCCAGGAAAATTGCCGGATACCCCAAGCCGGTGTGGACCGGTATCGGTCACGAAATCGATACGAGTATCCTGGACTATATCGCCAATCGCTCCTTCAAGACTCCAACGGCGGCGGCAGAGGAGCTGGTGGCTCGCTTTGTCCAGATGCGCCGGCAGTTGGACGAGGCAACCAACACCTTGAAGACCGTCTGGGCCTACCGGTTGAAAATAGACCAGGACTATCTGGCAAGGGCGGTGACCGGCATCCAGCAGGGGCCGAGAAAACTGCTTGATGTGACAGCAAGTTGCTTGAGGGAGCAGGCACAAGAACTGCGTGCCCGGGTACAGCGTCGGTTGTCAACTGAGCAGATTGGAATAGGGAGAAGAAGGGAAAAATTACGTTCTCTCCCGCTGACACTGACCAAAAATCACTTGGAACGCCTAACAGCAAAACGCCAAAAACTCTCATCAGGAGTGACTCACTGTCTTACCCGAACAGGAGAGACTCTGTCCGGACTGAAACAACGCTTTGAAAAAGATCGCTTTCTGCGGCGCCTGGCAGCTGAACGCGAGCGCAACGAGAAAAACCGGCAGCAATTGAAAACCCGGTTCTTTTCGGCATTCAAAATGAAATTGATGCTTCTCACGAACATCAAGGGGCGGTTAAAGCAAGAGCGGGTTTTGCAGAGGATTGCTTTGGCTCGTACCAGTCTGAATGACAAAATGGCCACCCTGAAAGCTATCGACCCGCAGACTGTTTTGAAGCGTGGCTTTGCCCTTGTCTACAGCCAACAGGGCACTCTTGTCAGATCCATTGCTGATGTCGCTGAAAAGCAGCTTATTCAAACCCGCTTAGCTGATGGTTCTCTGATCAGCGAAGTTACTGCAAAGGAGATAAACCATGAGTGACACTACCGAACCTACTTATGAGCAAAAAGTAGAAAAGCTGGACGAGATCCTAACTAAGCTTGATAATTCTGAGACCCCCATCGACAAACTTGCTGAAGATGTCAAGGAAGGAGCCCGGTTAATCAGGGAACTGGACAAAAAACTCAAACAGGTTGAGACTGAAGTGCTTGATGCCTTTAAGGAACTTGAAAGCGACTGATATTTATAGAGGACACGGCAAATGACCAAGGCAGACATTGTTGAAAGAATCCATACCAACACAGGAATGACCCAGAAGGAGTCAATGGAAATGGTGGAGGCGGTCTTTTCCATCATGAAATCGACCCTTGAAACCGGTGTGACTTTGAAAATCTCTGGCTTCGGCAGTTTTGTGGTGAAACAGAAAAACGACCGGCGGGGCCGCAATCCTCAGACGGGCGAAGCGATCACCATTGAGGCGCGGCGTATATTAACCTTTAAGCCAAGCACTGTGCTGCGCGATGCAATCAACAAGTAGCGATTACAGTAACAGTGAGGATGTGACCTCATGAAGTTTGGAATTCGTACACCGTCGCTGACGAAACGGATTGCTGCACGGACATCATTGAAGAGATACGTCCGGCAGTCGTTGGGGCTCAAAGCTCCGAGAGGATGGGGTTGGCTGACGAATCCCAAGAAGGCGGCCTATAACAGAGTCTACAATCGGACGTCTGTAGGTTGCCTGATCCCGTTGACAGTAATTTTCATGATTATTTCCCTTGCGGTATTCGCTCTGGCGAAGATTCGATAAAAGAAGGATTACGTTGGAAAAGACAGCCAAAGAGATAACGATGAATCCGATTGAAGCGGAGATCGCTGTAACAGGCCTCCATGCGACTGGCGATTACAAGGTGTTGCGCAGAATGAACCTGAGCCAGGACAACCGCTTCGCCGGTAAAAATATAGCCAATCCCAGGATCGGTCTCTGCCTTGACACGGAAACAACCGGGTTGAACCCTGCTTGCGACAAGATAATTGAGCTTGGGATTGTGGCCTTTCTGTATGACCCGCTGACCGCTGGAATAATAAAGATCATCGACCGGTATGCAGGATTTGAAGACCCTGGAATTCCTCTTTCATCTGAAACAACGGCGATTACCGGCATCAATGATGAGATGGTGTCTGGCCAGGCCTTTGATGATGACTATGTCTGCCGACTTGCTCATCAAGCGAGCCTGGTGATTGCTCACAATGCCGCGTTTGACCGCAAGTTCGTCGAGGCGCGATTTCCGGTCTTCTCAAAAGTTCCCTGGGGCTGTTCAATGACGCAGGTTGACTGGCAGGCCGAGAGGATTTCCACCCGGGTTCTGGAATACCTATTGTTCAAGTTCGGCTGGTTTATCAATGCCCATCGTGCCTTGGACGATGCTGAAGGACTGCTCGGTATTATTCTGGAATCTCTTCCTGTCAGTGGTACCCCAATATTCAAAGTGTTGTTGGAGAGATCTGATGAGGTCACCGCGAAAGTCTGCGCGGTAGGGGCCCCCTTTGATAAGAAGGACGTACTAAAACAGAGAGGATACCGCTGGAATGACGGGGCGCAAGGCGGCTGCAAGTCATGGTGGACAAGTGTTCCCGGGGATATGGAGAGAGAGGAACTTGCTTGGCTTGCCAACGAAATTTATCCTCGTGGCACAACGGACAGCGTCGAGATAACCAGAGTCAACGCACTTGATCGCTTCTCAATTCGGGAGAGATAGTCATGTACGTTGACTTCAGAATCTTAAATTAGCAATGCCCTCACTGCTGGCAGTCGATCTCGGGCTGAAAACTGGCCTGGCTCTTTTTAAAGGGCAAGGCAAACTCCTCTGGTACCTCTCCCATAATTATGGCACGACTGAACGGCTTAAACGCGCGGTTCCAAAGATAATGGATGGAATTCCTGATTTGGCTGTGATTGTTATAGAAGGAGGGGGCAATCTGGCTACCGTCTGGGAAAAGGAAGCCGAACGTCGTGGTATTACGTCGCTTCAGATCAGTGCCAGAGAATGGCGGCTCCTATTTCTATATTCACGGGAACAGCGTTCAGGAGTTGAGGCAAAGAGGTACGCCGGCGAAACCGCTCGCAAGGTCATAGATTGGTCAAATGCTCCCCGACCAACCTCTCTCAGGCATGATGCTGCAGAGGCAATCATGATCGGCCTATGGGGGGTGCTACACATGGGGTGGCTGAGCAAACTCCCGGAGGGTCTGCATCGATGACGAGCATCAGTAGCGAAACAGTAAGGTCTGCCCAGAAATTTCTATCCGATGCAGATCCCGTAATGAAGGGGCTCATCGAACAGTCTGCTGCGTTTGGCCTTAAGCCTGATCTCAGTCAGTCTCCATTTGAAGCTCTTTCCCGCGCTGTCGCTTCCCAACAACTGCATGGTGCGGCTGCCGAAGCAATTCTTGGTCGATTCATCAAGCTGGTTCCTGGCAAAACGTTTCCCGACCCGGACGACATCGATGTATTGACTGACGAACAAATACGTTCAGCGGGGTTCTCACGGGGGAAAATTCTAACCTTGAGGGACCTGGCACTTAAAGTCAAACAGGGTACAGTTCCGTCCATGCAAGAGATTGCAACATTGGACGACAATGAAATTGTGTCGAGGATTACCCAGGTGCGTGGCATAGGTCGGTGGACGGTGGAGATGCTCCTGATTTTCAGTCTGGGACGCATGGATGTCCTGCCAGTAGATGACTTTGGTGTCAGGAAAGGATTCTCTCGTGCGTATGGCCTATCGGAAATGCCAAAGCCAAAAGTGATACTCCTCCATGGAGAACGATGGCGGCCATATCGAACAATTGCCAGTTGGTATCTTTGGCGAGCAGCTTATGAATGATTAGACTTTCAGTAGGTTAGTATATATAAAAGTCAAAATTCACTCCATGGAGGCCACATGAACAAATCGGATCTCGTAGCAAAGATTGCTGAAGGTGCGGAACTGACCAAAGTCCAAGCTGAGAAGGCGCTCAACAGCTTCATTGCTGAAACCACAGCCGCCCTCAAAGCCGGCGATAAAATTACACTCGTCGGTTTTGGAACGTTCAGTGCCGTAACCCGTGCCGCCCGTACAGGCAGAAACCCACAGACTGGTAAGGCATTAAAGATTGCTGCTAAAACTAACGGTAAATTCACACCAGGCAAGGCACTGAAGGATCTGACAGCCAAGCCTGCCAAAGCATCAAAGGCTCCAGCCAAAAAGAAGTAGTCAAAGTGCCGATAAGTTAAGTAGCCGATACGTCATCATTTGTAGAAATCATCGATAATATCATCCGGGGTCAGATCAAAATCATCAGCAATTTTGATCTGGCCCTTTGCTGTACCAAAAATTCTGATCGGTTCAATACAATCAGCAGTATCGTTTTTCGGGCTGTTGACTATTGGAGAGACGGGATAGGCATTCAGAATATCTGAATGACAAGGTCGACAAAGCTCCTGCAGCAGAACGCCATCTGTCAGCTTGGGGTTGAGCCACGTTGCATGGTCTTCATGGCTCAGAATGACCGGCATCCTGTCATGTATGGGTGCCATAAGCTCATTCGCGCTGGTTGTCAGGATGGAACAGGACTCTATTATCTGGCCATCGCTTCCTTGCCAATGTTCCCATAACCCAGCAATCGATAATGGACTTCCATCAACCATCCGAAAATACCACGGCTGTTTTCTTTTCCCATCCTGCCGCTGCCATTCGTAAAATCCTCCTGAAGGAATGACGCATCGACGGCGCTTGAAGGCCGACCGGAATGACGGCTTCTCTGCAGCGGTTTCCGACCGGGCGTTGATAAGACTGTTACCAATAGAGATGTCTTTTGCCCAGGAAGGGATGAGTCCCCACCGAACGAAGGTCAGCTCCCGACTACCTTCCACATCCTCCCTGACAATGGGTATTGTCTGGGAGGGAGTAACATTGTATCTAGGGTGGAGTTCCCGCTCTATCTTTTTAATGATACCATAGATCTCGGTGATCATTTCTGGGGACAGATCAATAACTAGACGACCGCACATGAGTTACCTCAACGGGACTTGAGCTATCCATTCTTTGATTACTTCAACCGTTGCAAGCTCGCCAAAAACATAGATGGATTTGTTTGAAAGTTCAGCGCCTTTGCCGCCTTCGTAAATAATACCAAGCATCCCATAGTGTTCGGAGGTACTCCAGAAAATAGGACCACCACTCATGCCACTGTAGTCAATATTTTCTGGAATATTGTCAATTTCGCTGAACATGGTGAAACGGCCTGTCGGAACCGCTTGTAATTCAGCCAAAATTTCTACTTGTGGCATAGAAACTCTGAAACCTGTATTTTCTTGTATTCTGTACTTCATTGTCTCCGGAAATCCTATGGCATAACCATATGATATTCTTTGAGGTAACTTATTGTTTTGATCAAGGTCAATCGGTATCTTGCCTATAGCTAGTGGGAAATCTGGCCTCAGTTCTCTTATTGCTATATCAAGATTTGGCATTCCTATCTGAGGTTTTGGTCGAACAAATCTATCAAGAACAAAATAAAAACCGTTCACCATGGTTCGCATAGAATGGCTATCAAGATTCCCTGATTTATCAATCTGACTTCTATAGTGCTCGATTACATGCCAGCAAGTAATTCCAAAAACTTTTCCGTCAGATTTGACGAATGTGAGAGTTCCGTTCCGAAGGTCATCGCTTGGCTTGGCAAAATCGAACCTACCATCATTGGTTGTTGCGAAATTTTGAGTAACTACCAGAGAGGCGCAGTGAATGGATGGATTCTTGTATAATTGTTCGCAAATTGTGTACTTCATTTACAATCCATTTTTTATTCAAAGTTTTACGCAAACATAAATTTCCGGGGCATTGAACAATTATTAACGTGCGGAGCCAGATTCATTTTTCACAATTTTCAGACGCATTGAACATTTCTTATCCCCTCCGGTTTCCAGGCCGGCGAGATCACATGTGAACCTTTCTCCTCATTGTTACCCAAAAGACTGCCATACGTCACGGTAAAATCGCCGAACCGATCATTAACCGTATCCATAGCGTTGATCATGAAGGCCTTCCGGCGTTCCTCCTCAAACAGGGGCAACTGTTCGCGCTGGTAACAGAGATTGGTGATTCTTACCCCCAGCAGGCGAACGGGCTGTTCCAATTCAATGCTATCCAGGATCTTAATGGCGCCCTGGTAAATATCATCACTCTGGTTGACATGACAGGAAAGGGTTTCCTGTTTTCCGAAGGTGCTGAAGTCGGCATAACGAATGGTCAGATGAACCGTCTTGCCGGCCACCCCGTAGCGCCGAGCCCGACGCCCAACCATTTCTGAGAGCTGCAGCAGGTAACGCAGGATCTCGTTTCGGCTGCTGATATCCCTTTTGAGGGTCATTGAATGCCCGACGGATTTAACCTCCTCGGCATCTTCTGCCGGGATTACCGGGGAATCGTCAATCCCTTGGCCCATCTGCTTCAACCGGCTACCGATGATACCGAATTTTCTCTTCAACCGTCCCTCATCGCAACGCCCCAGATCCCCGCAGGTATAGATGCTCATCATATTGAGATGTCGCTCCATTTTTTTACCGATGCCGCACAGTTCCTTTATCGGCATATGTTCCAGAGTTGAACTGACTTTATCGGGCGTGATGATGGTAAGCCCGTCAGGTTTCATCATTTCCGAGGCAAGCTTTGCCAGCAGCTTGTTCGGAGCAATGCCAATTGAACAGGTAATATCGAACTGGTGCTTGATCCGTGCTTTGAGCAGATAGGAGATGTTTTCAGCACTGTTGAATATCGACAGAGAATGGGTCACATCCAAGAACGCTTCGTCGATGCTGAAAACTTCTACCAAGGGAGTGTAGTCCAGCATCATTTTCATGATTTGAGCAGAGGTGTGGGTATATTTCCGGTTGTCAGCCGGTACCATGATAACTTCCGGGCAGAGTCGTTTGGCCTCGTACAGCATCATGCCGGTCTTGACCCCGAATTTCCTGGCCTCATAGCTTGCCGTGAGGATTACTGTTCGCTGCTGCGAACCTGTGACCACGATAGGCTTCCCTTTGAGGTCGGGGTTGTATGACTGTTCAACGGAGGCAAAAAAGCTATTCATATCGAGATGCATGACAACCCGGTTGTCCATCACTTCACCTCTATCCCGTTCAATAGCCAGCTTTGGTTGAGCGTGTTATAGACCAGATCGTAGAGGGCTTCACCGTCCGTAACAGAAAAATGCAGGAGCGTTGCGGCACCAGTCTGCTCCTTCCAGTGATATGTTGTCTCCAGGATGGTATGCTTGCGGTTATGCCAGTCGAACCAGACCGGCTTGATCAGCCTACCAGGGGTAAAGATCGTGGCAATCCGTATTTGTTCCTTGATTCTCTCCAAGGTCTACTCCAACTGACGATAAATTCCGACTACTTTGCCAACTATCGACACGGTTTTCTCTGGGCCCACATATATCGGTTCCATATTAGGGTTGGCGGGTTGCAAACGGATGCGATTCGGTTCGCGGTGAAACCACTTGAGGGTCGCCTCCCCATCCACCATGACAACTACGGTATCGCGGTTCTCCGCCACCGGTTGAGGACGAACCAGCGCGAGGTCTCCATCAAAAATTCCTGCACCGATCATTGAGTCCCCCTTCACCCGCAAAAAAAAGCAGCCATCCCCTTTAACCTGCCCCTGATCAACGGAAAAGAATCCCTGGATGTCTTCGACCGCCGGTTGTAAGTGGCCGGCGCGAACTGTGCCAACGATTGGAAGTGAAATTGACTGCCCTCCGTGTGACGTAAGCACTATCCCGCGTGATGCCCCTGTTTTTTTGAGCCATCCTTTTTTTTCGAGCACTTCAAGATGCCGATTCACCCCAGAAGGGCTGCTGACACCAAGGTGAGCCGCGATGTCACGCACTGTCGGTGAGTATCCATGCGTCTGCGTAAAACGTGTAATGAAGTCCAATACCTTTTGCTGCCGGTCAGTAAGGGCGATCACAGCACTCTCCTCAAAATAGTGTACACCTGTTCACTATATACTCTCGATCATATCTTCTTGTCAAGACGGTGCCACCTTCCCCCCTACAAGATTATCAGTCAGGAGGAACAAATGTGTCGATTACCAGGCATCTGCCTGCTCATGATCAGTCTTGTCTGCGTGCCGATCCAGGCCCGTGCTTTCTGCTTCGAGGAGGCCGGGAGTCAATACGGCATATCGCCACAACTGCTCTGGAGTATTGCCAAGACGGAGAGCAACTTCAACCCCCGTGCGATCAATCGCAACAGTAACGGAACCTACGATTACGGTCTGATGCAGATCAATTCAAGTTGGGCCAAGAGACTTGGCAAAACATGGAATGAACTGGGAGAGCCATGCACGAATGTAAAGGTGGGAGCCTGGGTGCTGGCCCAATGTATCCAGGATTATGGCTACACTTGGCGGGCTGTCGGTTGTTACAACTCGCGCACCCCGTCGAAGGGGGACCGTTACGCCGGAAAAGTGTATCGCATCCTCGCTGAGCATACGAAGCCACAGGCAGCGACGCTCATAGCAGCCATCAGCACGCACAGGATCGAATCACCATGGGATGAGGTGTTCGGCAATGCTCTCCGCTGATCTACTCCACAAATACGGATTGCCGGAGGACGAGATAGTCGATGCTGTTGAATGCGCTGTGGCGAAGACACTGATGGCGGCTTTTCAGAGGACGGTTACTGTCCGGGCAGAGGGGGAGCTGGAAATTATTGCCTATCCCAAGCTGGGACACCCGGTCGAGATGCATTTGAAGGACATTCCCAAGAAACTCCGCCGGCATATCATTCACAGTGTCGAAGCGGAACTGCAAAAACGCCAGATCCTGCTGGAAGCAAAAAAACTGCAGGAACTTCAGGGGAGGGTTTTTTGTGGCGCCGTGGGACGTATCGGTTCCCGAGGGACATTACACGTAACTCTGGAAATTGATGACTTACTTAAGCCTCTCATCCTGTTCGGAGAATGCCCATTACGCTATCAGCCGCCACATGAACGTTCCCGTTATCGCATAGGTGAGCAGCGCAGCTTTCTGGTGACAAGTGTGCGCCCCGTCATGGTGGGAGGCGACATTGCAAAGGTTCGACTCATCCTGAACCGGACATCTCGTGTTTTGCCGGCTCTGCTGCTTCAGGATCTGACCGGTATTGCCGGGATCAAATGTCGACGGCGTATTGCTGGAGGGTTCAGTGAAGTTGTTACGCCGGTTCGGATACCCAAAAAATCGATTAATACAGTCGGAAAGGAGTTGAGGGAACATGTTCAAGTCCTCATCGCACCGTAGCACCACCAACCCGGAATTCATGACCTCCATCGGCACTGGAGTCCAGATGGAACGACCAACCCGGATCGTTCCGATATCGATACCTGATGAATACCGAAAAAGGCACATGTTTGTATTTGGCACTACCGGGGTCGGCAAAACGCGACTCTGCGAGAACCTAATTGAGCAGGACATCATGAAAGGCAACAGCGTGGTCTACTTCGACCCCAAAGGTGACCAGCAGATCTTCACCAAGATCTTCGAGGTTGCCCGTAGGGCGGAGAGACTCAAGGATTTGATGCTGGTGACACCGATTTTCCCGGAATACTCAGCGGTCATCGATCCTATGGCCTATTACTTCATGCCGGACGAACTCGTCGGACACATCGTTTCAGGCATCCAGGGAGGACGTGAGCCATTCTACCGAAACATTGCAAAGGAAATCACTACTGCCATCATCTCAGCCAATATCATCATCGCCGATTGGGAAAAGCGTCTTCCCAAGCAAAACATGGATTCCATCAGACAAAGCATCCGCCGCTCATCATTGAGCAGCACAATGGGGCTACTGCAGGAAATCAAGACACCCGAGGCGCTGCTAAACGCCGGCATGATCCAGGACATCCTCGAATCTCCCCAGGAGTATTACTCGAAGGTGTCTTCAACATTGCGCACCTGCTTGATGGAGCTTTCCTCCGGGAACATCGGCAAGATTATCGGCCAAGCCGACAGCAACCGCTTCATCAGCCGACTTGAACGAAAGAAAGGGGTAATCATGGTCGTGCACACCGGTACCATGATTACCAGGGAGGCAGCCACAACACTTGGCAAAGTCCTCTTGTCGATGATCCAGTCTTTCATCGGCAGGGTCTATCTCTCTGACAAGCAGAAAGTATTCCCTCCGCTGTCCATCTACATAGATGAAGCCCAGAGCCTGTTCTACCAAGGTATTGAGGACCTTTTCGCGAAGGCTGGGTCAGCAGACGTGATGGTGCATGCCTTCGCTCAGTCCGTGAACCAAATATATGCCGCTATTGGCGAGGAATACGGTAAATCGATCCTCGACAACACCAACACCAAAATCTTTATGCGCTGTTCAGATGCAGAAACTTCAGAGTATGTCGTGCGGCACTTTGGCGTACGCAACGTGCTGACCGGCATTTTCGGGTCCAACCAGGTCACTACCCGTGAAGTGGAACAGGACATTTTGAAAGTGCAGGATATTCTGGGACTGCAGCCAAGGGAATTCTACATGCTGACCTACTCCGGTAGGTACAAGGGTGTGACTCGTGATGCCAGAGACCCGCAGTTGAAGATAGTCTTCCCGTCGGCGCCATCTTCCATAACCATGAGCAGAGGGGCCGCATGATAATCCTGCTCTACTGCTGTGGCGTTATCGGTTTCCTGATGGTCACGTACAACCTGTGGCGAATTTTAACCAGGCGTCCGGCTGAAGTAGTTCAAGATCCGTGGGTTCCACTGTCAATTTCGGAACTGGAACCGGATGATGACCTGCCATGCACCGACCTCGCCACGGTGTCTTCAGTATGGACAGGCCGTGTTGTTCACTTCACTGATCTGTCTCGACTCTGGCGTGAACCTACTCCAAAACAGGAGGAGGAAGCCGCATTTCCACGACCGACATTCCGGCATTCGGAGATTGAAGAGTTCTACAGGGACATTGTGGAACCGGAACCGCTTATTAACGGGAAACGCAAGTCTGTGATCGTATATCTGCTGAAGATCCTTGACTCGGAAGGTACTTGCCCATCGGTTGTCGGAATCAAGAAATACGCAGCTGTCGGCAAGCAGATATCAGATCCGGATTCGGCCTACGGGGCAGTAGCTCTTGCCCAATTGGCTACCGTACCACTCTATCGGCATTCCCTGGGTGTTGCCCGCAAGTTCGTAGAAAAGAACTCTGAAAGAATCATGCTCCCTACAGTCCTCATCGTGTCACTGGCGCATGACATCGGGAAAATTCCCTCTTTCCACAGCCAGTATTATTCGACTGCAGATCATCCGCAAATAGCGCTCCTCATACTCGCGAGCATTCCGGAATACGTTGCGCTGTCGAACAGGGCTGAGCTCGACAGCATCATCCGCAACCATCACCAGATAACTCCGAACAACCCGCTCACGGCCTGCTTGAAGCGGTGTGACCAGGAGGCCCGTAATGATGAGATGGGGGCTTTTCTTGGGCAGATGGCGCAGGTGAGGGCTTCCGAAGAAAGTTCGCTGCCGATAGCTGAGTCACTGCCACAACCTGATGTGCCTGTCGCTACAGAAAGCATTTCGCAGGAATGGGATCACCCGCTCGGATCTCCAGAATCGGGAAAGTACGTTCCCCAGAAGATAAAGCTTCCTGCATGGTTCAATGCAGATGCGATCCTTGGTGGCATCCACGGATTGATCAACCAGGTGGAGAAAACTTCGTCCGGAGTCAAGTGGCTGGCCGTTTCACTGCCGAACGGGTTGGTCTATGTGAAGCCAGAAGCACTTTGGCAGGTGATCCATCAAGTTAGCGATGGCGATCCCATGATCTTGGTGGCTGATGCTGATGAAGAAACCAAACGTAATCTTCTCCATACTGTCGTCTGGGAACTGAGTGCCTCCAGAGATGCCATTGCCACGGAACTCATGACCAATGCTTACTACACGACGAATGCATCCATCGTGTCGAATAACGATAAGTCATTCAGCAAACTCCTGATCCCGTTCAGAGTCGATGCCTTTGGTGTGCTCACCTCTGAACTGGAAAGCGCCAAACCCCCAGTCTTGAGAAAAATCGTCAAGGACATCAGACCAAAGCAGGCGGAGGACAAAGAATGAGGAGACTGATACTGGCTTCTATTCTCCAACTCTCCGTGACCACCGCTTCTGCCGGCTACTATGCCGACTCGGCCAAGGGCTGGTGGTGGTACCAGAAAGAACCTGAGAAGCAGGCCGAAAAGCAGGAAAAGAAGAAGAAACCGCCCAAGAGCACGCCATCGCTCAAGGATTATTCTTATGAACAGGTTTGGGAGATGCATCCCGACCAGTTCCAGGAGTTTGCCGAAGTATTGAAAAAGAAGGCTGTCCAGAAGCCGAGTGAAGAGAATGTGAAGGAGTACTTCGAGGTCCAGGAGATTGCCCGCAAGAAGGCGCTGGCTTTTTCCAACGTGGCTCAGTTTGTCTGGCAGAAGTACCCGGAGCTGACCACTAAAAAGGACTATCCGATCACGACTCCCGGCAACCTAGCCCGGATCTCCCAGATCAATGAGGAGCGGCAGCGCATCCTGCGGGACAACCGGGATGACTTTGCCCTGATCTATTTCCAGAGACCTGACTGCAGCTACTGCGATGAGCAATCCCGTATCCTTGACTGGTTCACCAACGAGACCGGCTGGACCATAAAGAGGGTCAACATTCGTGAGAACCCGGGATTGGCCGCCAAGTTCAGCGTGGAGATCACGCCGACCCTGATACTGATTCAGAAAGGTAATCAGGATTATCTGCCGGTATCAGCAGGCGTAATATCGGCTGACGAGATCGAGGACAAGGCATACCGGGCCGTTCGCCTCCTCAAGGGTGATATCTCTCCAGAGGAATATTCGCTCTACGAATTCCAGAAGGGAGGCAGCTTCGACGTGAAGAAGCGCCGCCTTCAGGAAAAGGAGCAGCCGTGAGTCTGCTGGTTCTACAGCAACAGAGAAAAGAGGTGTTAGTGTGAAACGAACCGTTATTACCAGAACCACCGCTGCCTGCCTGGCGGCAACCATTGCCTTGAACCCGGTAATTTCCTGGTCTGGCTGGGTCGATGACTGGGTGCAGCAGAAAAGCTCCACTTCGCCCAGTTATTACGAGGGGTCAAAGCGTGGCTACTACACTGGCGGCAGTTTCTCTGCCAGGTGGGCAAACACCGATGATCATCTGTTCACCGCTTCTCTCCCAAAGCTGAAGTCCGGTTGCGGCGGGATCGACATGTTTCTTGGCGGCTTCTCGTTTCTGAACGTGGATTACCTGGTCCAAAAGCTCCAGAACATCTTGTCGGCAGCTCCGGCGGCAGCCTTTGACATCGCCCTGAAAACCCTGGCACCCCAGGTTGCTGATACCATCAAAACCCTCGAAGCAATCACCGACCGGTTGAACTCGCTGCAGTTGAATGACTGCAAGGCAGCCAAGGCGCTGGTGGCCACTGCTGCCAGTCCGTTTTCGTCTGTCATGTCGGACAGTCTGAAGGCAGAGATGAAAACAGCCCAGACCGACTTCATGGTGTCGAGTGGCGCCAAGGATCTTTACCAGGATGTCAGCAAGCTGTTCGAGAGTGAGCAGAAGACTAATGCCGGCAACAAGCCTGGCGTTCCGGGCACAACCCAGACCTCAGCCACCAGCGCCACTGCCGGTTGCCCGACCGAAGTCCTGCAAGTCTTCGGGGACGGGTCGGTCCTGGAGAACCTGGCCGGCAAGAAAGGGATGAGCAGCGAGTACGTCAAGTTGGTACGTGGCTTCATCGGCGATGTGATCATCCAGAACCCGGCGACGACCGGCACGACCTACCAGGCCCAGTACATCCCCCCCTGCGACAAAAACAACAGCTTCGACTCCTTTATCAGCGGTTCTGCCCAGGGACGGGATACTGCCGGGGCCTGCGCCGATATCACCGACGCCAACAAGAACCTGATGGTCTACGTGGCCGGCAAGATGCAGTCCATCGCCACCAAGATCAAATCGAAAACCGCGCTCACCGCCGACGAAGAAGCGTTTCTCAAAAGCACGCCGCTGTCAGTAGGCCTGATCCTCAAGAATGCCACAGCCACCAATACCGAGGGTGAAGTGATCGGTAAACTCGCAGAACTGACTGCCCGGGCCTACGGCTACTACATGCTGCTCGACCTCTTTGGGCGTGCAGTCCAGTTGCAGGAGATGGCCCGCAACATCATGTCTACCCAGAAGGGGAATAAAGCAGGGGCTTCGCCGGAGACCTGCCAGTTGGCGCTACTCGGCGAAGGCATGCAGCATATCCAGACTCTGGAGGAGAAGACACTGCAACTTCTGAGCGTTGCTCAGCAAAGTTACGCCAATGCGGCATCAGAGATCAACGCAGTGGAAATGATTGTTCAGAATATGAAGAAATTCGACGACACGGTGTTTTCGGAATTATCAGACCGGTTCGGCAAAGGAATCGCCATGAGGGCTACCGGCAGAATCTAACAACAATGAAAGGGAGGAATTATGGCAGACAAGAATACCAAGGCGGATAAGGGTAACAGTACCCCTCCGGCTTCCAAGAAAATCGACTGGCAGGCGAGAAAGCTGGAAAATGCGAAACGGGACGATACAAGTGTTGTTTTCTGTCGCGCTCGTGATACCGGCGACTTTATCAACATTCTCAACTCAAACGATAATCTCGTCTACCAGATGCGGATGAACATGGGGAGGAGGGATTCCCTGACATTTGAGGTAGTGAAGAGCTACATCGACCGGAGCCGGCGCATCAAGGAAGAACTCAACCTCATGAATGCCGAAATGTGCCAGTTGCTCGACTACACGTACAAGCCTCCCCGGGGCTTCGATCACCCCTTCAAAAAGCAGGAGAAGCAGGCAGTCCCTGGGGTAGAAACCGGCAAGAAATGATTACTCTGTTTCAGTCGAACCGGGACGATGCCAAATGGGTCGTCCCGGGTGAATCCTCTTGACTTGTATGAGGAATATCGATAGCGTTTCAGTATTATAGACTCTTTCAAGAGACTCCGTGTGGCCTTTGAGCCCCGGATAGACTTTTTCGGATAGCCCGAAGAAGAAATGCCCCCGGCAGGGATGAAGTACCTGGAAAGACAAGGCCGCAGTTGCCCCTTTCCGGATGACACCAGGACTGGCTTATGCCTTCCTCGATCAGTCGTATGGGTAATGCGACTTGAATCCAACCTGAAGGTGCGCCCATCAATGTAGCGCGTGCCTCTGATAACCAATAATCACGAAGAACAGTGACCTATTCTGGCAATGGCCGGAGTGGGTTTTTTGTTGTTCAAAATCCGCGACAAGCCTTGTAAGCGGCGGATACTTTCACCACATCCCGACCGGGAGACTCTTTGTTCTCTCCCTACGGGACAGACATCTGTCTCTTTGCTTCGGGAAAACCAACAAGGAGGCAGTATGGCAAGTTTGAACCGCGTGGAACTCATCGGCAACCTGGGTCGTGATCCTGAAATCAGGTACACACCAGGAGGCACCGCTGTCGCAAGTTTTTCACTCGCGACCAGTGAAAAGGTAAAAACCAAAAGTGGCGAATGGGAGATCCGGACCGAGTGGCACAACATCGTCCTCTACGCACGTCTCGCAGAAGTAGCTGGCGAGTATTTGTCGAAAGGAAAAAATGTCTACCTCGACGGTAAACTCAAAACCCGCAAATGGCAAGATCGGGACGGTAAAGATCGCTACACAACCGAGATCATTGGCGACAAGCTTCTCATGCTTGGTAGTAAACATGGCAGCATTCCCGACGGGAGTGACGACCAGCCATCAAACAGCCAGGCACATGAGGACATTCCGCACGATGACACCGATCCGTTCTAACAACCAGTAACCACAACTCAACAGTCCTACGGGGAGACATTACCAAATCCCCAAAGGGATTGGTCTGTCTTCTCTGTCGGACACAACCCACAGAAAAGGAGACAGACAGATGAACGCACCAGCTCAAATCATTCCCATCAGTCCCACCGCATCATCCCTCACTCACCACGCCGTCAACATCAGTGAACTGAAGGCCCAGGTAAACCTGATCCAGTACGTCATGCGTGACGTCATGAAATCAGGCGAGCACTACGGCACCATTCCCGGATGCGGAGACAAAGCAGTTCTTCTCAAACCGGGTGCCGAAAAACTCATGCTCACCTTCAGACTGGCAAACGACGTGGATGTGGAAACCATCGACCTGCATCTCGGCCATCGGGAGTATCGCATCAAGGTGACGCTCTACTCACCGGCAGGCCAGCGTCTCGGTACAGGTGTCGGTTCATGTTCGACCATGGAAAGCAAGTATCGTTTCCGTGTCGGGCCAGTTGAACTGACGAATAAGCCGGTACCGAGGGAGTACTGGGATCTTCGCAAGGAGAACCCGGCATTGGCACAGGAGATCATTGGTGGACGCGGCTTCAGCGCAAAAAAGGATGACAGCGGCAACTGGAAAATCGCCAGGCAGGGAGAAAAGGTGGAGCACGATAATCCCGCGGATTTTTATAACGTGCGACTTGCTAAGTCGTGCAACTGATTGTTTTCCTTGTATCTACAAGAGAAAACCTGTTGTCCCATCAACAGTAACCTACCGATACATGCGCAGACGGTAACGACTGGGTATGAAGCTATCGGGACAATGTACCCCGCCTACAGGCAGGCCCTCGCCGTGAGGAAGAGGCCGATATCTGCTAGTGTCATGCGGATTGGGGGCTAGGTTGAATGGTATGGTTAACAAATGTGAACCGCTGATAAACACCGTGAAGTCTGAACAAGCCAAAGACACTGTCAGGCTTGAGCCAAAATGGCAACGTAGCTGGATGCGTCTTTGTTGTATAGGCGCACATGGGCAATCAAAGCTACCGGTGGATAGGCGGAACCTAACCCATTCTGTCAATTGCATGAAACAAGGTAAGCCCGTATCTCTCCTGTGTCCACACGAACAGGTAAGCCAATCGTAAGTGAGGCTGAATGGGGTGCGGGTAGAGGATGTCGGAAAAAGCGAATGCCGGGCTGTAATGGCAAGGATAGGGATTGAGCTAATGGCAACATTATCCCACGGGAAACCGGGCAGACTTCCGACGGGTCTTTCAACGCGAGAACATTTTCAGAACCTCTTGAAAGGAGGAAAGCAAATGGAAGTTTCAACCGATGCCACCAATGCGAAAACTTGTGCACCTCCTACGGATGTGAATTGGCACCAGATAAACTGGTCAAAAGCTCACTCAACCGTTAGGAGGCTGCAAACCCGTATCGCGAAGGCAACCAAGGAAGGCCGATGGGGGAAAGTGAAAGCTCTCCAGCATCTGCTGACCCACTCGTTCAGCGGCAAAGTATTAGCCGTCAAGCGGGTGACTGAAAATCAAGGTAAAAGGACGCCGGGAGTTGATAAAGAAACATGGTCAACACCGGAAACCAAATCAGAGGCCGTAAAGTCTCTCAGACAACGTGGATATAACCCGTTACCACTGAGACGGATTCACATCCCGAAAGCAAACGGCAAGAAACGCCCTCTCGGAATCCCGACGATGAAGGATAGAGCCATGCAAGCATTATATCTGCTGGCGCTTGAACCAATCGCCGAGACCAAAGCTGACAAGAATTCATATGGATTCAGACCAGAACGGTCATGTGCCGATGCAATCGAAGCCTGCTTCACAGCATTGGGCCAGAAAGCTTGCGCACAATGGGTACTCGAAGGCGATATTAAAGGATGCTTTGACAACATTAGTCATGAATGGATGATCGGCAATATCCCTATGGACAAAACGATTCTCCGTAAATGGCTAAAGGCCGGATTCATTGAGCACAACACCCTCTTTCCTACGGATGCCGGAACACCACAGGGAGGTATCATTTCCCCGGTTCTGGCAAACATGACCCTTGACGGACTGGAAAAACTGATCGAAGCACACTTCCCTTTCAGGCCGAAGAAAAACAACAAAATCAATGTGGTCCGATATGCTGACGACTTCATAATCACTGGGAAATCGAAAGAGATTCTGGAAAAAGAAGTCAAACCGCTTGTGGAGGAATTCCTGGCCATAAGAGGATTGGTACTCTCGGAAGAGAAAACCAAAATCACGCATATTGAGGAAGGCTTCGATTTCCTGGGGCAGAATGTCAGGAAATACGACGGCAAGCTGTTGATCAAACCGTCGAAGAAGAATGTCCATAAATTCCTTGAGGACATCAGGGAAACAATCAAAGGGAACAAGACAATAGCGCAAGCAGGCTTGATAGCAAAACTCAACCCAAAAATCAGGGGGTGGGCCAACTATCATAAAGGCGCTGTTGCCAAAAAGACCTTTCACTCGGTGGATCATCAGATTTGGAAAAACCTGTGGCGGTGGGTACGGCGCAGACATCCGAACAAGAGTCCCACATGGATTAAGGAAAAGTACTTTAGTCGTGTTGGGGATCGAAATTGGGTGTTCAATTGTAAGAACGGAGAATTCCAGCTTACAACTGCGAGTTCAGTTCCTATCAAACGCCATGTGAAGATTAAAGGAGAAGCAAATCCATTCGATCTCGAATGGGAAACCTATTTTGAACACCGATCTGGCTTCAAAATGGCGAATTCCATGACGGGGAGAAAGCAACTCCGGGCACTCTGGAGAAGCCAAAACGGCATATGCCCGATATGCAACCAGAAGATAACCGTGGAAACAGGGTGGGCAAACCATCACATACTATGGAAATCCAAAGGCGGCATGGACGGTAACTCCAACAGAGTACTTCTTCACACGAACTGCCACAACAAAGTCCATAACCAAAAATTGGATGTAAGGAAACCGGTTCCTGTGAAAAGGAACTTACGAAAGGCTTGAGCCGTATGAGGGGAAACTCTCACGTACGGTTCTTAGGGGGGAAAGAGACAGCAATGTTTCCGACCTACCCGACACGTGTCTCAAGATGGCTAAGAAACGCGGCTTGGTGGATGCAGTACTCACCTCAACCGCCGCCTCGGACATCTTCACCCAGGACATCGAGGAAGATCCTGACCTTTACGGACAGACGGAAAACAACGGAGGAAACAGTGCCGGCAGCACCAGCACCACCTCCGGAACTTCGCAGGGGCCCAAACCGGACAGCGCCCAATCATCCCAAGAAGCCGAACCTGTTTCGACTTCTGAGATCATCGGGTATCTGACAGCCAAGGGGATCAGAATGGAACTCTCCGCAGATGAATCGGAGATCTCCGCCTTCCCGGACTTCAACGACACCTCAGCCCGCCAATGGCTGAAAGACCACGGCTTCAAATGGGACGGCAAGGGCAAATGCTGGCAGTACCGGTAGCGCCTGACGTCCCAGACTAAACCTCACTCACAACCTACCTCTGCAGGGAGACAACGACTTTCTCCCTACCGGGGGTGTCTTGTCTCCTCTGCCGGGTACAACCCACAGACAAGGAGACAAGAACATGACTACCCACATCATCAAACACGTAACAATCAAAGGCTGTCAGATACCGGTCTATGCGCCCGTTAAGGAGCGACAGATCAGCATCGATGTCACCAGAATCATTGCCGGCGTTATTTTCGGTTCCCTGCTCACCGCAGTCGGAACCCTGCCGTTTCTGATTTGAAAGGAGACAGCCATGAGCAAACTCGCTGCATTTCTGGGACGTGCTATTCCGACCCATCAGCAGAAACAATCATCACATCTTGGTGACCGTACCGGATACGTCGGAGCCTCCGACATTGCCGGCTGCCCGCGTAAAGCGGCTCTCGGCAAACAATGCCCGTCCAGTCACGACATCTCGACACTCCTGCGCTTTTCCCGTGGCCATGCTGCGCAAGCCATGTATGCCGAGTTTTTCAAGACTGGCGGCGCACTCTTCGAGGAAGAAGTCGAAGTACGTCACCCGGACATCCATGAAATCAGGTGTCACATTGACTTTCTGTTCTATGCGAACCGGCAGACTAAAAGGCTGCACATCGTGGAGATGAAGTCGACCGATGGCATCCCCGATGAACCTTACGCATCCTGGGTGGATCAGCTGCACGTCCAGATGGGCCTGCTGCAACTCACCCTCGATCCGGAAGTGCAAATCGGCGGATCAATTCTGGTTGTTGACCTCAATGCGGGAACATACCGGGAATTCAATAACTATGCACCCAACAAGCTGGTGTTTAATCAGCTTATGGAAAAAGCTCAGCACATCCTTTCGGCAACGCGAGGCGAGTGTGCACCTAAAACGGAACCAGGCATTCTCTGCGGTTATTGCACGTTTCGCCAGGATTGCCCTTCGCATGTGGCTGATATGGAACTTCCTCCGGAAATCCATCAAGCCAGCAAAGCATACCTGGAATTGAACGAGCAGAAAAAAGCTCTCGACACTCGTCTGGAAGTTCTGAAAAACGACATCCTCACTTTTGTGAATGGTGCGTATAAAGGGGCTTCGGACGGTATCCTTGTTAATGTCACATCAGTGTCAGACTCGGTAATCGTCGACAGCAAGAAGCTGAAGAACTCGTATCCGGATATCTATGATCAAGTCACGAAACCGAAGTCTGGCTTTCTGAAACTTGAAATCAAACCATTCATGCCGCTCGCAGCACAGGCGGCCTGATCCAACCCCACAAGGGGGCGTTACGCTCCCCATGGGAAATCTCCATTCTTGGAGGCGTGCGCCCCCATTGAAAGGAGATTCCCGATGAAAATCTATCGTACCGGCACGTTGCCCCCCGACCTTAAATCCTTCTCCTGTGAGAAAAGGCATGAAAACCTGAAAGAGGTCCTGCATGCCATTGCCTCACTGTTGCTCATCGCGGCGATGCTTTTCATGTTCATGATTGCCGCAGCAGCACCTGAGCCGCAGGTTCATCCTGTGGGGTGGGAGGAGGTGCGCGGATGACGGAGCCAACCATTGCCATCTATACAGAAGAGGATACGGGCTCGACTGATGCCGTTGTGAATGAGGTTAATCTCTCGTTGCACGGAGCCAACCGGGTTCTGGAACGTGACATCCCTTTGGAAGCTCTCGAAGGTGTTCGTCATCTTCTGCCTCTCCTCAACACGAAACCACTCAAATTCAGGTACAAGGGGGTTTTCGTCGTGGCCCGCCTGGTAAATGGTTCACCAAGAATCATCACCGCCTGGCGCCTACTTCCCCCCTCGTAGATGTCTTAGTAGGACAGCGAAATTAACCATCACCCTTGGCGGAATGCATGTCATCTCCGCAAAGGAGAGGTATCCCGCCGTCAATACAAGGAGGCATCCATGAGTCCTAAAATTCCACGACCCAAGGCTGTTCCCGGCTTCACCATCGAACGCCGGTCTGCCTGCGGGAAAATTTACACTACCGTCACCATGTCCCCGACAACAGCTGCACCAATGGAAGTCTTCATCCGCTTCGGCAAGGCCGGAGGTTGTGGTTCTGCCATGGCCGATGGTATCGCTCGCCTGGTCTCCTACGGTCTCCGTTCGGGACTGGAGCCAACCGATGCGTTCAAGGCTCTCACCGGCATAGGTTGTCATCTCGGGGCCAATACCTGCCTCAATTGCGTTGCCGAATCCATAGGCATCGTTTTGGAGCATATGAAAACAGGGCGCGATCTAAACGACCTCATCGAGGAAGCTGACTTCGCAGCACTTAACCAAATCGGACAAGGAGCTGATCACCATGAAATATAGCATCAAGGACATATTCAATATTCCTGTGAAAGAGAGTCTCTGCGTGGAAGGTCGGCCTCAGTCCGACAACCCATTTATCCCTGAAGTTGACAGCGACTATGTGTTCAGGAAGGAAATCCTGTCGGATGTACTTTCCTGGTACATGATGGGCGCCAACGACGGCCTGTACCTGACCGGTCCGACCGGCAGCGGCAA
>Ga0074195_1001957_pt1 | contig 25416 bp, 28 predicted proteins | sample EPASupsiteHSE623_FD_64525 | JGI IMG/M metagenome (GOLD analysis project Ga0074195, IMG submission 64525) | Bioremediated contaminated groundwater from EPA Superfund site, New Mexico - Sample HSE6-23 | ecosystem: Environmental > Aquatic > Deep subsurface > Groundwater > Contaminated ... | reverse complement strand
TAAGATTCAAGCAGCTGTGAGGAGCAGAGACGAAGAAAGCTCAGATATGGTCATTGGTGCTAGAACCGATGCTAGAGCGATTGAAGGTTTCGAAAAGACAATTGAGCGCTGCATTGATTATGCGAAAGCTGGTGCTGATTATATTTATGTAGAATGCCCACAATCTCTTGGAGAAGTTAAACAATTTGTCGATGGAATTCCAATACCATTAGCATTTAACTTGATCCCAGGAGGTAAAACTCCTTTGTTTGCAATTTCAGAACTGCAGGACATTGGTGTGAAGTATCTCTCGATTCCTATGATCTGTGTCTATCCGGCTGCAAAAGCAATGTCGAATGCTCTGAAGATGTTGAAGGATGGTGATCTCGCAGGAATTGGAAAAATTGGCGTTAGCTGGTCGGAATTTAATGATCTAGTAGGGGGTCGAAAATGGAGGCAATTGGAGGATGAATTTAGGTAAGACATGATTTAAAGACGCCTGGCGAAGCGAGCTGGCGTGAAGAGCATGAATGGCCGGCGACGTTTTCCCCTCGAAAGCGACCATGGGCATGGCCCTTGAGAGAGCACGAGGCCGGGCGGCGGAAGGTGGCCAGGGAGGCGAAAACAGCCAGGGGTTCAGCCGACGTAACCTGTTCCATATGATCCGGCTGGCCGATGCTCTTGAGGAAGAAAGGACAGTGCAGACACTGTCTGCACTGCTCTCCTGGTCACATTTCATCGAGATCATCTATCTCAAGGATCCCCAGCAGCGCCGGTTCTATGCTGAGCTGGCCAGAGTGGAACGCTGGAGCGTTCGAACGCTGCGCCGGAAGATTCAGGGTATGCTTTACGAGCGCACTGCCATATCCCGCAAGCCTGAAGAGCTGGCCAGGCAGGAGCTGGAAGCTCTGCAGGATGAGGACCGCCTAACGCCTGATCTGGTCTTCCGAGATCCTTATCTGCTGGACTTCCTGGGACTGGAGGACACTTACAGCGAACGCGATCTGGAGTCGGCCATCTTGAGGGAGTTGGAGAGGTTCCTGCTGGAGCTGGGCACGGACTTCTCCTTCATCGCCCGCCAGAAGCGCATGACCATTGGCGATCGAGACTTCTACCTCGACCTGCTCTTCTATCACCGCAGCTTACACCGCCTGGTGGCCATTGAGCTGAAGCTGGGAAGCTTCGATGCCGGCTACAAGGGCCAAATGGAACTCTATTTGCGCTGGCTGGACAAGTACGAGCGGCGGGTTGGCGAAGAGCCGCCTATCGGGCTGATTCTGTGCGGTGAGAAGAACCAAGAACAGATCGAGCTGTTGCAGCTCGACCGGGGCGAAATTCGGGTGGCGGAGTATCTGGTAGAACTGCCGCCTCGTGAGATACTGGAGGCCAAGCTGCATGAAGCCATACGGCTGGCGAGGGCGCTGGCGGAAGGGCGAAAGGAGAAGGCTGGACCGTAGCAAGGAAACGGGACGATAAGCGCTGTCTGCAAGCAATATGATCTGCTAGAAGTGGCCTCATCATTCCAGCCTGAACTCCTGTGGCCACAAACCATCTTCTTTAGTGCCAATATCTTCAGGGCTGGCGGCCTCAAAGCGATTCTGGATCATTTCATCCACATCCTGGAGTCGGATCCCAAAGACTTCTGCCAGGATCTCTTTGGCCGTCTGCAGCTCCATGATCCTTCGATCCAGCACAATCTCTTTCTGGGGCCTGAATAGCCGCTTGATGACTCCTGCCATGATATGGAGATACTACGTGCAAGGTTAAGTAATTTTGGAGTAAAACAATATCAATGGACTATATTTCCATGATATAATGTATGGATAAGATACAATAACAATAATAGATATCCCCGATTGCTCCCAGATGCGCGCAGATGATACGGGTCAAGGAAGAAGAATCTTCTTAAGCAATTAATAAAATATAAGAAGAAATGGGGTATAATTTAATGAAGGGTATTCCAATCATAATCTGGGCAGTCTTGGCTGTGCTATGCCTTTCGTCTCTGGCTCAAGTAGATTCGATAGGCCATTGGCTCAGCAAAGGTGATGAATTGCTCGAAAAAGCGTCAAACGTCACGCAAAACAATACTGATAAAGAACGATTTCTCGATGAAGCACTAAAATCCTATGATAGGGGCCTTGAATGCGATCCTCATTCTGCATTGGGTTGGTTTAAGAAGGGTGAAGCCCTCATCGAATTTGGGCGCTTCGAAGAAGGCCTTCCATGTTTCAATAAATCTCTAGAGATTAATCCTCGATATGCAGATGCTTGGTACTATAAAGGAATAATCCTAACTATACTTGGCAAATATGAAGATGCGGTGCATGCGTATAATGAATCAGTGACGCTTAACCCTCAGCTGGTTGATGCCTGGTACATGATGGGTGGTACTCTCGCTGAACTGGGACTTTTCGAGGGGGCAGTCAGAAGCTATGATAAGGCTATCGAGATTAATCCGCAACTATCCAAAGCCTGGCTGGAAAAAAGCAGCGCTCTCAAAGCGCTTGGGCTGAGAAATGAGTCTAACAAAACTTTGGACAAAGCCATTGAGCTGTATGATGTAGAGCTTGAATTGAATGCAAGTGATGCATCGGCTTTGTTCGGCAAAGGTGCAGCCCTATACAGCCGAGGGAATTATGAAGAATCTATGCAATATTTCAGCAGGGAAAGCGATGTATCTCCAAGAAATTACAGGCCCTGGTATTACAGTGGATTATCTCTAAAAGCGCTCGGTCGTGAGTCCGAGGCGGAGGTTGCCTTTGCCAAGGCGAGAGAATTAGGAAGCCCGTTCTAATCACTCTTGGGCTGGCATGTGGTCCTCTATTGGATAAAAATAATCACATCTATGAGGCTCTGCGGGCCGAGGATCGGACACTCGAAGCCACTTAGAGGGCTTGTTCTGCCATCTCGTTCCATTTTTTGAGCATAGGCTCCTATGTCGACAGCCTACACTTTCAGAGGTGCAGCAAAGGAATGAATCCGCCCGTCGGGAGTAGCAAAAACCTTGGGGGTATCGGGCGGCTCCATGATATACTACTACTCACAGACTTGAATAGCTTAGCCGCGCGGGGCGAAAGTAATCTATTTGGGCCCTTTGGGCTGCAAGACATTTGGCAAAAGCAATCCTTTAGACCTTCTCGATAAGTTATTTAATTAATGAACGCCTAATATGATATAGTCGATAACTATCGATCGTTAGGCGCTGAACGGAGGATTTAGAAATGGAAAAATTTTTAGGCATAGTAGAGAATGGCCGGTTCTCAATTCTAATGCCGCGCCCTCAATGTTGCACAGTCAAAATGACTCGCATCTCAAAGCCTGCATCCATCGCGGAGGAACTGGTGGCCTCTCACGAGATTAATTTGTCGGAGTATGAAGGCAAAGCCATCATGGTAACAGGTGCCCTCCCTGAACACAAAGGCTGGCTCTATGAGGCCAATGTGATCGACCAGGCCGGGCCTATACTAAGCGAGGTAGTAAAGGAGACCTTTGGCAAGAGGTGACTTCCTCCCCGCCCCTGAAGGAGCAGGGCTTCCTGATTCATCGAACACCTTCGGATTCATCCACGGGCTTGAATTCGACACAGTCCGTGCCTACTTGCGTTGTTGCCTGGTCCCAGGTTGACTTTATGGGGTACAGGGTACGGGCAACTGACTTGTATTCCCGACCTTGCGAGTCTGAAGGTTGACGCTTGAGATAGAGGTAGTTGACTATGATAGATATACGATTGCAGCAACAGCAGGCAGCGTTTCATCCCATTCCCTAAAGGAGATGGGTCTTCTCTCGCCCTGCACCCCTACGCTGTAAATTCTGGGCACGTCGAGCGAGCGATTCAGAGCGTTGGGCGCTGAAGTAGGAAGGAATTGGTTTGCGGACTTGAGTCGGGCAGATGCTACGAGGAAGCATTCTTGAGGTCCCGATCATTTGTCAAGTTTCTACTAACACATAGATTGGAGGACGCTCGCAGGAGCTGCATGACGCATATACCGCAGCTGTAGGTGTAGAGGAAGATTCTGCAGCACCAATTCTGCCTCAAGCTGGCCCGGCCCGAAAGGAAGTTCGGAAGGCGAAGGGCAGAAAAAGAAAGAAGATGCTGTGTTCGACGGCACTGGCAGGCAAGATTTTGTTACTGGAATATGGAGGGCAGCATATACGGATCGGATAGATAATTCTGCGAATAGACTAAGGGAGTATTGCTGTAATATGGAAATCCGTAGTAGGGAATACCGCCAGAGTATGCCGTCCCATAATATGGATACGCATTGGTATAGACCGGCTTTCCTGTTTTGGGATCCATATAATAATTTATCTGCATTCCCGTATAGGGATCGATAAAACCATAGACGGGATTTCCCGTAGCCGGATCGACATAAACCTTTCCCAGCCAACCATTGGTATAATTAAAAGATTTCCAAACGTAATAGGGATCTGCCACCAAATTGCCATTTACGATTATGCCTCCTTTCGGCGAACCACCCCATGTCCAGAGATCATTTCCCTGATTCGTTTTGGCGGGCTGAGCATTCTGGGCATTAAAATTGCCTATCCAATTGCTGCCGAATTCTCCTCCTACGCTTTGCGGTTGATTTGTTCCCTGAGCATTGCAGCTTGCCATTGACAGGCATATTAAGAGCAATAGGGCCATCGGAAATACGGCTCTCATCCCCAATCCTCCACCCAAAGATGCAATGTTGTGCGATAAAAGCATTTGGTTTATAATGCTGGAAAAACATGCTATTAAGTCCAAATACGGACCTCTGGATGTGGGCGTTAGGGTCGAAGTGCCGTCAATCAAAATGGATCCCATCATCCGGATCAATGGCGGGAAGGGAAATTGCTTCCGAATTTATTTAACCCACCTTAATCCCGGGAAGTGAGCCTGCACAGGCGAGGCCTCCGACAGGCCGTCAATGCCATTTAAATATGATAACAAGCATCCCGCTCATAATCCTACAAAGATATCGATAGTGATGGCAATGTTCCCAGATAATTTCTCGAAATCCCAATCGTTCAATCTCGCTGGCGCTCTCATCTTCACTGGCGTATTGCAGTGGTTCTTGATCGTTCTCGCCGCAGAGACCCTCTTTCCCAGCTACAGCATCCGTGCCAATGACCTGAGTGACCTGGCCTCTACGGTCGCCCCTCACGCTGCGCCGCTACAGCCCTCCGCTTTGCTATTCAATGGAGCGACGTTCCTTGTCGGTCTACTGGTGCTAATCAGCGCTATGCTGATCTACCGTGCGGGGGATAATGGACTGTTTTCACGTATCTTCTCCGCCCTCTTCTCTTTCTCTGGACTGTTTGCAATGGGCGTAGGGGTTTTTCCCGGAGATACCGGTGTCATTCATGGCCTGATGGCTATGGGCTGGTTTGTCACTGCGCCACTCTCCGCCATCGCCATCTCCCGGAGGGCAAGTGGAGCATTTGCATATTTCTCCGCTGTCATAGGAGTCTTTGCGCTTATCGTGCTCCTATCAGCGGTCTTTGCCGGCCAGTCTTCTCCTTTCCTGGCACTGGGAAGGGGAGGAGAGGAAAGGTTGATCGCCTTTCCCGTTCTGCTCTGGATGGCGGCATTGTCCGGGCAGCTGATGTCACCTTCGAACGGATAGGGTGAATATTGCGGCTTGTGGTCGATGCGGCCCGCCGCTGGCTCTAGGCGCATCGATCCGAGCAGGATCCTTGGTAGCGCGAGGTCGGGCGGAGAAGGGGGCCAGGGCGCTGACGAAATGGGGATAAGGTTTGCGGGCAGAGGCAGCCGAGATGGCGATGGAGCATTTCCGAGAGGCTTATTATGCGATTGATATCCTCTAGAGACTGCAGTATTGCTCGTGTTTGATCCCTTCCTGGAAGTACCCCACCAATTTTTTAAGATTTTGAGATAGGGACCTACATATGGAGATATGAAAGAGGCGCGGATCTGGATTCTTGCGGTGATCCCAACAGGAATAAATCTATTGGGCACCTGAAATGTTCGAGACTTTTAGAGGTGACCGCAGATGTCAATAGATAGGTACATGGTCAGGGCGATGGCACGACATGAGTTTGATCTCGCCATATCCTGGGCCAATTCTGAAGGATGGAATCCAGGTATTCACGATGCTGAGACATTTTACCTGACCGATCCACAGGGTTTCTTCGTGGGGATATTTGATGGCGAGCCGGTATCAAGCATCACTGCGGTGGCCTATAATAAATCATTTGGTTTTCTGGGATTCTACATAGTCCGACCTCCATATAGGGGTGGGGGATTTGGAACCGAGATCTGGAATGCGGCGACAGAGCACCTGAATGGCAGAAATATAGGGCTCGATGCAGTCTTGGAGCAGCAGAAGCGTTATGAAAGTATTGGATTCCGACCATGTTACAGGAGCTTGCGCCAACAGGGTGTTGGAACGGGGCGTGAGAACAAAGGTGAGGGCATAAAATGCCTCTCAGAAGTGCCAATAGAGGATATTCTGGCGTATGATGATCGGCATTTTCCTGTGCCCAGGCATGCATTCACTAGTTCATGGATCAGGCAGCCCGGAGCGATCGCCTTGGGGGCCTTGGATGGAGGAGAGCTGGCTGGTTATGGCGTCCTCCGAAAATGCTATCAAGGCTACAAAATCGGTCCGCTTTTTGCCGATGATAGTGAGATAGCCGATGCTTTGTTCTGTGCCCTTTGTGGACACGCGTCTCGGGGGACGTTGGTCTTCTTGGATACGCCGGAACCTAACACCGCTGCCTTGGAATTGGTGAAACGCCACCAGATGCATCCCGTATTTGAGACCGTGCGCATGTACACAAAGGGAGATCCCGGCCTGCCGTTGGAGGAAATCTTCGGCGTGACGAGCTTCGAGCTGGGATAGATTTCTCATCATGTTCTCCTCGGCCAGGATATAAATAATCCAATCTCCCATCCACAACTTGCCCTTCGGCAGAGTGGACCTCTGCGGCTCAATAAGGCATGGAGTTTCTGCATCCTGGCGGAGATCCTCAGGGCGAGATCCGAGGACATCGAGGATCTGATTCAAAGCCAGCTTGGCGGAGAGGACCTGGCGCACCGAGCGCGGATGGCCGGCAGCGTTCTCCCTGGGATTGATCTTGGGCTGAGCCCCTAGGCGCGAGGCCTGGCGGCGGTGTGCTGCCGGGGCCCGTCCTGCATTGCACGAACCTGGCCGATCCTCGGTACGGCCCCCGGGATGCAGTATGCTTGGCTTATTTGCCTGAGCGAGTTGCAGATGGCCCGGCCCCTGGCCGAGGTCTTCCAGGCCAGGCCTGAGGATATCGATGATATGATTCAAAGCCGCTCGGCGGAGAGGATCCGGCGTGAGTGGCGCATGGCGCAGATGGCCTGCAGCGTTCTCTCTAAAGAATGACCGCGGGCCGATCCCTGGGCACGAGGCCAGGCGGCGTTGGGCTGCAGGGCCCGTCCTGTATTGCACGAACCTGGCCGACATTTAGCATGGCCAAGAAGCGGTGAGCCGGGCTCATCGCCTGAGCGAGCTGCAGATAGCCGGGGGCCCTGGCCGAGATCATCCAGCCCCGGGCTTGAGGACATCGAGGGCATGATTCAAAGCCGCCTGGCGGAGAGCACCTGGCTCTGAGGGCACGAATGGCCGGAAGCGTTCTCCCTGCAGATTGATCTTGGGCAGGATCCTTGCGAGCCAGATGCCAGGCGGAGCAAGGCGGCTAGGGGGTGGCATGCACTGCGTGAACCTAGCGACCTTCAGCTCGGCCCTAGTGAGACGGTGAGCTGGCTTATTTGATTGAGCGAGCTGTAAGATAGCCCCGTTCCTGGCCGAGATCTTCAAGGCCAGGCCCGAGGACATGATTCAAAGCCGCTCGACGGAGAGGACCTGGCGCGAAGAGCGCGAATGGCCTGCAGCGTTTCTCCCTGGGATTGATCTCAAGCAGGATCCTGGAGAGCATGAGGCCATGGGGAAGAGGCGGACTGGCGAGGAAGAAGAGGACCAGGTCTACAGGAAGGTGGGATGGCGGAGACAGAGAAACAGCATTCACGGCAGGATTTAGAAGGATGCCTTCAATGACGGATTGTAGCAATGGAATGAATCCGCACATAAGGTGCTTTGCATATGAAGTTACATCTGCAAATTAACTCGGATGCGTGCATGTGAATCCCTCACATAAAGGTTTTTGCATACAAAGCTGGGTGCATCTCTCCAAGATACAACGCGTGTTATAATCTCAAAGCCAGTTTTGGGATAAATTGTCCCGTTTTCTTCTGATACTCCACATATTCATCTTTGAAAATGTCAACCATCAATCGTTCTTCATATCTTACAATGTAATGCCATATCGGGTGCAAGAGTACTGCCCATAAAATAAAGATGTAGCTGTTGAGATAGATGGCTAATCCAAAGTTAAAAATTGACAGAAATGCAGCGTAAAGGGGATGGCGGACGTACTTGAAAGCACCAGTAGTACAGAGCTTATTGCCTCGATCAGCAGTTGGTAGCGACTTAACGCTCCAAACGATTAAAGCCAGCGACATTGAGATCGAAACAAAGAATACTGAATTCAGTAAGAATTGATTATTAGACACGGGAGGAAGATTGATTTGTTTATTGAGCCAATACGCAATGAAGAACAGTACAATGCTAATCAGCAGTCCCGCAGGGCCACTGCCGAAGATCTTCGCGAATTTTGTAGCTTTTGTCCTCATCTTTCGAGTCTCCAGAACTATAACATGCCATGCTAGCGACGTGCATCACCGGCGGCTGAAAGGAGCCCTATTGATGCCTTGGTTGCGCAGTCTGAAGCTCTTTGATAAAGAGACTTTGCATGCAAGGCGGCCTGCCCTATGACATTTATTCAAACTATATGAATATGTGTAGAATAGGATTACTTTCTTCCTGCACGCATTGACTCCATAGCCTGAATACGTGACACACAAAAATTTGGCAGCTAGGGGCATTGTGGGATTCTTCAACCAAATCTTCCAGAGCCTTATAAACGATCTCTTTTCATCTCGTTCCTCTATTGTCTTTATTTGTGAAATAAGTATATCAGTGCATAGCGTATGAAACATGGGCCAAATATTTTGCCTCGGAGCTATAGCGGTCTCCTGAAGAACTGGCCGAATCACAACCCTTGAACTGAGGAGGAGTTGTTGCATGAGTCGGCCCGGCATGCTGCGACATCCTCCATATCTCATTCAACGTGAAATCGGCTTATAGCCCTGGGCCTGAAATATATTGGCATTGGAGTGAACTCAAATGGAGGCCAGAGCTTGGTATAAGAATGGGAGCCGGGCGGGATTTCGCAGATTTTGCCTTCAAAACAGATTTGAATTGATATCTGTAAGGCTGCTAAATGTTTGTGAACCAATAAAAGGAATCTTATACAGCCATCGTCTCAAGCCTTTGAGGAATGCAGGGGTCTATCTTCTTTTAACAGGGACCGTGATTCATCCTCTTTTGGTGAAACACTATAAATAAGGTTCCTGGAACTGGCCCAGAATGGCCGAGCCAAATATCATTTCAAGATCCAAAAAGACAATACAACACGGCTGCATTCTCATAGGCATTCAGGCAAAAATGCCCCTCTGGCATTTTGCAGTTGCTCTAATGGAGCAAATATCTCTAGTTCGGACAAATTTTTATAACATGCGTTAATCACATAAAAAAATCATCTGGTGATAACAATCATGGACAATGACATCCTGGGCGGCATGCAGAATGAAGATGAACCACAGAAAAACTCGGACTTATCGAGAACCTGCATGAATCAGCTAGATCAGTTGATTTCAGTGATATCTGATGTCATCTGGCGCTATGATTTTAATTTAGATGGAGAGTGCATTGGCACTTATATATCCCCCGGTGTCGATAAGCTGCTGGGCTTGCCTGAAGATACTATTAATAATAGCTTTGACAAGTTTCATTCTTATGTCCATCCTGATGATTTGGCAGCCATGCGGCAGATTCAGATGCTAGAAGTGGATGGATGCCTAGAATATCGTCTGCGAAAATCAGATGGTGCAACAGTCTGGGTCAACTCAAAGATTTCGGCTCGTCAGCAATCCAAAGATCGGATTACCATCTCTGGCACAACTTGGGACGTTACTCGGCAAAAAGAAGCAAATGAGGCTCTTAGGAAAGAAGCAGAAAAGTTTCGCCGATTGATCGAAAACAGCAACGACATTATCTATACATTAACTCCTGAGGGGGCATTCACCTTCATTTCCCACAAATGCACAGAGCTCCTGGGACACCAGATAACTCAGGTAATTGGAAAACCATTAGAACAATTCGTACATCCTGGCGACATTAGAAAATGCAAAGAAATCTTTAAAAGAACAATCGAAACCAAACAAAGACAAACTGGCATTGAATGCCGAGTCCGCCATGCAGATGGAACTTGGCACTGGCTCTGCACAAGTATTGTTCCTTTGAGAGACAATGCTGGAACAATCATCTGTCTTGAGGGCTGCGCTGCGGATATCACGGAACGCAAGCGAGCAGAAAAAAAAGTTCAGTCTCTAAAAACACAACTGGAGTTCATATTAGGTGCCACTAAAACTGGGCTAGACATCATAGATGCAGAATTCAATATTCACTACATAGATCCGGAATGGCAAAAGGTCTATGGTGATCCGACTGGAAGAAAATGCTATGATTATTTTATGGGACGCAACAGCGCCTGCCCAGGATGTGGGGTGCAAGTTGCGCTTCGGAATGGGTCGATCAATGTTACCGAGTGTACCTTAGTTAAGGAAGGATCGCGCCCGATTCAGTTTACAACAATTCCATTCCAAAACGATGATGGAGAATGGCTCGTAGCTGAAGTCAATGTGGATATCACTGAAAGGAAACGTGCAGAGACTGCATTGCGCATCCAGTATAATCTCAGTCTGGCGCTCAATTCCAGCGGCGACCTAAACCAGGCATTGGAACATGTGCTGGAAACCGTTCTTCAGCTTGATGGAATAGACTGCGGCGGCGTCTATGAGGCAGATCCGGAAAGTCGAACCCTCAACCTGGTAGCGCAACGCGGATTATCGAAGCAATTTGTTGCACATGTTTCGCATTACGATGCCCATTCCCCTAATATGCAAATGGCAGAGGCCGGCGAGTCTCATTTCGGACTATTTTCCGACATTAGCCCTACCATGGATGATGCACTTCAGCAAGAAGGGCTTCGCGCCATAGCATTTATCCCCGTGCTTAGCCAAGGACAATTGGTAGCCGCGCTCAATCTTGCCTCTCATGTTCATGACGAGATACCCGCAAACACTCGTTACATGCTTGGGACGCTTGCTCTGCAAATAGGCAACGCACTAATGCGCCTTCGATCAAAGGTTGAGTTAAAGGAGAACGAGTTGAGGCTTAGAACGATTTTTGACACATCTAGCGCAGGAATAGTCATCGTTGATACAACAGGAGTAATTATTCAAGCCAATCTGATGATGGCGGAACTATTTGCATGCCCGCTGGAAATTATAATTGGCAGAAACTATACTGATCTTTTATATTCTGATGAACGCCAGCAGGGTGCGGCAACATTGCATGCGATGCTGGAAAACAGGATTGATATTATCCACACAGAGCGACATTACCTTCGCAGAGACGGAAGCGATTTTTGGGGATATATAAGTGGTCGGCGAATGGTAGGATCAAATGGCGAGTTCATAGGTTTGCTGGGCATTATATCGGATATCACTGACCGCAAACGAGCTGAGAAAGAGCTGCAAAAAACAAACAGTGATCTGGTAGTTGCCATTAAACAATCACACGATTTAGTCAAACAGGCCAATAGAGCCAATGCTGCGAAAAGCGAATTCTTGGCTAATATGAGCCATGAGATCCGTACCCCCTTAAACGGCGTCCTGGGCATGATCGGATTGTTGATGGATACAAACCTCAATGATATTCAGCGTGAGTATGCGCAGTTGGCGTATGTAAGCGGCGAAAATTTGCGGTCTATTGTCAACGAAATCCTTGACTTCTCAAAGATTGAGGCCAATAAACTGGAACTGGAAATCCTTGATTTTGATCTGCGCTTAGCGCTAAAGGATACAATAGATTTTTTATCGATTGGGGCTCGAGAGAAGAGGCTGAAGCTGATCTATCGGATTGATCGAGAAGTTCCTTCATTGCTGAGCGGAGACCCGGGAAGGCTGCGTCAGATTTTGGTCAACCTTGGAAGCAACGCAATAAAGTTTACCGAGAGCGGGAAAATTTTTATCAGAGTTAGATTAGAAAGCGCGGAGGGCAGAACTGTTAATCTTCGTTTTTCAGTGAGCGATACAGGTATTGGAATTCCTGAAGACAAGATAGATCTTCTGTTTTCTCCTTTTACCCAGGCGGATGGTTCCACTATGAGGAAATATGGTGGAACTGGCCTGGGGCTTGCCATTTCAAAACAATTGGCGAAATTGATGGGGGGAAAGATAGGCGTCGAGAGCATGGAGGGAAAAGGGTCCACATTCTGGTTCACTGCGCGGTTTCAAAAGCCTTATGCAGAAACCTTGAGCACAGATACGGAGCCCGCTGAAATGAGGTCTGAGGAAAACCAAGGGATTTTCGCTTCACTGCCTGAAAGCTCCGGATTGACCATGCATAAAATGCGTATTCTCCTGGCGGAGGATAATCCTGTGAACCAGAAAGTAGGACTGGCAATGTTGAGAAATATGGGTCACCAGGCTGATGCGGTGTCAAATGGATTGGAGGCGGTCAAAGTGCTCCAGACTATTCCATATGATGTCGTGCTCATGGACTGCCAGATGCCTGAAATGGATGGTTTCGAGGCCACTCGCAAGATCAGGCGAGATAGTTCAGAGGCTTTAAACCCTCGAATTCCTATTATCGCCCTGACGGCCTTTGCGCAGGTAAGCGATCGCGAGAAGTGCATTCAGGCTGGAATGAATGATTTTCTTGCCAAGCCGGTCCTTAAGAAAGAATTGGCTGAAAAACTTGCTAAGTGGATGACGGACGCCACTGTGGGTAAGCTTTAGCTGAGTAAACCTTGATGCATTGATAATGAAGCGGAGGAGAGCGTCATTCAATCCGAATTGATATTGCACAGCTTTGCTGCAATAAGCTAAAAGGTAAATAGAATTAACGCTAAAAATTATTTTGTATGGTAGACGTACTCATTGTGGGTGCTGGGCCTGCGGGCCTATTTGCCGCCCGTGAGCTTTCAAAGTCAAAGGCCGATGTTCTTGTAATAGATCAGGGAGCGGATATCGCTGATCGCATCTACTAAATGAAGGATCGGGGCCATTGCCTCCACTGCAATCCATGTCACAAAATGTGCGGCATAGGTGGTGCTGTCTTTCGAGGAGGATAGTAGTTGCTGCGGCTACCGGGATAATGGCGGGAAGGGAAATTGCCTCCGAATTTATTTAGAATATCTCCATCTCGTGAGCCAGCCTGATTCCCTGCTTTATGAGAGCCTGCACAGTTAAGGCTCGAAGCGCCTGCAGGAATAGTTCACTCGTCCAACTCGGCGACGGACCGCAAGCTGCCGAACGTCAACATCCGCACTCTTCAGTTCGTCCCTGTACCTTTCGACAATTTCCTCGGCCCCGGGCTCAAGCCGGCGCAGAAGCTGAAGGAAATGGCTGCTAATTGAGCAGAGACATAAGATGTGATGAGGTAGGCGAGCCAGAGGCGCGCTGAAGAAACGAGGATCAGGTTTATGGCAGCGGGCGATGCATGAAGTGCTGGCAAGAATTTGATTCAATCTCAAAGAGCAATCTGAATGGGATGGTATTTGATGACAGCCATACTCGTTAATACGGATCTCTGCACTCGGTGCAACATCTGCTCCACTGTCTGCATTACGTCGATCATTAATCCTGCGGATGAGAACAATCTTCCCGGGGTTGCGGAAGAAAAGGCAGGCATGTGCATCAAGTGCGGGCACTGCGAGGCGTTCTGCCCGTCGCAGGCACTCCTATTGGACTTCCGCCCGGATGATAAGGAGGCCCTGCCAGTCGATGCCGGAATAATCTCTTCCGGGGATATGGCATTCTATCTCAAGAAACGCAGGTCCGTGCGGCATTTCACTCGAAATTCCGTGCCAAGGGAGAAGATCCTCGAAGTCCTCGATATTGCCAGTTATGCCGCATCAGGAGGCAACGGCCAGCCGGTGCAGTGGCTGGTAGTCCACAATCCCGAGAAGGTCAAGAAGATTGCCGGGATCACGATCGAATGGATGAAGAGCCTCATAAACACAGCTCATTCCCTGAGCGGCTACGTGCCGGTGCTCATCTCTGCGTGGGAGAAGGGATACGATGTCATCTGCCGTGGGGCTCCTCATCTGCTGTTCGCCCATATTCCCGAGGAAAACCATGTCGCACCAGTCGACGCCATCATTGCCCTCACTCACTTCGACCTCGCAGCGCCTGCGTTCGGCATCGGCACTTGCTGGGCAGGATTTGTCGCCCTGGCGGCTTCCTCCTACGAACCACTCCAAAAAGAGCTTGGCCTGCCTGCAGGACGGAAATGTGCCTATGCGATGATGTTCGGCTATCCAAAATACAGGGTCAACGGCATCTCCAGAAGGAAGCCTCTTGTGGTGAGCTGGCAGTAAACTGATTGAAAGTCGGAGCGCTCTGTTTTGAGGAGGGGGCAAGGGCGTCATACCGGATCCTCTCCAATGGGCCTCCTAAGATGCAACGAGACCAGGCCAGGCCAGGGGCATTCTGCATGAACCCGGCTGATCTTTAATTTGGCCAGAAGGCGGTAAAGCTCCAAATTTCAAAGGCCCTCAGCTACAGATGGCCAAGAAGCTCCTGGCCGAGATCTTCAAGCTCCGGCCTAAGGGCATCGAGCGGGTGATTCAGAGCGCTGGCCGCAGATTTCTATCAAGCATGGATCGCAGCTGGCCCGCCGCCTGCCCAGGTGGCGGAAACTCGCTTGGTGTCTCTCTTTGCGGTTTGAGCTTGGACCGCCAGGCGGCAGCACGTGGCTCCAATTTCGGAATCCTATCGGCGTTTATCCCGCCTGTACCACCTCTATTTATTCAAACAGAATAAAACCGCGGGTGGGGCAAAGTCGATAGTTTCCCAATGGTGCCTTCTACCCACGACTTTGCCCCCATTCTCCTTAAAGAGTACTCCAGCATGCCAGAAAGCCCGAAACCGTTTGGCATCTTTTGTTGCGATCGAGCGCGAATCGCCTGTGATCGAACAGGATGGTCTGGCCCCACTTCACTGAATGTGAAGAGCCTTTTTGTATATCAGAACTTAGAAATATATATATATGATTGACATTTTGTATAAATAAGGAGGAATTATAATAAAACGAACTACTGTTAAAGTGCTGGATGATCGAGATCGGGAATTTGTTGAAGCATTGCGAGGCCTCAATGTGTTAAGGAGTGCTGCAGCGCTGATCACTTATCTAGCGAATGTGAGTGAAGCGACTTCCAGGGAGATCGAGATGGGAACCGGCCTGAGGCAGCCGGAGGTGAGCACAGGAGTGCGCGTGCTACGAGAAAACAATTGGGTCACAGAATACGATGTTAAGTCGGAGAAAAAGGGGCGGCCTATGAAAGTCTACAGCCTGAGTGCATCCCTCGAGGAGATCATAAAGCATTATGAAGAAGAGAAAGGCCGCGAGTCAGCCTTAACCATGGAGGCCATCCAGAGATTGAAGGCACTGGCAGCCAATTGAGCGAGAATTAGGCAGCGGATGATCTTGGTTTTGGCTTCGGGCGGCCACACGTCACGTGGCACAGATGCCCGAAAGACCGTTTTTCATTGCAGTCGAATCATCTGTTGCGGTCGACCGGTTCTTGACATTATCGTCACAAGGCTAATCTTGCCATCTCTTTTCAAGTCCTGGAGTGCAGCCTCCATGACCTCAGGTTTCACTCCGAAACGGTAGGGCAAATTGCGCCTATTTAGCTCTCCGTTGCATGCGGTCAGAGCTCGGAGAATCCTGTCATGGAGGGGCTGCGGGGTCCTTTCCATACCCGAAAATTTATCTGCAAAGGATAAGAGCATATGGTACATGGTGAGAAAATTGATGAATTGGTCGCCCTGATAATCATATCGCTTCAGCCAGGTCGGAAGGCATCGCTGGCAGTGAGCCTATGCGCCTGCATGATCTCCCTCGCTGTGAAAGAAGCGGCTTGATCGGCGCGGCTTGCTTGCTGAAATCCGATCGAGTGTGAGTTCAGGGACGCCTGCAGGCCGGTGGTGCCATTTTGCCCTTTGTTTCAGCAGCTAGCATCTCCGCAAAGGATACTTTCAAATATAATAACCGCCAGCAGAATGACGTTTAAAAAATAATGGGTTGGAAACAATGTCAGGGCTTATTGTCCTCATGGTACTGTTATTATTTCTCATCATAGCTATTCTCTGTGCAGCTGCACTTGTAGCTGCCAACACTTCTATTACTCAAAGGACCTTACAGGCTGAGATCGTCATCAACGCGTCCGCCACTGATGTGTGGAAGGTGCTGATTGACTTTGGAGCATACCCGCAGTGGAATCCATTTATTCGCCAGGTTACAGGGAAGGCCGAGCCGGGCGAAAAGCCGACGATGCAGATGCATTTGGGCAATCGCACAATGACTATCAGGCCAACAGTCCTTTTCGAGCAGCCGCAACGGGAGCTGCGCTGGCTTGGCCACCTTTTCATCCCGGGAGTATTCGATGGTGAGCACAGCTTCGTTATCGAGCCGCTGGGTGAGAGAAAGGTGCGTTTTATTCAAAGCGAGGAGTTTAACGGGCTGATGATACCGTTTTCTAAAAGCCTGCTGAACGAGACGGAGCAAAACTTCAATGAGATGAACAGGGCGCTTAAAGAGCGGGCAGAGCAGATTGAATGAAATGAGACCAGTAAGTCTTTGAAAATGACCGTGCCCCTGAAGGCGTGTCTATTGCATAACGAAAGCGTTCGCAAATAGAGTGCAGTTGGATTTACAGGGAGGCCAATGGGCTCGATGCATTTGCGGACGAACGGCGATCGGGTGCCACACGCCAATTATCTGCACTGCTTCGTCCTCACGTTCTCAAGGGGATGTGTTCTTTATAAATTCTGGTTGGGCAATATGTGGGGATGAAGAGTATCTAGAGGGCCCGTTCCAAGGATCTAATTAGTGGTTCTCCTTGTTGTACCATACATTTATATCGTCAAACGTCGATATAGATTGGCAAGAGCCAGTACAGCCATTTTCCTCCTTCCTCTGTCCAGTTTCCAGGCTCTGCCCCCTCCTACATGCCCACAAGATGGGTAGGCTGCAAATGGTCGGACGGACATATCTCGCGGGATGATGCCAGGCATGCAGGCTTTTGGATGTCAATATCTCGATATGCTTGGGAGCTGTAGCTTCCAACTACAAACAGGAATGCAAAGAGATTAATCGTTTGAGAACAATAATGTTAGTCTGTTGAATAGGAGAGAAATGTTATGTCTGTAAACAATAACCATATTGTGGGTTTGGCACTGCTCATCATCCTAATACTGGGTGCATTGGCATTTCCATCCTGTGCGGATGGTCTTTCGACCGGGGAGAATATAACTATCGGGCTTGTGGCAAAGGACTTCTCCTTTAATGTCAGTACCATTACGGTCCCTGCCGGGTCGCATGTGACAGTTAAGTTCGATAATCAGGATTCCAATGTTCGCCATAACTTTGCAGTCTATGAATCCGCAGCTATGAAAGAGACCATTTTCAAAGGAGAACTCATAAGCGGGCCGAAGACCATCATATACACCTTCGATGCTCCTGCAACGCCGGGAACCTACCACTTCCAGTGTGATCCTCACGCGAGCATGATGAAAGGACAGTTCGTAGTCACTTAGCGGAAAATTCGCCAAAATTGGGCTGTCTGCAAGTGGTTGCAGGAAATGGACGCCAGATAATTGAAAGCACTGTAAATGAGTTCGGCGGATGAGTGTTCTATTGCCTCTTTCTGCCGCCCTTATTCTGTTGAATAAAATACTGGAGTGATCATGTTGATGCCTAGAATTAAAGAATGCCTCGCAAAATATAAAACATGGATTCCGTTACTCATTCTTACAATAGCTCTTATCGCAACTGTGATTGCTGCCGCCGGAATTGAAAATAGCCAGGCTATTCCACCCGAGATTGCAGAGCATGCCAAAGATTGGCCCCTGCCCAACAAGGACTACAACAATACTCGTGCAACAATGGACAGCACCATTAACTCGACCAATGTCAAGAGCCTCGTGGTCGCGTGGTCGATACCAATAAATGCAGCGGGCGTTTTTGGAAGCGCATCCAGTAATCCCTTGATCATAGGCGATACGATATTCTTCCAGGATCTGAGCAGCAATGTGTTTTCCTTGAAGCTAGAGGATGGATCACTGAACTGGAAGCAAATTTATAACCTTTCTACCATCGGGCCCAATGGGCCGGCAGTAGGTTGGGGAAAGGTCTTTGCGGCCAAGGGAGTGTACGATATTGCAGCCCTTGATGCGAGCACAGGAGAAGAGATCTGGGCCAGGAATATATCCACCGGCAAAACGGTTGGCATCGACATTCAGCCGCTTGTCTATGGTGGGGCCATTTATACATCGACCGTTCCAGGCAGCAGCGCCTCGGACTTCTATACGGGCGGCGGCATCGGAGTGATTTATGCACTCGACCAGAAAACGGGAGCGAAGAAATGGAATTTCAGTACTGTCGACAGTCCCGATATCTGGGGAAACAAAGAGGTTAACAGCGGAGGTGGCTGCTGGTATACTCCGTCTTTGGATCTAAAAACAGGGATACTTTTCTGGGGGGTCGGCAATCCTGCACCCTGGCCCGGGACTAAAGAGTACCCCAGCGGATCAAGCCGTCCGGGAGCAAACCTCTATACGGATTGTCTCCTTGCCATCAATAGCGGCAGTGGAAAGCTGGTCTGGTTCAGCCAGGCCAATGCCCATGACATCTTCGACCATGATTTCCAGATTCCTCCCATACTGGCCAACGCAGATATTGGCGGCAAGAATCAGGATATAGTCCTGGGTGCTGGAAAGCTCGGAAAAGTATTTGCCTTCAATCGCAGCACGGGAGCAATACTATGGATTACTGCAGTCGGTGAGCATCTGAACGACCAGCTTGCCAGCGTTTCCAATGAGACCACCAAGGTCTATCCGGGCTATTTTGGCGGTGTCGAGACACCTATGGCCTATGCTGATGGTGTTGTCTATGTGCCATATGTAGATCTGTACGTTAACTACACCGGATCGATGATGTTGGATTCTCAGAAATTCAACGAAGGCAAAGGAGGTCTTGCAGCCATCGACGTTGAAACGGGCAAAATACTCTGGGATAAGAAGTACGATTCCCTAAATGTAGGAGGCGCAACCGTAGTCAATGATCTGGTATTTACCGCCACTTTTGACGGCACCATCTATGCTATCAAGCGCAATTCGAGTGAAGTGGTATGGCAGTACAAAGCACCTGCTGGAGTAAACGCCTGGCCTGCTGTGGCAAACGATGTCATTGTCTGGCCATGTGCAGCCAGCGGTGAGCCTTCACTTCTGGCACTGCGGCTTCCCGCGAAGATGAGTGGGCAATGAATCCGTAACGATTAGCCTGCACACTCACTTTTCTTTCCTTTTTCCGTAAAAGTGGGGCCAAACACCGATGCTTTGGATGTACTCCTGTCCATGCCTCGGGAAGTCGCCGGCTGATCCGGGAGTTCGGCTTTTAGATTAGGATGCAGGGGCAAATATTAAGGACAGGGTTTTGAGAGCGTGAATGATGTCTCGGCCAGGTGGCTGAAGGCGTCCAGGGCGCTGAAGAAAGAAGAACAGGTATGGGCAGAAGCTGGCGGAGGTGGTGAAGAGGCATTCTGGCGAGGGAACTTGATCTCGATGTTTCATTGGTTGAGGGCAGTCGTCCGAAGAATTTCGGCAAATGAGAAGACTTCTTTCGATCAATACATTTAAGATTTTAATGCCATGATAGATGTGTAAGTACCATTTAATCTAAAGAAGTCTCAGCTATCCTACCGCGATAGCTTAAGGGAAGCGGTTCAATGGTTAATGCACCTGAAAAGCTCCTTGAAGGTCTCTTGGAACCGCAGAAAGAAGCGGTGCTTCATAGAGGCGGTCCTCTCTTAATTGTTGCAGGTCCCGGGTCCGGCAAGACTGAAGTTTTGTCGAGACGTGTAGCTCATCTGATCCTATCCGGAGATGCCAGCCCAGAGAACATGCTGGTAACGACCTTTACAAACAAGGCAGCACTGGAACTGAAGGATCGCATCCAGCAAAAGCTCCCGGAAGTGAACGTGGAACTGATGCAGGTTTCCACCCTCCATTCCTTCTGCGGGGAGATCTTGCGCCGGTATCCCAAGTGTCCTTCAGGCGATTTCCGCATTCTTGACGAGATGGGACAGTTTTTGTTTGTGTATTCCAATCGAAAGGCCCTGGGCCTGGATGAGATCGTAAAGGGATTACCGCACCAATTCTTCCAGGGCGTCATCCATTCCTTCAACCTGGCTACGGAGGAGATGGTCGATCCTACAAAGCTGGAATCCTGGTGCGATGAGAACTCGGCCTGCTGCTGTCTTGATGAGGCGGACTCGTGGAAGGAGCGGGCAGTAGTGGCGGAGGCCTATTCCCGCTATCTGGATCTTCTGAAAGAAGAGGGACTGATGGACTTTGCCATCCTCCAGCGCCGTGCGCTGGATATCCTGCAGGACAAAGCGGTCCTGGCCGCTTGCCGTGAGCGCTACAAAGAGATCCTTGTCGACGAGTATCAGGACACCAACGCCGCCCAGGATAAGATTCTGTCTCTGCTCGCCGATGACGGAGGGCATCTTACAGTTGTCGGAGATGACGATCAGAGCATATACCGCTTCCGCGGGGCTACAGTGAAGAACATAGGCCGTTTTCATGAGCGGTATCCCAATGTCAGAGTGATCAAGCTGGAGCACAACTTCAGAAGCCTGAACCCGATTGTCATGAACTCCCTGCAGGTTATCATCAATAATCCGGCTCGCATACCCAAGGACCTAAAAGCAGTTCGTGAGGGCAAGACCGAAGTCTTCATGGTCCACAGGCATACGGCGACCGAGGAGGCCGAGGCGGTGGTGGAGCTCGTCGAGGACCTCCATCGGACAGGCAAGATTGCCGGTTACGGTGATGTCGCCCTCCTCCTCCGGAGCGTTAAGAACGCAGCAGGGGCCTATGTCAGCGCCTTTGCAGAAGCGGGAATTCCCTTCCACATAACGGGAGACGGCAGCTTCTTCGAGAGAGGCGATATCTCCGGCATCTATGAGCTTCTCATATTCCTGGGGGCCTCAAAGCCCTGGGGAGACTGCAATATTCGCAATCCTCTTGTGGGGCTTGGCAGCCAGACACGCCGCGCTCTTCAGGAATTCAAGAATGATCTCTTGAGCGTGGCCACTGATGAGGGGCTGAAGTCCATTGGAGTTGAGGACCAGGATGATCGAAGGAAGCTGCTCCTCCTTCTGGAACTTAAACAGAGGGTGCAGAGCAAGAAGCACGGTTCATTGCTGGATGTCTATTACCGGCTGCTGGCCGCTACTGGATGCGTATCACGTTTCGAGCAGGAACGGGACCTTCTGGCCCTTCTCAATCTGGGCCAGATGAGCAGCATTGCGGCCTCCTGGGATGAATATGGAAAGACGAAAAATCAGTATCCATTCCTGCAATACCTCAAGCTTCTCAAAGAGGGCAAGATGAATCCCGCCTCCGTCCCGCCGCAAGAAGGGGAAGTTCAAATAATGACCATCCACCAGGCGAAGGGATTGGAGTTTCCAGTAGTGATCATTGGCTCGGCCATGAACGGAAGGCTCCCCACGAGCAGACGCAGGGATCCTTATGAGATTCCCTACAACCTGCGGGCCAGCGGCGAACCGGAGGTCGAGGATACTCATCTGGTAGATGAACGGAAGCTCTTCTATGTGGCAGCCACCCGGGCCCGAGATCTTTTGCTCGTGGGCACGGCGGATGTGGTTAATAAGCGTGGGGGTGGGCCCAGCACGTTTGTCAAAGAGATGTTCGGGGAAGACCTCCAGGCACCCTGTAATCTCGAAAACGGCCACGTGGAGAATGTGATGAGCAGAGGCAAGGTCCGGAAAGGCCCCAGGCCGAGGCACAGCTTCAGTCAGCTCGCTTACTTCTTGCAGTGTCCCATGCGCTACAAGCTGGCGATGGTTTATGGCTTCAGGCCGCCCTGGCTGGACCCCGTGGGATACGGTGCCAATGTTCACAGGGCTCTGCAGGAGATCCATACGAGAGCGGCGCAGGGAAGGATGCCGTGCAGGGAAGACGTGCCGGCTATCATTTCCCTGACATGGGTTTCCAGCCGGCGCACCAAGCCGGAGCGAGAGGAGAAGTACAAAAAAGCGGCGATCAAGCATCTTGGGCAATATGTGGAAGAGCACCAGAGCAGCCTGTCTGCAGCTATTCAATCTGAAACCAGTTTTTCGTTTACCTTGAAGGATCAGGTGATGCTGGGCAAGATCGATCTCTTGAGACGGGATAAAAATGAGGGCATAGATATTGTGGACTTCAAGACCTCAAAGTCCGGTGACCTGAAAAAGGAGGGGATCGATCTGCAGCTTGATCTCTATGCTCTCGGCGCTGAGGAGAGCCTGGGCCTCAAGGTGGAGAGGACGACGGTTCACTTTTTGGGTGACGGGGAGCTGGAGTCAAAAGCCTGGTCTGAAGAGCGAAAAGCAAAGGCGATATCGAGGCTGACGGATATCCTGAATCAAATTGAAGAGGGAGATTTTCCGCCAAATCCCGATTACTGCTTGGCTTGTGATGAATTTAGGACATCTGTCCGTTTGCCAAAAGAGAGGGATAGCACTTGTATTCGTTTGATAAATTGCTTGAAAAAGATATATCCGCTTACGAAGGCCGCCACGATGACCTGATTTATCAGGCCCCGGAGCTTTACCGGCTCTTGACGAAGATGCTCGATGATCCGATACTGCCGATTCGGCTGAGGCCTATCGTGATCTCCGCCATTGCCTATTTCATCCTGCCTAACGACATCATTCCGGAGGAGCTGCACGGCCCCTATGGCTATGTGGACGACATCTTTCTTTCGGCATTCGTTGCGGATCTGGTTCGGAATGAAATTGGGTCCAATGAGATTCTCTTGAATAACTGGGATGGTGAGGCGGATATCGTATCTCTGATCGAGGAGATTCTGTCGAAGGAAGGGGAACTGATCGGAGACCAGAAGAAACGGATATTGGGGTATATCGGGTATGAGTACTTGATTAGTTGCTGCGGGAGGCTGACAGGATAGAACTTGGGCGAGACTCTTTGGACTGGCCTGAGGACATGATCTAAAGCCGCCTAGTGGAGAAGGATAGCAGTGAAGAGCGCGAATGGACTGCAGCGTTCTTCCATCGAGTGATCATGGGCGGGATCCTTGAGAGCGCGAGCCTGGTCGGCAAAAGGCGGCCAAGGTGCGGTAGAAAGAAGGACTATGCCTGTGAGGAATAGGGATGGCGGAGATAGCGAAACAGCATTCTACTGCCGCTTGGGATTTAGCACGATCCCTTCAACGATATATTCCTGAAGAGGAACGAATCCCCCCGCAGGGAGTAGCAAAGGAATTTGGGGTATCAGACGGCTCCGAGCTACATCTATTCATAAGTATGAGTAACTTAGCCGCGCGGAGCGAGAGTAATCTTCGTTCTATGACACTTTCTCAGAAGTCTATAGGGATGTAATAGAGCTCAATTCGTACACTCCACACGAGCTACTGATGGAAAAGGCCATTGACATTGATGATCGCATAGATTTAAAGAAGCTGAAGATTCGTATTTGGCATTTGGCTTGCATATCGCAATTTGTATCTAACCGGGAGCGTCAAATGTCAGCTGTTGCATTGCCAGATATCCAGATGGCAAGTGGTATCGATTGGAATAAGAACCAAACAAAGAATTCAGATAAAATAAAATAGCATGAAAGATGGAATAGTAAATCATGAAAGATCGGAGCCCATTCACTCCAGGAAATCCAGTGCCGGTCGAGCTATTCGTAGGTAGAACCAACCAACTTGAAGAGATCTTAAAAAACTTAAGACAAGCGCGAACCGGCAAACAGGAAAATATTTTCCTAGCGGGCGAAAGAGGGATTGGGAAGAGTTCTTTTGCCAAATTTATATGCAATATGGCTTGCAAAGAGAAGCTCCTCTCCGTACATGTCTTCCTCGGACAGGTTACGAGCCTAGATGAGATGGTCCGACGTATATTTGAGGACATAATAAAGGTTTCAAATACCCAGTCTTGGTATGGAAAGATCTCCGATTATTTCACTGGGAGAATAAAACAAATCGATTTGTTTGGTGTCGCTGTTAGCTTTAATCCTTCGAAAGAAGATGCTCGCGAACTTGTAAATAATTTTCCAGAGGCTATTTTAAATATTGCTGAAAAAATAAAACCGGAAAAGGAAGGTCTCTTTATAGTTTTAGATGATATCGATACGATATCAAAGACACCAGAATTTGCAAATTGGTATAAGAGTTTTGTAGATAAGGTTGCTACACATTATAGCTACTTTCCGATATGTATTGCGTTAATTGGCCTTCCCGAGTTTAGGGTCGTGATTCTGCAATCGGCTGTTATTTATATATCCTATTCATATATGCTACGCGGGGTGTAGCAAAATGGGAAAAAGAGGTCCAAAGCCTCGATTCTTAGATGTAGCATGTCCGAATGAGCAGTGCAGTCTATTTGGAATTGCAGGGAAAGGAAACGTCACTGTATACGGAACCTACCAAATAAGTTCCGGTAAGGCCAGGAAATATGTTTGCCACACATGCGGCACTAGATTCTGCGATAGAACTAACACGGCATTCTATGACTTAAGAACAAACGAAGAAAAGATCAAGCTGGCTTTAAAAATGTCCATGCGTGGAATGAGCGTTTTAGGAATAGCTGAGACCCTTGAGTCAAAACCATCTACAATAAGCACTTGGATCTCGAAAGCCGCAACGCATAGTGAAAAAGTCAATGAAGTTGTCTTGAAGGATGTGGAGACTCCAAAGGTGGAGATGGACGAAGCATGGACTTTTGTGGGGAAAAAACACTACCCAGAGAAGATGAATACGAAGACAAGGGAACTTGGATCTGGATAAGCATGGCCGCGAATTGCAGGCTGGTGCTTTCCCATGTTATCGGTGAGCGATCTCAGAAAAATGCAGATCAGCTCGTTTCAAATACTGCCAAAAAACTCAGATCAATGCCACTCTTTGTGACGGATGGATTAAAACAATATACAGCAGCTCTTCGAAAGCAATATGGAAAACTACAACAGTTCGCACCAACAGGTAAGCGAGGGCGGCCTCGAAGTCCCATATTAATAGTTGATGATGTATTAAAATATGCCCAAGTTATCAAGATGAGGATCAACGGGAGGCTCAATAAAGTGGTCAAGAGGATCATATTTGGTAAGAATATAAACCCCAAGATGATATCTACCAGTTACATTGAACGGCAGAATCTAACATGTAGACAAGATAATAACCG
>Ga0074195_1001956_pt1 | contig 25439 bp, 26 predicted proteins | sample EPASupsiteHSE623_FD_64525 | JGI IMG/M metagenome (GOLD analysis project Ga0074195, IMG submission 64525) | Bioremediated contaminated groundwater from EPA Superfund site, New Mexico - Sample HSE6-23 | ecosystem: Environmental > Aquatic > Deep subsurface > Groundwater > Contaminated ... | reverse complement strand
TGGCCATTAATCTTCTTGACGCGAGTGAATGATTTCAATGTGCATATTTAGGCACATAATAGTATTTATAGATTTCGTTTGAAGATAACGAAAAGCACCTTAGTATGCCTAAATCATGGGGAGCTTAGGATAAAAATGTTTCAGATAAGAGGTTTTACCTGCGGGATGTGGGATTTATCAGGATATCCAAGAAATTTGATGGAAGGATATATGGCGAAAGAAATGCTCGAATACTTGGAGACAATGGCTTGCCAATATCGCAATTCTATTTACATCTATTTTATATTCAATTTTATCGGGCCTCGTCTCTTTTCTTGCGGAGCTCCATAGCGTCCTTTTTAATTTTCTCAAAATAATTGGATTCAACGATCTTTGCGACCTCTTTTTTAGTCCTTTCCAGATCGATTTCAATCTCAAGTTTTTGTGCGGCTTCGAATATATCCTTCAGCGAAATAACTGCAAGCACGATAAAAATGCTCTGCATTATGTTAAATAATTCCTGTCCAGCCAAAAGTGTCCAGTATATGGTAAAATCTGCATTGTAAGACACACTATTTCCATATTTTGGCACCAAATAAAATGTATAATAGGCAGCATAGGTAAACCATAAAATATTACGGAGTGTCAAATAAAATAAACTAATGGCTAATAATCCCAATCCAGATCTAAATTGACTCCCTTGCATCTTTCGTACCAGCATTATGATGATGAAAAGGGCAATAGCCTCTCCGACTATACTGATTAACCCATTAGATACATTAATCCAGGTTTCCGTTGTTTTCATATAGCTGTTATCGACAAGCGCAATTGCAATTGGAACTAAAGAAATTAATAAAAAAATATTGGCTGCAAATATGAGAGTCCAGTTACTGCCAAAATATCTGCAAATTGTGTATATATTGATCATGGGTCAACTACCTAATACGTTCTTCAAGGACACTCCAAATATTCATTGGAAGCGTGCTGGGCTTTTTTCTTGCGATCACTGCAAAATATCTTTTCTCACCGTTTATGACAGCCTCATTCACATAGCCCATATTTTTAAGGCTCTCCAGCCTGCACTTCATCGTCTCCTCATCCTCATTGGTTTTCTTGGAGAGGTCAGATAGAGTAGCATTTTCCATCTTGGTCAAGTCAAGGATGACTGTTCTCAAGAGTGGGCTCAAATCAAGCAAATTGGCTATAGAACAGCCTTTGCTGCTGTCTTTTAATTTAATCTCCTCTCTCAAGAGCGTCTCTATTTTGTCCATCCTTTCACGCATAGCCCTTATTTCGTCCAGAATTGATAAGGCTAGGTCATCATTTGTCATTATTCTCACCTCTTTTCATCTAATTCCGGCATATCTATCGGCGAGGGAAGGGGTTTGCATATTCCGCAATATAGGGCACCGGATACTACTATGGCTCTGGCATTCTCTCCGCCGTTACAATATACCGATAAAATGAATGGCATTTCCGTGGCATGTTCCTTGCATACCCCTCTTCCGCAAAACCTGCAAATGCCGCATGCTTCTTCACCACATTTCCAGCATTTCATTTCGTTCTCCTTGATGCAGTATTAGGCTGCAGTATCAAGCTCTTTCATTATTTCTTTTAGCGATTTCATCCATGAATGCTAATTATGAATTTAATTTGATTTTAATAGATTTGATTTCATTCCAGACTGCTGCAATTATTGAACTTGCTAATGATAGCAGGATCAATATACCAACGATTATAAGAACGACCTTGATTCCTATCCCTTGTTCTACCCAAATGGACCTAAACACAGGATAGATCGCATTTGCCCATAGAGATGGAATCATGCAAATGACGATTATAGTCCAAATGCCTGCCATTGTGCCAAAAATCACAAATATTTTCTCCTCATGACTGAAATGCAAACGGCCTGATGACAATCTCTGCAAAAGTTCTCCCTTTAAGAAATCCAGAGATTTTGCCCGCAAACCCGGCATTTCCAGATAGTTCATGAGCATGTAGTATCCGTCCCACTCCAGCAGAGGATTAAGGTTCATAACCATGCTAAACATGCCCAAGAGTGAGATCATAAAGAGCATTGGAGCGTAAGAGGATGCGGGGAAAAGAGCAATTGAGATGGAGCATATCGATGCAATTATCATGGTTGTAAAAGGCCCTGCCCAACTAACGGCAATTCTCTGGTTCCGGGTGCCGAGCCACATGTCTGTCGTATCGACAAAGAAACAGGGAGTTCCAAAATACAGCAGGAAACCGCCCTTGATGACTTTTCTGCCAAATGCTTTAACAGTCAGACCATGACCATGCTCATGCACAATGGCAAGCGCATAATTGCAGAAAAAAAGGCCGACGATTCCGAGAGACATGCTGCGATGGTATTCAGAAAATATCTCACTGGCTTGCATTAGCTGCCAGAGAAACAGGACCGAACCTACAACCGATACGGCAACCAGAAGGATTATGGCCGGAACCGTAAAGATTATCCTGCCTCCATGACGGTAGATCCAATCAAAATATCCGTCCGCATCAAAGCTCAACTCACCCATAGACAGCTTTTTAAACAGATGAATGAATTTATTTTCAATGCTTCCTGCTTCCGTGCGATCACAAATTAATTTATAGATATCCGATTCGTCCTCTAATAAGAATGAATTATGCTTAAGTGTGTGCAATAAATCAAAAAGTTGTTCAACGGGGGGATTTCCAAATTTCAATAAATAATCCATTATGATATCTGTTAGTGAGTGCTTTCCGTCCATCAGGCTCCAAAGATAAAATCCCTTTTCATCCAACCGGATATAGTTATCTTTCAGCGTGTTTCTGATAACATAGTATTTCTCGCTGCAAAATTCTTGCTCTTTTATTTCAACTCGATCAATGACTTTGGGCTTAGACTTGGAAAAGTCCATTCGGTCCCTTAATTTTATCCAGAGGTCTTGACCTGGGTCATGCGCCTCTTTCAGCTTAACCTCTAGGTCTAACCATAAGCTCTGCGGTTCTCCTTCATTGCTTGCATTGATCTTCATCTATAATTAATCTCCAACACGACAGATTCAACCTATGCCGAGGTGATTTCATGTGCAATCCGTGCGTCGCACTAATACGTGCGGAGCATTAGTAATTTAGGCTAAGGATGTTGAGTTGGGGATTACAAATGGATTCGATTCTGTCTGCAATTCTTTCTATCTCTTTCGAATACGGATGATCCCGTTGGGCGGTGTAGATCACACCTATGCTTCCAAGTTGCATCAAATCGTCCGACTGTGCAAGAACTGCCGCCACATTGCAGTTATATTTTTTCTCGATTTCTTTGGCGACTTTGTCGGCGTCATAGCTTTGAAGCAGCTTATTAATAACCAATAGTGGGCTTGGCACTTCCAATCTCCTGCAAACCTCAAGAGTAACGCTCGTTCCTTGATAGTCCTGGTAATCAGGTCTCATCATGATGAGCAGAACGTCGGAGACTGCCAACGAGAGCAAGCTTGCCTCTTCAATCCCCGGATGGGTGTCGATCAGCAAGTAGTCCAGATGGAGGGTGCGCATGATGTGAGCAAAGCCGTCGTTCAACTCGGATACTTCATATCCTTCTTTAAGAATCTTTGTTATATCATTCACTCCAATGCTGGATGGAACGAGGAAGACCCTTCCGCCAGCCTCATCCACACCAGGGAGCTTATCCGAGACATCCCTTGCGGCCTCTTCTATGGTGCAGTTGCCCCAAAGATAATCATTCAATGAAGGTTTCGTTTCTTCCGGCTTAAAGCCGAAGAAAACATGCACGCCAGGAGATTGAACATCGGTATCAATGATGCATACTCGATAGCCTCTGCAACCAAGGCAAACAGCCACGTTGGCAATTATGCTGGATTTTCCTGTCCCTCCTCGGAACGAGTGAGCTACAATGATCTTCCCCATGACACCACATCTCGTTTTCACAAACAATTATGTCTGTTCAAGCATCGTATTTAGCTGGCAGAGAATTTCTCGCATCGTGGCAGGATAAGTTGTTCTTGAGGGCCAATTTCTCTTTGGATCCGACCGATATTCCTCAAATACGCCATATCATCTGCAAAATCCATAAATATAATATGTCCTGGTGGCAATGAATGACTTGGGTGGATGGCATCATTGACATGCTTCACGCTTTCAGAAGAGTCTGCTTTGCAGTCTGTAAGAAGTTGCATCATATTGTATTTATATAGATCAGCCACTATATCTTTGAAGTCCTTTTCCGTCAGATTTGGTGACATCTTGAGGCGATAATCCTTCTGGAACATACGCAATGTATCAAATAGTTCCAAGCCATCGTCAAGTCCAAAGGATTTTCGTTCATCCCAAAGTCGTGAGCCCGGAAACTGTTGGAACCAATTCATAATTGCTACTCCGTTGTATTTTGATATCAACTTATCCGCAAACGCTACCGTCTTGAGGCATTCTTCCTTTGTCTCCCACGGAAATCCCAAAATAAAACTATAGTATATGGCTATTTCTTTTTCCTTAGCCATAGTGGCGCACTTTTCTATCATCTTGAGGTCTATTCCCTTTCGGATCTTTCTTTGGCCTGACTCATAGCCGCACTCAATCCCAACTAATATAAAATCCAGCGGAAGGTCTCTGCCCAGATCTAAAATTCTAGATCCAATAAGATCGTTAACTCGCGACTCAAAATCAATGCCGAAATTGCAAAGGTCCATCTCTTTAAGGCCTTCAAGGATCTTCTCAGACCTTTTTCGATCATCTGAAAAATTGCCGTCAACAATAGAGAGCTCTCTTCTTCCGGCGCGCAATTTTCCAGCATACTCGATTGCATGCTCGATTCGCTTCAGAGAAGCCTGGGGACTTGAGCTTCGCCATGCTCCCAGCGATGCCAAGGTGCAAAAAGTACAATTAAACCGACAGCCACGCGATGTCTCCACACATACTTTGCTATAAATATTGGATGGTAAGAGGTCTAACGCTGGAAGTGGATTACTATCAAGCTCTCCGGCCATAAGCAATTGTCGGTCTTTATTTCTGATAATTCTTCCATTTTCTATATAGGAAATGCCGTCCACGCCGGTTAATGGTGCTCCATTTTCGAGAGATCGAAGGAGCTCTGGAAGCGTTTTCTCTCCTTCACCTCTCACAATATAGTCTACATTAGTTGATTCTAAGATGTGGCGATCTGCTAATGTAGGGTGAATTCCGCCTGCAATTATGGGAAGGTCCGGGTCCAGTTCTTTGATCCTCTTCACCATGAGCTTAGCTAAAAACCAATTGAAGCTGGTCGCCGAAATGCAAACAACATCCTTGTTCTTAAGGCAATTTTCCAGCGCAGGAAATCTGACACTAGGCTCTTTTTCGATATCGAGAACTCGAATCCTCTTTTTTCCATTAAATTCGAAATCATTATTTGCCGGGTCCAGCAAATCGATCTGATGATCTGAACGAATTATTGACGCCAGCAAATATATTGAATTACACGGTGCCAGGCCTGCTTGGCAGGAGTTGATTTCCTGCTCGAAAATACCTGAACATACATCAAACATTGGAGCGGATGTTAGTAATAGATTCATAACTCGCCTCAGCTATTCACTATTATCTTTAGATCTTTCGTCAATTTTATTATCATATGTTCTGTATTTGTCTTATCCTCTTTAAGTATTTAATTATTGCTAAAATTGAAATTTTTAGTCAATGTTATTTTTCCATATAATTATGAATTGGCCAAAAGCAATTAATATACATATATAAATAATATATTAACATATGATTTAATGTTAGTGCAGCCGAGTAATATTAACTCATAAGACTGTATAATCAAGTTTAAATAGCGGAATTTATAAATAGTTGAATTGCTTATCATAAGTAAGGAGGTTTTATTTTGGCATCTAAGGAAGAGCTGGAACGCTTAGTGGGAAAAGTGATATCAGATAGCACATTTAGACAAGATTTTATAATGAATCCAAAAGCAAGTGCCTCAACAGCCGGCATTGAGCTTACACCTGCGCAGGAAGCATCTTTCAAGAAAGCTGATTTCTCTAAGATGGTTGGCGAATTAGAGAAAGTAGCTTCAAAGAGCGGTTGCCTTGCTCCCTGCATGTAATACTGCCCAGTGCTGCCTAAATTTTTTTATAAGGGATCTCCATGAAAGTACTTTTGACCGCATCACCAAGGTTCGACTTGCAGATGGAGTCATATGAGAACGATGTCGATTTCTATAAAAAGAACTTGCGTCCGTCTCTGGCCCTCTACCAATTGGCTTCCATTCTGCAACCCAAGCATCAGGTTGAGATTCTTGATCCCGCCATAAGTGATTTCGCATCGGATCGAGACGGACCGATATATATACAGGATACAAAGAAGCTGAAGGATTTGCGTTTTCCAAGCCTGGAGAGAAGGATTTGCGACATGGATGCGATCTGCATTTCCACTTCAAGCTTTGATTGGTTCCTGGCAAAATCCATGATTAAGCGCATAAAAGAACGGGATAATGATTTGCCGGTTATTGTCGGAGGTATCCATTCAACATTGGCAGACAGCTACATTCTAAAATCATCTGAGGTCGATTTTGCGGCCAGAGGAGAAGGAGAAAGAACGCTTTCGGAGCTTCTTGCAGTCATTGAAGGCGGCGGCAATCTTGGAGAGATTGACGGATTGTCGTATAAAAATAATGGGGCTATTAAGAAAAATAAGGATCGTCCGCCACTTACTGTACCTGAGATGGAGAATATGCCCCTGCCGGCATTTGAACTCATGCCGCCGGGCATTTATGGAAAGCTTACGGTTGAGACATCCAGAGGTTGTCGGTTTAAATGTGCCTTTTGCAGTATTTTATTTAGCAGGACCTGGAGAGGGCTTGGCCCCAAAGCGGCGATAGAGAGAATTGAACATGCCGCCAATTACGCGGGGAAGCTGTACGGTGATGAAAAATCCATAACATTGGTGGACGACAATTTCACAGCAGACGGGAAAAGATCTGAGAAGATCCTGGAAGGTCTTAAGGATGCTGATCTTGGAGATATGAGCCTGGCCTTTGAAGGGCGAGTAAATGAGATAATGGCTTCAAACACACTGCATCTATGCAAAGGTCTTCCCATAGATTACGTATTCTTTGGAGTTGAATGCGGCTACGAGCGCGGCTTGAAGTTGATTAGGAAAGGAATTAAAACAGATACCGTTATGAAGTGTGCTGCGCGGGCAAAGAAATGCGGCATATTGTTGCACTACGGTTTTATCGCGGGCCTTCCCTGGGAGACGAAAGAAGATTGCCTGAATACGGTGGCTTTTGCCGATAGACTGGTATCTGAACATGACGGCTTTGCATTCATCAGTTGGTTTCATATTTTCCCCGGATCTGAGCTATGGGACGAAAGAAAAACATACGGAATCGATGACGGACTTGAGATATTTGATAGCTTGCATCTTCGCACTAAAGAATACCGTCCCAAGATGTCTCCAAATCTCTCTGATGACGACTTCTTGGAGATTGAGCATGAGATCGACAAGTGCAACCTAATGCGTGTACTGAACCATAGTGATAATGGATCGAATTCAACCGAAGATATCACCCACTCAGCATTTACGAAAGCCGGAAGATACTGCCTATCTAAAACTCGAGGGTATGTGCAGAGATTGGAGCTGCCTGATAATGACACGTCGCTAATATACATTGATCCTACCCGATAGGCCGAGAATTGCTTTAGGATTTTGCGTCTGATGCTCGATTTTCATCAGATGTTTGCTCAGAATATTTTTAAAATATTAATTTTGTTTGCTCCTTTTCATGAGATCATGCGCAGGCGTCACGCGTGAACTTCTTATAATTTGAGCGAGAGCTTAGAACATATGCAAGTATTGCTGACTGGTGCGCCGCGCTTCGAGCTGCATAATGCGATTAATTATATTGATATCGAATCCTGCAAAAAGGGCTCCCGTCCATCTTTAGCTTTGTATCAATTGGCATCGATGATTCGGGAGGAGCATGAAGTGCATGTGCTTGATCCGGCGGTCAGCGATTTTCAGCCGCAAGAATTGGATTTGATGGGCAAGGGCGGAAGATATGTCCTGGATGCATTGCGATTTCCTGCTCTGGAGAAGAGCATAAGCAATATAGATGTTGTCGGCATATCTGCCACGAGCTTTGAGTGGTTTTTGGCAAAGATTATGGCCGAGAGGATTAAGGAAAAAGACCCGGATCTACCCATTATCGCTGGCGGCGTTCATGCTACGATTGCCGATGAATATATTTTAAAGTCTTCAAGAGTGGACTATGTTGTCCGGGGGGAAGGCGAAAAAACGCTTCCCGAACTATTGCGCTCGCTTCAAGACGGTGCCATTTTGTCATCAATTGATGGGGTCTCCTATCGTCGCAACGGCACAATTGTAAGAAATAATGATCGCCGGCCTATGACGGTTGAAGAGATGGAAGAACTCCCGCTTCCTGCCTTTGACCTCATGCCCTCCAACCTCTTTGGAAAACTGACACTGGAAACCTCAAGGGGCTGTAGATTTGACTGCAGTTTTTGTAGCCTTCTTTTTCGCGGGTTGTGGCGGGGTTTAGGTCCAGAAGCTGTCCTGAAGAGAGTCGAACATGCGGTCAGTTTCGCCAGCAAGCTTTATGGAGACCGCAGAGCGATTCATTTTGTTGATGCTACTTTTGTGGCGGATGCCAAGCGAGCTGAGGCAATCTTTGGCGGATTGAAAGAGTTGGACCTTGGCGGCCTGAGAGTAGCCTTTGAAGGACGCATTAATGAGATGTCAAACCCAACTATTCTCAAGCATTGCAAAGATATTCCGATTGACTTCGTCGTCATCGGTATCGAGAGCGGTTATGATCGTGGCTTAAGAAAGATCAGGAAAGGAATAACCACCAAATCTATAGAGCGATTCGGCTCTATGGCGCGAGAACTCAGCTCATGCTTTCGTTATGGGTTCATTATAGGATTTCCCTGGGAGACTAAAGAAGATTGTATGAATACCATAGCTTTTGCCGACCGAATGGTCTCGAAGTACGGCGGCCTTGCCGTTGTAGGTTGGTACCAGCTTTATCCAGGATCGAAGATATGGAATGATCGGATGCAGTATGGCATCAATGATGGGTGGGAGCTGTTCGATAGTTTGCATCTCAGATCCCAAGAATTTAGGTCCAAGATTACTCCAAAGCTGACTGACGAAGATATCTTGGGAATAGACACGCAGATTGATAAATATAATTTAATAAGAGTAATAAATAACCGCGATCACTGCGAAGGAGAAAGTGCTACATCTTCGATCTACACGCCTACTGACGGCTATTTCCTATCAAAGATGGGAGGATTTATCGATAAGACCCAGCCATACTTTGACAGCCAGGCGAAGCTCTTTAGCCTAGATTGGACTTAATTTTTTTGCTGTCATCAAAACGCAATCATTTTGGCAAGATCCTTGGAAATTGGCAGCAAGCTGAGGAAAAATTCAGGTCTCCTCCGCACCAGTTCGGCATAGATCCATATTGCCAGCTCGGCGATATGCCTGTTGAGATCACAACTGTAGCTGCAAGGTTCCCAGGGACTCTTGTTGATGGCTACGGACTCGGCGATGCAGCCGCCTGCGCATAAGTAGCGAGCCCAGCAGGCGCGACACGCAGGAATATGATCAACATCCGCAAGTGTCTCTCTCAAATGAGCGATCTTTTGCGGTTCAATCCCTTGCCAGATATCACCGAGAGCATAATCTTCCAGCCCTACAAAACCGGGACATGGATAGATTTTTCCTTCTCTGGAGACGCTCAGCAAATTCGTGCTGGCAGCGCAAAACCCACGGGCACGATTGCCGGACGCCAGAGTTGAGATGTATCGAGAGAAAGCAGAATTGATTGTGGCCTTATTTTGGATCGCATCGTCCAAAATGAACCTGGCAAACTCTGAATACGCATCTTTCATAAAATTGAGGGATACATCATCAAGACGGAATTCTTTGACAAAACCCCTCGCATGATTAATATAAATATGGCCCGCCCCAAACTGTTGCAGGAATTTTGCAGCACCCGTAAAGTCGCGGGTCTCTGAGTTGAGCGTACCCTCTAATTGAACATTTTCTTGATATTTGTCGATCATCAGGGGAAGCCATTGACAAATTCGATCAAAGGACCCCCTTCCGTCGGAAAATATCCTCATCTTATCGTGATTTTCTCTATCCCCATCGATGCTTACCGTTACCCTGCATCCATTATTCTTCAGAAATGATATTATCTCATCATCAAAGAGCGTACCATTCGTGGTCAAGTGGTGGCATATCTTCTTATCATGGCTTATTTCCATGTCACGGGAGTGCTTGATGATGGTCTGGATTGTCTCAAAGTTCAATAGCGGTTCACCGCCAAAGAACGAGATTATGAGGTGCTCGCCCCTCGACTCGCGAACTAGAAAATCAATTGAATCGCAAGCCACTTTTTCAGACATCTTGCCCCCGGCGTTGCCGTATGATCCGCATTGCGCCAGGCAATATTTGCAGCTCAAATTACATTCCTCTGACAGGTTTAGCATCAGATTGCTGATCGCTAAATCCGGCTTCTCGAATTCGGGAATGTATTCCAGTTTGCTTGAATTGAGCATTCCCTGTTTTTGCAGATCGCATATTGCATCCGCTATTTGCGAATCTTTTTCGGAACGAGAATTGAGAGCTGATACGGCATCATCCGTCATCAATAAAATTCGCGCTTCAAGAGCGGACAGATCATGGACTCTCATCCCTGCAACATCAAGGACATAAAAGCGACCGTCTCGGCAAAAGCAATGAACTTCCGCCTTGAAGAGCTGCAAATTTGCATCTAATTTTTGTTCGTCAATGCTGCAACCATCCGCCATCAGTTATTAAATTTGCAGGAATCTATTTAAGAATGGCGGACAAGCGAGATCCGGCCTATTTTGCGCGCCTCTTGCGGAAATCCAACCACAATTTCCCGAATGCGGAAATCCGATCGCAATTTCCCGAAGACCCGTCCAGGAAGTCGATTGTCTTCATTCTTTTTCGCAAAATCCATCGCTCGCGGCGGGCGTGCCTTTCTATTTGATTTGGAGGTTTTATTTGCAGGACGCGATAAAAGCAAACGGCACATCCGCCCAAGTTCATTATTTATATCTTAGTGAAGTAACAACATATTATGAAGGTCTTATTAACAGCTGCGCCCAGATTCGAGCTGCAAAAAGATGCCAACGATATCAACATCAAGACAGAATTGACGAGCAGGCACCCTTCTTTGGCGATTTATCAGTTGGCATCAATCCTGAGAGATCGCCATCAATTGCAGTTACTTGATCCTTCCGTAAGCGATTTCAGATTGGACGATGGGGAACAAATAAAAATCGAAGACGGCAAAAAGTTGGCCAAGCTCAAGTTTCCAAGCCTCGAAAGAAGCATATGCGGCATGGATGTGATAGGGATCTCGGCCACCAGCTTTGATTGGTTTTTGGTCAAAATCATGGCAGAGAGAATTAAGGACAAAGATCCAGGAATTCAAATTGTTGCGGGAGGAGTGCACCCGACGCTCGCAGACGAGCAGATTTTAAAGACGACAAAAATTGACTGCATAATAAGAGGAGATGGCGAAAAGAGCTTTCCAGAGCTTCTTTGTGCTCTGGAAAATGATGGCGATCTCGGTAAGATCGATGGATTGTCATATCGTGCAGATTTCGGCCATTCGGCTGAAATCAATGAAATAAGAAGAAATAAAGATGCCATACCGCTTTCCGCAAATGAACTTGAGGCGATTCCGCTTCCTGCCTTTGATCTCATGCCGTCCAATATTTATGGCAAGATCGGCGTGGAAACATCAAGAGGTTGCAGATTTGATTGCAGTTTCTGCAGCCTTCTTTACAAAAGACTCTGGAGGGGACTGAGCCCTAAGGCAGTTTTAAAAAGAGTCGAACATGCCGCAAATTTTGCCGGAAAGCTGTATGGCGACGAGCGGGCCGTGCATTTCATCGACGGCACTTTTACCGCGGATGCCAAGAGATCCGAGAAGATTCTCGAAGGGCTCAAAGACATCGATCTTGGCAAACTTCGCATCGCCTTTGAGGGGCGCGTCAATGAGATCTCGGATTCGAATATCCTGAAACTTTGCAGGAGATTTCCAATCGACTACATCTTTCTCGGAGTTGAGAACGGATACGACAGCGGCCTTAGCAAAATCCGCAAAGGCTTCAATATAAAAGCTGTAGAAAGATGCGCGTCACTGTCAAAGGAGCAAAGTGTTCCTCTGCGCTACGGTTTTATCGTCGGGCTTCCCTGGGAGAGCAAAGAAGAGTGCTTGAGAACAATATCTTTTGCCGACCACATAGTTTCCGATTACGGCGGCTTGGCATTTGTCAATTGGTTTTATCTTCTTCCAGGATCTCACATATGGGATGAGAGACATTCGCATGGAATTTCAAGTGGAATGGAATTATTTGACGACTTGCAGATACGAACAAAAGAATACCGCCGAGAGGTCTCCGGGAAGCTTGATGAAAAAGATATTTCGGAGATTGACGTAGCCATCAACAGATGCAATCTGATGCGGATGCTGGATGCAAGAGAGAGAACATCTTGCGAAGGAATCTCATGTTCAGGCATTTCGAAAGCTGGCAGCTACGTATTTTCTAAAACGGGCGGATTCATCGATAAGACTCTCCCGTTTTGCGATTGCGAGACAAAGCTGCTGCGCATTGATTGCAGATAGGCAGAGCATCTGCCCGATTTTTTCAGGTGCATCGGCTATGCCGCTTTCAAGTCCAAGGGATAATCATGCAAAAGGGCGATGACATCCACACCATTCGGCGGAGGCCGCCCGGCAGCAAATTATTGCTAAAAGATATTTAACAGGGAGCAACCCAAGTTGCTCACACCTTCACTTCCAGCATCCTTTCAATCGCCCTTTTGGCCCGTACCGCAATATCTTCCGGCACGCTCACCCGCGGCTCCAATGTTTGCAAAGCGCGCAGCACCTTTTCCAGATTCGTCTTCTTCATGTTCTGGCAGACGGCCTTCTCGCTGAGCGGATAGAACTGCTTTTCCGGATTCTCTTTCTTCAGACGGTAGATCATGCCGACCTCCGTGCCGATGATGAACTCGCGGGCGGCGCCGGACTTGGCATGACGGCCCATCCCGGCGGTGCTGTAGACGAAATCGGCCTGATCGATGACCTCTGGGCGGCATTCCGGGTGCACCAGCACTTCAGCTCCAGGATGCAGGGCGCGGGCCGCTTTAACCTCATCGGGGGTGAAGTGGTCGTGCACGTAGCAGTAGCCGTTCCAGGGAATGATCTGCTTCTTGGTATGGCGGGCAACGTATGCTGCCAGGTTCCTGTCGGGAATGAAGATCACTTGATTTTGATCCAGGGAATTTACAACCTGAACGCCATTGGCTGAGGTGCAGCAGATATCGCTCTCCGCTTTGACCTCAGCGGTCGAATTGACGTAGCAGACGACGGCTGCATCCGGATAGAGCGTCTTCAGCTCGCGTAACTGACCGGGCGTGATCATGTGAGCCATGGGGCACCAGGCACCCTTCGCAGGCTGGACCACCGTCTTTTGCGGCGAGAGGATGGCTGCCGTCTCGGCCATGAAGTCCACTCCGCAAAATATAATCACATCTTCATCCAGGCGCGCCGCTGCCCTTGATAGCTCCAGGGAGTCGCCCACCAGGTCGGCCACATCCTGGACGTCAGGTATCTGGTAATTGTGGGCCAGGATAACTGCGCGGCGCTCCTTCTTCAAAGCAAGAATCTCTTCTAACATAGCGATCGAGACGGCAAAACCTATAAGATACTATTATTTCAACCTATTTAATAGTTTTACTTAATAATATTATTCCAATTAAACTTTAATTGATCAGGCATTGATCCGGCCAATTGACCTAAAAAATATCTGTACTCAGTCAGCCTCCGATGGCGGCAGGAAACAGCGCCACCTCATCACCCTCAGCCAGCCTGGTCGATAATCCTTGCAAGGATTCTATATTTTTTCCTTTCACAAAGATGTTCACATCCTCTCTCAGCCCCGCATCGCCGAAGAGGAGCAAAAACGCTTCCGGCCTGGATCTCGCCAGAGATTTCAATAGCGAATCAACATCTGCGCCCTCTGCCAATTCTACAGTCCTTTCCTTTCCCAGGATATTGCGAAACGCGGCAAAAGACTTGACGATTATTATCATTTGCAGCCTCCCTCGGCCATCTCCTTCGTTCGCCGCAAGGCGGCCATAGCGTCCTCCATCTTGAAGTCCCTGCCTTCGTCTTCCAGGAATTCGCGCAGCCTCTGCAGCGTCTTTGCATCCACCCGCCCCTCAGCGGAGCGCATCATCCGCTCGTAGGTTCGCTCCGGGAAGTATTGGGACTGAGCACATCGAAACAGCTCGTCGCGGGCGGCGGCATCGATTATGCCGCGCAGCTCCGCCAATTCCAGATTGAAACGGATATTGACCAGCGGCTCGGAGCGCGGCTCCCAGGTGAAGGGATCGAAGATGAGGGCCACCTCATCGTCCGAGACAAGCCGACCGCTCCTGTAAGCCTGATAAATCTCACCAACGCCGATCATGCCGTAAACATCCAACTCGGAAGCTCGCAGGGCTCCCATGCTGGACGCGCCGATCACCTTCGCGCCCTTCTCCAGAGCATAGAGAACCTCTTTGTGGGCCACAGAGCATTCCTGGAAGAAGACGCCGTCGATGAGGCAGATTATCTTTGCCCCATCCTCTGCGGCGCGGAAGATGTCTCCTCGCTTGGCAGGAGGACGAAAGTCCGCCTGAGATGCGGGAAGGATCTGCTCGGCCTTATCGCGGGAAACGCTTGGCCCTAGAAACACGACGATCTCTGGCATTCCTGCATCTCTGCCCGACCCTCTCCGGGTCCACGGCTGCATTCTCCAGTCCCGGCACAATCACTCTTACCACCGGGATGCTGATCTCCTCTCGCGTCAGGTCCACCACGATGACGCGCTCCAGGCCCGCCGCTTCCAGCTTTCCCAGCATGTACTTAATGTCCAGCAGGAAGTCGTCGCTGTCGAAGGACTCGATCTCGGAAAAATTCCGCTTCTCGCCGACCTCAAACCAGCGTTTGTTGATCCTCTTGGTCCGCTCGTAGCCGATCTGCTTGCGGAAATCCGCCAGCGTCGTGTCCTCGCGAGCGCCGTGAATCTGGGTGAGGCGGCTCTGCGCCATCTCGGTCAGAGCCCGCAGCACGGCCACGCTCGCGCTGGTGTGCGTGCCCATGCCCGTGGTGAGCAGCGTCGGGTCGCGCAGCAATACGTCGTCGCCCGCCGCCGCGCAGGTGGGAATGCCAATGTCGCTGGTGATATCTCGAAGGTAGACGTCCACCTGGGCCGCGGCAAATTTGTCCAGAAGCGATTTGGCCAGGTCGTCGCCCACGCCCTCGATCAGCGGTCCGGCCTGGCAGGCGGCCTCGACCAGAGCCCAGGCGTCCCTTTCGATGATCTCGGCCAGGCCGTGAAATATTGCTTCCTCGATCTCGTTACCTGAGGCAAGGCCGGTGGTGTTGGTGCGAAAGAGGCGCTTGTAGTCGGCGGGAAGCGGATGGAAGACTGCATTGGCCGGAACCAGGATCTCCTCATCGTTCAGGATATCCCAGCCGACAACCCAGGGGATCTCTGCATCGGCATCCGCCCCCTCCGGCAGGATCAGGTCGGCGGGGTTCAGGGCCGAGCCGCTCAGTTCCGAGAAGCGGGATTGCATCAGCTCGCGATCCCGAACCTCCCCCGAGTAGCGCTCCAGCCCCTCCATCATGGCCGAGACGCGAGCTTCCGTCGGCGTCGCTCCTTTGCCGTTGTAGACCGAGACTGCACCGCGGTCGGCCATGGGCCGGATGGACGAAAAGACAGGAATGCCGATCCGGTCCAGATTGGTGATGTCCGCCACTCTGGTGATCCCGGCGGCGGGCATCCTTGCCTCGGCGCGCTCCAGCGTCTCCTCCGGCGGCATTGCCCGATGAGTATCGTCTTTGTATTTCTTTAAGCAGGACCCGAGTTTCATCGCCCGAACCGTTGATGGCGATGGAATATAACATTATTCTGAGACGACACTATTGGCAAAGCCTTGAATTAAGCAAGGAAGGGCAACGGGTCCTTCTTGCGGAAGGCAAGTGTCTGGCTGGTCGCGACCAGTCGTCCGTCTTCTCCGGTGACGCGAATCTCGCAGGCCGAGATCTTGCGGGAGCGGTTCACTTCCCGGCCCTCGGCAGTTAGCATCTCGCCGGGAAGAGCGGCGGAGAGGTAACTCACGTTCACCTGCAGCGCGACGGCCACAGTCCCGTGCGAGTTGACCGTCAGCTCGAAAGCGGCATCCAGAAGCGAGTAAATCGCTCCCCCGTGCGTCGTGGCAAAGAGGTTGTTCATCTCATTCGTCGTTCGCATGGTCACGGTCGCGTGGCCCGGCTCAAGCTCGGCAATCTCAATTCCGAGAGTCCGGGCAAAAGGCTCCAGAGAGAAGCGATCCCGCAGGATCTGTAAGACATCGTTCATATTCATCCTTCGACATGTGATTGTCTTCGAAATGGTTATATTCGCTCCGCCTGAAATCTCTCAATTATGCCCTGCGCCCCCGGTAACAGGCCAGAGCCAATCTCCATTGAACTGAGTGGTTCTGCAGTCTCCATTATTCTTACCCAGGGGGCTATCAATATCTGGTTTGGAAGAAAATTCGACAAGTCTCTCCTGGCTAAAATATTGATCACTATTTCCAAGATCGATTCAACCACTGAGCATGAAAAGGAGGTCATGTGCCGCTTCGAGGAGATAAGCGAATTTGAGAACAACGGCTACATCCTTACCTCTTATGCCCGAAAAAAGGACAAATACCGGGCAGTATTCGTTGTCCCTTTCTCAAATTCCAGAGCCCTGGATATGTTTATCGAATCCATGATCCAGGAAACAGAGCATGAGGACGTGAAGGTCACACTTTACTGGAGGGGCGGCAGGGTGATGATGAATATAATAAAAGAGGAACTGGGCAGGCTCAATTGTTTCAGTATTCTCAATGTAGTTTATAAAGAAGATAATAAGGATGAGCAAACTCGCGAAGCAAACTACAATCGGACTCAAGGAACACCGGACGAATGATGGATCTGCAAGCCATGAATCCGCTGAATGACGGATCTAGCCAAACATGAATCAGTAAATCATGAATAAGCAAATCACGAATCAGAAAATCACGAATCAACAAATCGCGAATCAGCAAATAATGAATCAGCAAATAATGAATCAGCAAATAATGAATCAGCAAATAATGAATCAGCAAATAATGAATCAGCAAATAATGAATCAGCAAATAATGAATCAGCAAATAATGAATCAGCAAATCACGAATCAGCAAATCACGAATCAGCAAATCACGAATCAGCAAATCACGAATCAGCAAATCACGAATCAGCAAATCACGAATCAGCAAATCACGAATCAGACTGATGTTGAAGAACGGGAGACGCAAGCGGAGGGATGAGTCAATGAAATTTGCAACTTGCACGGAAGATATAGAGATTTCGGGGATCAGAAAGTGCTTCGAGGGAGCGGCCCCAGGGTCAGTTAACCTGGGACTTGGCCAGCCGGACTTCGACACACCCGACCACATCAAGAAAGCAGCCATCAAGGCCATCGAGAAAGGCATCACCGGCTACACGCCCAACTGCGGCGTGCCTGACCTGCGGGCTGCGCTGGCCGAGAAGTTCCGAAAGGAAAACGGGATCGAGTGCACCGCAGAGGAGATCATGGTCACGAGCGGTGCCAGCGAAGCCCTCTTCCTGACAATCGCCGCCCTGGTGAATCGGGGAGACGAGGTCTTGATCGGCGACCCGAGTTTTCTATCCTACGCGGAGCTTACCAAGCTTGTGGGCGGAAAGCCGGTGAATGTGCCGCTGGATGAGGACCTCCGTCTCTCGCCCGAGGCGTTGCGCTCCAGGATCACGGACAAGACGCGTCTGATCATAGTAAACTCGCCCTCCAATCCCACCGGATCGGTTCAGACGGCGGAGCAGATGAGAGCCATCGCCGAGATCGCGGATGACAGGGACATCGCGGTCCTCTCCGACGAGGTCTACGAGCACTTCATCTACCAGGGAAAGCACGTCAGCCCCGGCAGGTTTTCGGACAACGTCATCACCGTAAATGCCGTCTCCAAGACCTATGCCATGACCGGCTGGCGGCTGGGCTATCTCGCGGCCAAGGGCTGCGCCCTGGAGCAACTGCTAAAGATCCACCAGTACGTCCAGGCCTGCGCCAGCTCCATCTCCCAGATGGCAGCTCTCGCCGCTGTGACCGGGCCGCAGGACTGCGTGTTCCAGATGAGGGACGAGTTTAAGAGCCGCAGAGATTTGCTTGTCAAGGGCTTCCGGGAGATGGGCGTAGACCTGGTAGTTCCGGAGGGTGCGTTCTACCTCTTCCCCCGCGTGGGAGACGGGGACGCGGTGGCTGCAGCTTTGGGAAAGGCGGGCGTCATCGTCGTTCCCGGCTCGGCCTTCGGACCGGGTGGAAAAGAGTACATCCGGCTGTCCTATGCCGCGGCACGCTCGCAGCTTGAGCTGGCTCTGACGCGCATGAGAGATATCCTTTAAATAGGAGAGTTGCATTCGTCGCTAGGAGTGATGAAATGAAGGAGCAGGTTGAGGTCAGAGAGCTGAAAGAAGGAAGATACGTAATCCTCGATGATGAACCATGTATTATCAAGAGCATATCACATTCCAAGCCGGGAAAACACGGCTCGGCCAAGGCCAGGGTTGACGCCATCGGCATCTTCGATAATCAGAAGCGGTCAAACGTCTCGCCGGTTACCACCAAGATCTATGTGCCAAACGTGGAGCGCAAGACCGGCCAGGTCCTGTCCATAAGCGAAACATCCGTGCAGCTCATGGACTTGGGAGACTTTTCCACAGTGGATGTGCCGATAACCGCGGACCAGAAGGATAAGATCGAGGAAGGCAAAGAGGTTGCTTATCTCTCGGTCATGGGCAGGACCAAGCTGGACCTGCGCTAGATCCGGATTGGATCAGGATCCATCGGTTAGCGATTTAAATCAATCAGAATGTTCCAGAAGTGCGGCTTTGCTGACGCATCTGGGGAATTGGAAGGCGCGGCCTTTGTACTGATAGGTCTCCCCTTCGATTCCACAACATCTTTTCGTTCCGGGTCAAGAGACGGGCCCGATGCCATTCGTCAGGCTTCATTCAATTTTGAGAGCTACGACTTCGAGCAAGGTGTGGATCTCGCAAATCTCGATATCTGCGACCTGGGAAATATGGAGCTGGGATCGGACCCGGCCTATGCCTGGGAGACCATAAAAGAGGGCATCACGCTGCTGCCCAAGACTTGTGTTCCCATTTTCCTCGGCGGAGAGCATTCCATCGCTCCTCCGATTGTGGAAGGATTATGCCGGTCCCGCCAAAATGACCTGGGGGTGCTGGTGCTGGACGCGCACCTCGATTTGCGGGAGGAGTACGGCTGCACCAGGTTCAGCCATGCCTGCGCCAGCCGCAGGATTCTGGAGCTGAAAGGAGTCAAAGCCTATGCCTCCATCGGCATTCGCAGCGGCTCGCCGGAGGAGCTTTCGTTCGCAGAGCAAAACAAGATCAACTACTTCACCAGTCGCGAGGTGCGGGAGAAGGGAATTGATGCTGTGCTGGATGCCGCTCTGGCGGAAATGCAAGAGTGCGAGATGCTTTATCTTTCCGTCGATCTTGACGCGCTTGATCCTGCTTATGCCCCCGCCGTCGGCAACCCGGAGCCGTTCGGCCTCACCTCCTGGGATGTCAAACGGGTTGTGGAGCGCCTGGCAGTTCGCGCGGTGGGCCTGGACATAAACGAGCTTGCACCCGCCTACGATCGCGGCGAGACGGCTCTGCTGGCGGCGCGGCTGGCGCGGGGATTCATCGCGGCCAAAGCCAAAAATAATCAATAAAATGCTTCGGAAAAAATAATTTTCAGAAAAATAAGTATCAACATACGAGAGAAAAAGAAAAATAAGGATGATCCGGACACAACATGGATGCAGCTAAAAATGGATATTGCAGCAAAACAAATGCTGCAACTCGATTCATTCCTCTTTGTGCATTGAGCCCGTGAGTGCCTTCAGTACTGTGACAATCAGGAGCACAATCAGCGCCACCTTGGCCAGTCTCCATCCGATCTTAACCGGAAACTTGGCCAGGCACATCATCATGCCAAGCATATTCCAAAACATATCTCAACCCCACCACAATTTTTTTAGACCTCTGAGCATTGGAAAGAGATCTCAATAACTTATTTAGGCGTTATTGTGATTTATTTTTTGTGGTAGTTTTGAAAAAAAAAGATCCGGCTATCTCATCGCCCGCAGGCCCGCCAGAGCATTCTCGGCCTTCTCGCGCCTCTTTGCCGCGCGTTCTTTTCCATCAGAAATCTGCTTGAACCTCTCCGCGACCATGCGCCTGCCTTCCGCCGGGGCCGGTCCGCCGATATTGGCTCGAAGTGCTACGTTGCTTCTCGGGTCCAGTGCCTTCTCCAGCATGTCGGCGCTAAAGCCGCGCTCGCTGGCCTTGAATCCGGCAATCTCCAGGGCAATTTCATCAAGCTCGGCAATGCCCGGCCTGCCGCCCGAGGCCGCGATTCTGCCCACGATGCGGTGCGCCGTGCGAAAAGGCATTCCAGTGATTCGCACCAGAGAATCGGCAACCTCCGTGGCCGTGGAGAAGCCCGCGCCCGAACTCTCATTCATCCGCTCCAAATTGAACTTGAGAGAAGCCATGCAGCCGTTCAGGATGCGCAGAGTGCTGCGGGTCCAGTCAAGGCCCCGCCACAGGTGCGGCGTGACCTCCTGTAGGTCGCGGTTGTAGCTGAGCGGAAGCCCTTTGCAGATGGTCAGGGCGGACACGAGACTGCCCACGACCGATCCCGCTTTGCCGCGGGCAAGCTCCGCCGTGTCCGGATTCTTCTTCTGGGGCATGATAGAGCTGGTGGAGGCGAAGAGGTTGTCCAGTTCCACATAGCCGAACTCCGATGTCGACCACATGATCAGCTCTTCCGCCAGGCGGCTCAGGTTGACCATGCAAATGGAGAGATCAGCCAAAACTTCCAGAATGAAATCGCGAGTCGAGACTGCATCCATGCTGTTCTCGACCAGACCGTCGAAGCCCAGCAGCTTGCAGGTGCGGTGCCGGTCGATCACAAAGCCGGTAGAAGCAAATGCGGCAGCGCCCAAGGGGCTCAGGTTGACCCGCCGAAAAGCATCCTCTGTCCGGGAAAAGTCCCGCAGCACGCCATCGGCATGGGCGAGCAGGTGATGGGCCAGCGTGGTCGGCTGAGCGTGCTGGGTGTGGGTGAAGCCGGGGATGACGGTATCCGTGTGCTTTTCCGCCAGCATGACCAGAGTCTCCGCCAGCGAGAGCTGCTCGTCCATCAGGAAAAGCATCTCGCCACGCAATGCCAGGCGAATGCAGGTGGCCACCTCGTCGTTCCGGGACCGCCCAGTGTGCATCCTGCCGCCCTCCGGTCCGGCGCAGGAAAGGACGAATGCTTCGATTGCTTCATGCACATCCTCGCCGGCGCCAAGATCCGCATCCGTAAGATCGTCCAGGGCGGCGATGATGCGGGAAGATACCTCGACGGATACATAGCCCTGCTCTCTGAGCATGATGAGATGGGCGCGGTCCACCAGCAGGTCCGCCTCGAAGATTCTTGCGTCCGCAGCGCGGGATGAAAGATAGTCGAGGACGTCCTCGGAGATCCCGCCAAGTCTTTGATCGCGAAACATGTCAAATCGTCCAATACCGGAAAGCTATGCTTTTGATTATCTGCTTTTAGTCAAGTTGTGTAATCCGCGTTTATGTTCACGTACTCGCGCGTCAGGTCGCAGCCGAAACTGCGCGCCCCGGCATCGCCCAGAGCCAGGTCGACCTTGACGAGAATCGTGTCGCCTTTCATGATCTCTTTGGCCTTATCCAGGACGCCGTCCACGATCCGGCCATCTTTCACCAGAGACACTTCCAGGCCGTCCTTTCCTTCCAGGCCCAGGGAAATTTTTTCCGGGTCCATTTCCGCCCCCGAGTAGCCCACGGCGCAGATGATCCTGCCCCAGTTGGGGTCGGCACCGAAAACAGCGGTCTTTACCAGGCTGCTGTTGGCCACGGCTTTGGCGGCAAGCCGGGCGTCATGCTCGGTCTTCGCGCCGATGACGACGGTCTCGAAGTACTTGCCGGCACCCTCGCCGTCTCTGGCCATCTTGCGGGCCAGCTCGATGCAGACGTATCGCAATGCCTCGAAAAAGTCATCGACCTTGCACTTCACTTTTCCCGTGGAGGTGAGGAGAACCGTGTCGTTGGTGCTCATGTCCCCGTCCACGGTGAGCATGTTGAAGCTGTCCTTAACTGCGTCCTTCAGGCATTCCTTCAAAAGGGCGGCGGTCAGGTCCGCATCCGTGTAAATGAAACAAAGCATGGTGGCGACATTCGGCTCGATCATTCCCGCGCCCTTGACGATCCCGCCCACGTGAATTCCTTTATGCTCGACGGCGACCTCCTTGAGGCGCGTGTCCGTGGTCATGACGGCCCTGGCGGCTTCGGCGCTGGCATCAGGGCCGCTTCTCAGCTTCGTACAGGCCTCATCGAACAGCCGGCCAATGAGGGCCATGTCCATGTACCTGCCGATGACGCCGGTCGAGGCCACTGCAATCTTCCTCGGGTCAGTTGCCAGGAACCCGGCCATCATTTCCGCCATCTTCTCGGCATCCTCCAAACCGCGCGGCCCGGTGTAGGCATTGGCACAGCCGCTGTTAGCGATGATGCCGTCCAGGTGGCTGAATGCCTGCAGGTGCTCGGCTGTGACGTACAGCGGCGCGGCTCGAACCTTGTTGGTGGTGAACATCCCGGCAGCGGGGCCCGATGCAGCGATCAGGGCCACACCGTATTTGCCCTGACGGGCTCCGGCGGCCCGCACGCCGGGAACGGCGCAAATGCCGCCTTCAATCGTCTGCATGCTGCATCCCCAGGCCCGAGATGATATCGCCTCTGGTCACGATGCCAACCAGTCGGCCATCCTCAACAACCGGCAAGCGGTTGATGCGGTGGCGGGTCATGATGCTCGCCGCCTCCTCGACGGTGTCGTCCGGTCTGACTTCATGGAGATTGCGGCTCATGACATCGGCAACCTTCTTATTCGGGATCTCGTCCATGCTGCTTCTCATCTTCTCCCACTTCACGAAATCGCGGAAGGGAACCTCGAAGACCTCGAAGGGGCTGGGAAGCCAGAGATTGCCGCTGTCCTCCTCCACGGATAAAAGGCGCAAAAGGTCGGATTCCGAGACGATGCCCACCAGGCGCTCTCCATCCAGCACCGGCATACCGCTGATCTTGTTCTTGCGCAGAATCTGGGCGGCATCGCTCACAGGCCGGTCCGCCTGGACGCTTATGGGCTTGACATTCATGACATCTCTGACTTTCATCTTGATAACTCCAGCTAACTTTATCCTATCCTAAGGCGACATGCCGGGGAACCAGAGGCCTGTCCTCTCGTCGAAGCCCGCCATGAGGTTCATGTTCTGGATGGCCTGGCCGGATGCGCCCTTCACCAGATTGTCTATTGCAGATATTACAACCAGTCGGTCGCTGCCCTTCTCCGGCTCAAAGCTTATGTCGCAGAAGTTGGAGCCGCGCACGGAGGCGAGCTTGGGAACGCTGTCGGCCATGCGAACGAAGTGAGCATCCCTGTAAAACTCGCGATAGATCTCTGCCACCTTCGCCCTGTCCTGCAACGTGTCCACTGCGTCCTCGCGGGCGAAGACGTGAGCCGTGGTCAGGATGCCCCGCACGGAAGGCACGACATGGGGCGTGAAGTTCACCTTGATGCCGGGCGAGAGCCGTCCCAACTCCTGCTTGATCTCAGGGACATGCCGGTGCGTCGTCAGCTTATAGGGAATGACATTTTGCGCCATGTTGGGATAGTGGCTGGTCTCCGTCGGCTCGACGCCTGCGCCGGATATGCCGGACTTGGAATCGTAGACCACCCGCTCCACCAGGCCCGCTTTTGCCAGAGGTGCCACAGCGAGCGTTGCACCCGTCGGGTAGCAGCCCGGATTTCCCACAAGCTTCGCCTTGGCCACTTCAGGATGAAGCTCGGTCAGGCCGAAGACCGCATCCCTGGGCGCGCGGTGCTTGGTGCCGTAGGTCTTCTCGAAGACGTCCACAGGCAGGCGGTAGTCTGAGGATAGGTCGATAACCTTCGTGCCTGCATCCAGCAGCTCCGGCACCCAGTCCATAGCCGTGCCGTGAGGAACGGCGGTGAATACGATGTCGCATCGCCCGGCAACCTCTTTGGCCGTCGGTGCCTCGAAGTTGAGGGAATAAATGCTCTTCAAATGAGGATGAACAGTGCTCACGGGCTTTCCAGAGAGCTTTCGTGAAGTGACTGCAACTACTTTGACCTCGGGATGATTTGCAAGAAGGCGTAGCAGCTCCCCGCCGGTGTAGCCCGATCCACCGACAATTCCTACATCTATCATAAGAATCACGACGAGCTTATGATATAAATTCGCAACGCCCTAGCGGCAGAACTCAACGGAAAGATCGAGCAGGCCCCGCGCGGCGGATTCGATCCGGTCCCTTTGATCCAGGACGGTTAGCCAGCGCTGTGGAATCCAAAGAGAGCCGACATTGGCTCCATAAAACGATCCTGCGATGGATGCGATGGAATCGGTATCGCCTCCGCAGCCCGCCGCCATGATCAGCCCCTCCTCCGGCTCGAATTTGAGGAAGCAATAGAAGGCAGAAGGCACGGTCTCTGCAGCCAGGGGAGAGTTTCGAATTATCCCCAGGGCATCCTCCGGCTTGAGGTTCATGAGGGAAAGAATCCAAAGGAGCCGCTCGGCAAACTCGATATCGATCCGGCTGGCCTGGGAGGCGGCGTTCCTCAAGATCATCTCCTTGGAAAAGCCTTTCAAGGAGAGCGCCACGCCCACAGCCACGGCCACCGCACCCGCCCGGGCAGCCGGGGAAGTGTGAGTGGGCAGGCTCTGCAAATCTGCATAACTCTTCACGATGTTCAGGTCGCTGTGGTACAGGAGGCCGATGGGTGCGGCCCGCATGGCGGCACCGCATGTGGGGATGGCCAGGCCCGACTCCTTCCAGGATGTTCCGGCGATCATGCTCTCCACTGCCGATCGCGTGGCAAAGCCCACGCCCCGGTTGAGCCTCTCGTCCAGCGTCCAGGCCGTGCCCCAGGCGGTGAGCTTCTCGGCAAATCGATCGGCTGAAAATCCGTAGCCTTCGATCATGGCTTCGGCCAGCATGAGCGTCTCCTCGGTGTCGTCCGTGAACTGGCCGGCTTGAAGGCCGGTGTGAAAATGCCCATCCGGGGCGGGCATCATATCCCGGACCTGCCCGAATTTGCTGCGAATCTCCTGCGCGGTGTAGCCTTCCGTGGGCATTCCCAGGGCATCGCCCACGGCGACGCCGAGCAGACAGCCCCGGAAGCGGTCAAGCATATCCATGTGACGAGATG
>Ga0074195_1001955_pt1 | contig 25447 bp, 28 predicted proteins | sample EPASupsiteHSE623_FD_64525 | JGI IMG/M metagenome (GOLD analysis project Ga0074195, IMG submission 64525) | Bioremediated contaminated groundwater from EPA Superfund site, New Mexico - Sample HSE6-23 | ecosystem: Environmental > Aquatic > Deep subsurface > Groundwater > Contaminated ... | reverse complement strand
CCGAAACCAGCACGATGTTGTTTTTATCGAGACCTAGTTTGTCGATGGCGCGAATGAGGGCTCCGGTCACCGTTCCGTGGCCACAGCCGGGGCACCAGATATGGGGAAGCCTTTCCTTGCGGAAATAGTCCAGGAATTCAGCCATCAGAAGGCCTCCTTGAGGGCGGCGTAAACCTCGTCGGGATGGAATAACTCGCCGTTCACCTTTCCGAGCTTCACCGTTCCGGCCTGGCAGTGGACAACGCGCTCGACTTCCAGCGCGAGCTGCCCGAGGTTCATCTCGGGCACGATGACTTTTTTCGCGGAGGCGGTCAGCCTTCGAACCGCCTCGTCGGGGAAGGGCCATATGGTTTTCAGACGGAGCATTCCCGCCTTGAGCCCCTCTTTACGGGCACGTCGTACCGCCGAAAGGGCGGCCATGGCCGATGAGCCGAAGGAGACCACGGCGACTTCGCAATCTTCCATGTTTTCGGCGAAATAATCCTCGAATTCCAGCGCGTTCTTTTCTATTTTCCGGGCAAGTCGATGGAGCAAAGCGTCGGCGACCGAGGCTTTGCCCGAGGGAGCGCCCGATTCATCATGGAAAAGACCCGTGCAATGCCAGCGGAAGCCCTTGCCGAAGGGAGCCATCAAGGGGACACCGCCATCGGGATCGGCCCCGTAGGGCTTGTAGCCGGCGGGAGAATCGGGCATCGCCCTCATCGGGATTTTATAGGTTCTGGGATCGGGCATGACAACCTTTTCCCTCATATGGCTAATGACCTCATCGGCGAGGACAATGACGGGAACCCTGTATTTTTCCGCGAGGGCAAAGGCCTTGAACGTGAGATCGAAACACTCTTTCACGTTTCCTGGCGCGAGCGCGATGATAGAGTGGTCGCCATGGGTGCCCCAGCGAGCTTGCATGACATCGCCCTGGGCAGGGCTTGTCGGCATGCCCGTGGAAGGTCCCATGCGCTGGACATTGATGATAACCAAGGGAATCTCGCAGAGGCTCGCGTAGCCAATGGATTCCTGCATGAGGGAAAAACCGGGACCAGAGGTGGCGGTCATCGCTTTCTTGCCGACAAGGGAGGCCCCGATGCAGGCGGCGATCGAGCCAATCTCATCTTCCATCTGGATGAACTTCCCGCCCAACTTGGGCAGTTCCTCGGCGCACATTTCCGCGATTTCCGTGGATGGGGTAATGGGATACCCCGCGAAGAACTGCAAGCCCGCGGCTATGGCGCCCATAGTGCAGGCCTCGTTTCCTTGCATGAGTTTTATAGTATCAGCCATGGCGCGCCTCCGGAGGCAAGCTCAGATCGTAGGCTTCGACGTCAGTTCCCTGGTTCGATTCGCTTGCGAGCGGCTTCACTTCGATAGCGTAATCAGGGCATCTGAATTCACACATCCTGCAGCCGATGCAAATTTCAGGTCTCTCGGGAAAAACCTTGCCGTTCTTGAGCACGAGAAGCTGCTTCGGGCAGAATGCCACGCAGATGCCGCAGCCCTTACAGTACTTCTCGCGAATGAGATGGAAATAGCCTTTTTTTTGTTCAGCCATACCTTGCTCTACATAGCAGTGCGCCGCTTCCAGCCAGTACAGGCGGGAATTGAATCCCTATTTATCGCAATGGACATGAATGAAGAGCATTAAACCATGCTCGAGGCGAGGATAGGAATGCGGCATATACGCTATTCTACCCGAAAAGCGCGATTCTGTCAAAAAGAAACGATCTCAGGCGCCTCGGCGCAAGCGCGGGCTTCCCCTCGACCTACTTTCCGATACTTCTCTCTGGAGATATACTTCAGCGATATTTTTCTTGGCGAAAGCCATCTCCGGAGGATCTTCGATATGAACAAGCAGCTCAAGATTAGGGATTTAACCTTGCGCGACGGCCAACAGTCCCAGTTCGCGACCAGGATGAACCAGGCTCAGGTTGACAAGGTGCTTCCCGACTATCGCGATGCTCATTTCTTCGCGATGGAAGTATGGGGCGGAGCTGTCCCCGACTCGGTCATGCGCTATCTGAATGAAAGCCCCTGGACGAGGCTCGAATCGATCAAATCGGGCGTGGGCGAATCATCCAAACTCACCGCGCTTTCGCGGGGCAGGAACCTTTTCGGCTACAACCCCTATCCTGATTCGGTGATCGAGGGATTCTGCAGGAACGCGGTATCTTCGGGCATCGATATCATGCGAATCTTCGACGCGCTCAACGACATCGAAAACATGAAATCTTCCATCACCTTCGTGAAGGAAGCCGGAGGGATGGCCGACTGCGCAGTCTGCTACACCGTCGATCCTAAATTTACGGTTGGGGAAAGGTTCAAAGCCTTCCTCTCAGGCAAGCATCTTCCCGGGAACATTTTCAACGTCGACTATTTCGTGAAGAAAGCGAAAGCTCTGGAAGCGCTTGGCGCCGATATGATCACCATCAAGGACATGGCCGGGCTCATCGATCCCGCCGCGTCGGCCAGACTCATCAAAAGCCTCAAGAATGAAGTCGGCGTGCCCATAGATCTCCATACGCACTGCACGCCCGGCTATGGCGTCGCCAGCCTCCTGGCCGCGATGGTAAACGGCGTCGATATCGTGGATACGGCGATTCTATCCTTTTCCGGCGGCCCGGCGGCCCCCGCGTATGAGATAATCAGGATTTTCGCCGATAAATTGGGCATGGATACCGGTGTCGACAACGCAGCGGTGGCGAGGATCGATGAAGCGCTGCGCGGAATACGCGCCGAACTATCCGCCTTCGACCAGTACAAGAAGTTCCCGCCGAAATTGGACCTATCGAAGGATTCACTACCGGCCGAACTCAATGGCCTTTTCGACGACGCTCTGGAATTCACCGTTGGCGGCAAGCTGACGAAGGCGCTCGAGCTTTGCAGAAAAATCGAGGCGGCCTTCAATTATCCCGAACCCGACGCGATCGTGCAGACAGCCCAGATTCCTGGGGGCATGTACACGAACATGATGGCCCAGCTCAAGGAAGCGAAACTCGAACAGCATCTCCAGGAGGTGCTGCGCTCGGTGCCTATCGTAAGGCTCGATTGCGGCGTCCCTCCCCTCGTGACGCCCACCAGCCAGATTGTCGGTGTCCAGGCAGTGAACTATGTCGTATCCAAGATAAAAGGCGAGGATCCCTATTCCAATGTATCGAAGAACTTCGCCGAACTGGTAAAAGGTTCCTACGGCAAAACGCCATGGCCTGTCGATCCCAATTTCCGCCTCAAGATCTGCGGCACGAAAGAAGAGATCCCCTACGATACATCGAACTACCGAAAGCAGCCTAATCCTCCCGTGGCCGAGGCCGGGAATCGCTTTCTGGCGCTCGATGAGAAGGAAGCGCTCCTCTTGGAACTTTTCCCCTCGGTGGCGGAAAAATTCCTTAAAGGGAGGAGGATCGCTGAATGGGCCAGCGCTCCCGATGCCGCGAGCGCGACAAGATCTCAAGAGCCTTCGGCCGGGTTGAAGGCAGGGTCCACACCCTTCGATCCGGAGGGTGTCCAATATTTTACCGCCCCGGCCTTCTCGAGCGAGGCGGCCGTCCTTCCTCCTGATTATGAGGTAGTGGATGGCCATCCCGCCGAGTACTGGCAGTTTGAGGTTGAAAACGCCGAATAGCATCCAGGATTCGCGAAGGTCATCACATAGAAAAGCGGCACCGAAAGGTGCCGCTTTTCTATGCTGAAGATACGCTTTTAGGCTTACGCGCCCTTCTTGCCCTTGCCGCCCGCCCCGATCAGGACATTGACGAGGAAAACGAAAAGCACGAGGAGGAAAGCGGCGCCCCAGGCTTTCTGATGCCAATCCTGGTAGGGGCTCTTTATATAGTCATAAATGATCAGGGGAATGGCGCTCGTCGGCTTGCCGGCGTTCAGATTCATGAAAGGATTGCCGAATGCGGTGAACAGCAGAGGGGCGGTCTCGCCGGCGATTCGGGCGATTCCGAGCCCCACCCCGTTGAGAATTCCGGTTTTGGCGGCGGGGAGGATGATGCCCAATGAGGCGCGCCAATGTGGCGCGCCCAAGGATATCGCCGCCTCCCTAAACGAGGACGGCACCAGAAGCAAAACCTCGAGTATCGTCGTCGTCACGGTGGGTATCATTATCAGGGAAAGCGCTATCCCTCCGGCGAAAGCGGAGAAGGATTTCATGGGAATCACGATCCACGCGTACATCACCACGCCGATGACAATTGAGGGGATGCCTTGCAGGGAATCGATGACTAGCCTCAAAAGTCTCGCCAGCGCCCTTCCCTTCCGCTCGGAAAGATACAGCGCGGCGGCCAGGGAAAGCGGAACGCTCACCAGCGAAGCGATTCCCAAGACCATGAGCGTCCCGATTATTCCGTTCGCTATGCCGCCGCCCGGATCGCCAAAAGGCTTTTGCGCTTCGAGGAAAAAGCTTGCGCTGAAGGCTCCCGCGCCTTTCACGAGCACTTCGATGACAATCGCCGCCAAGAGCCCGAGGACGATAAGGGCGGGAATGACGACGAGAGCCGTGAAAAACGCGTTCTTCCTCCGTCGACGCCCATGGAGGATACTTAATTCTTCATCGGCCATTTCGGCCTCCACTGGATTTTTCGATGATTTTCCTTCCGGCAAAATTGATGACGAAGGTTATCAGGAGAAGGATAAGGGCGAGCTCCATCATCGCCGAACGATGGACGTCACTTTCGGCCTCGTTGAATTGGCTCGCGATCACGCTCGCCAGGGTGTTGCCGATGGAGAACAGGGAGCTGGGCAGACGCGTCGCGTTGCCGATGAGCATGGTCACCGCCATCGTTTCCCCCAGAGCCCTCCCCAGGGCCAGAAGCACTCCGGCCGCGATCCCCGACTTCACATATGGCAAGGAAACCCCGAGCACCATTTCCCTTCGAGTGGCGCCCAGGGCCAAAGCGCCGTGCCTCAAGGAATCGGGTACATTTTTCAGCACTTCCCTGGTCATCGAAGACATGAAAGGTATGATCATGATCGCCAAAACCAGGGATGACGAGAGAATGCCGACGCCATAGGCAGGGACCCCCGCCGCCGTCTCGATCTTCTGCACTAGGGGGACGACCGCCGTAAGCCCCCATAGCCCATAGACGACCGAGGGGATGGAGGCGAGAAGGTTGATGAAAATATTGGCAGTCTTGGCGACGAAGGATGAACGGACATATTCCCCTAGCAGTATTCCCGTGGCGAGCGAAAAGGGGAGCGAAATCGCGAGCGCGATGAATGAGGTAAGGAGAGTCCCCATGATAAAAGGCCAGGCGCCGAATTTGAGCGTCACGGGATTCCACTCCAGGCCCGAGATGAAGCCAAGCCCCGAGGACCCGAGCGTGGCCGCCGAATTGGCCACCAGCGTGAGGATCAAGCCGGCGAAAAGGGCGACGAACAGGATCGCCGCCCCCGTGAGAATCCCGAAATATCGTTTATCGTTCATTTCCGAACAGGCTGCCCGCCGTAGGTGATGCTTCTCACGACATCCTCGACCGCTTTCACCGCGGGGGGAGGAAGAGCCGCGTAATCGAGATCAGGAGCGTATTTTTGCCCATCATGGGAAACCCACCAGAGCAGATCGACGAGGGCTTTTGCCTGGTCAAGACTCCTATTCCCGTATTTCTGATCCTTGTACACCACAAGCCAGGTCATCGCGCAGATTGGATAGCCATCGGGAGCGCTGGTGTTGACGAGAAGAATCCTCGTGTCCTTGGGGAAGGATCCCGCTGCGGCCGCCGATATCGAGGAGAGGCTCGGGTCGATCCATTTGCCGCTGGAATTGCGCACCATCGCGACGGCGAGCTTGTTCTGGTTCGCATAGGCGAGCTCAACGTAGCCGATGCTTCCCGGGGCCCTCGTCACGACGCCGGCGACTCCCGCGTTCTGGGCCGCGCCCTGGCCAACCGGCCAGCTGACGCTATTGGCGTTTCCCACCTTGCCCTTCCAATCCGCGCTGACTTCGCTGAGGTAGGCCGTGAAATTGAAGGTGGTGCCAGAGCCATCGGAGCGGTAGACGGGCATGATCGCCAGGTTGGGAAGCTTGACGGAGGGATTGAGTGACTGAATCGCCTGATCATTCCACTTGGAGACTTTGCCGAGATAGATGTCAGCGATTAGTTCGCCCGTCAGCTTCAATTCAGGAGAACCGGGCAGATTGTAGGTGATGACAACCGCGCCAATCACCGTGGGGATGTGGACGATCGGAGCGGAATATTTCATCATATCCGCATCCTTGATGAATGAGTCGGTCCCGCCGAAATCGACGACCTTATCCATTATATTCTTGATTCCGCCGGAAGAGCCAATGGACTGATAATTCACCTTGACGCCCGTTTCCTTCGCGTAGACATCGAACATCTTCGAATAAATCGGACCTGGGAAGGATGCGCCCGATCCCAGCAGCGTGATCGAGCTCGATTGAGCGACCGCCAAGGATCCCGCGGCGGAGAAGAGCAGAGCCATTAGAACGGCCGCTCCAACGCGATTGATTTTCATTTTCCTACCTCCTTTCTAAGGTAGGTCCAAGATACCCGGCTTATATTAAAGCTTTGCGCCGCCTGTGTTAAATTACGATTAATAGTTGCGTATCAGCGGCTTGGCTCGGAATCGTTACCTTTTCCAATCCCGGCGACGATAGCGGCGATCTGGCCGGCCGCGGCCCTGGCTTCCTTGAAATCGAGAAGCATCCAGTCATGAACCATGTTTTCGAACTCATAATAGGCGAGGCGCGCTTTCGCCGCCATGCAAAGGCCTCTGAATCGCCTGCAATCAGCGGCGAGCACGTCTTTGGTGCCAATAAAGAGATGGATAGGCGGGAGCCCCGCCAGATCGCCATAGAGGGGGCTTATCAAAGGCTTGCGCGGGTTCGCTCCTCTCGCCCAGGAGCTCCCCGCCCGGATCAAGGCCTTGATATTCAGAAAAGGGTCTTCCCGATCGATTTCTTCGATATGGGGATTGCTCATCGTCACATCGAGCCAGGGCGAAAGCAGCACGATCGCCTTGGGTTGCGTCATCTTCTCGTCTCGGATCATTTCGGCCAAGCCAAGCGCGAGCCCCCCTCCCGCCGAATCCCCCATCAACGCGATCGAGGGGCGAGGAGAAATCCCCTGCAGCTCCCGGTAAAGCCCAATGAGCATGGTATAGGCGTCGGCGTAGAAGTTTGCCGGCGCGAGAGGATAATCAGGCGCGACAACCGTGCACCCCGCCTTTTCGACGAGGCGAACGAGGAATCTCCAATGGGGGCGCGTCGCGTTGACGATATAGGAGCCACCGTGCAGGAAGAGCACGAGGGATGTCGTGGGGCCCGATTTCGGCGATAGAATATGCACCGCCCTGCCGCTCGATTCGCGCTTCGCTATATCAACGCTCAATCGGTGATGCTCGGGAGGAGAGGGGCTGACTATGCTTTTGGAATAATCCCTCGCATGGAAGCTGGGGGTTTCCTCTTCCTGGGATTTCTTTACCTTGGCGGCCCACAGCATCTTCTCGAACAGAAGGCTGTTGACGCTTGGCGTTTCGGTATATCGGAAAATCATGTGCACCGCCTTGATTCATTCTATCGGCGAAGGCTTCCTCGCGCCACCCCATGGCAATCGGCGCGAGGCGACGATGGATATCATTAAAAAGGTCCGGCCGCGATGCTATCGCGGCCGGACCTTTTTCGCCTATCGCTGCCTTGTGGCGGCGATTAGCTGCCTGAAATTAGTTGGCTGCGGCGGTAAAGCCGGCGGCTTCGAGGCTGGCCTGGAGCTGAGCAACCTCAGCCTTCAGGGTCGTGAGCTGATCCTTGGCCGCGGCGTAATCCTGGGCGTCATTGGCGGCAACAGCCGTGGCGATCGCCTGCTCTTCGGCGGCAACCTGGGCGGCTATGGCTTTGACATTCAGTCCGGCCTTGGCGGCCTTCCTGGCGTCCTTGGAAGCGGCGGCGGATTCGGCTTTGACGATCGCGTAGGCGGCCTGCACATCGGTCACGAGGGTCGCGGCATCAGTCTTCGCGGTTTCCATATTGGCGACAGCCGCGGTCTTTGCCTTGGTCGCTGCGTCGAGAAGAGCCTTGGCGAGCGTGGTCGTCTGCTTGTAAGACTTGCCGGACTGCAGGGCTTCCTGTGCGGCGAGCTCGGCGTCGAGCGCGGTCTTGGCGTCGGTGGCGGCCTGGAATTCGGTGGGCGCGTACACATCTGCCTTCGCGGTCTGAGCGTCGGTCATCGCGGTGTTCGCGGCATCGATATCTTTCTGCGGGATTTTGGCGGCGCAGGAAGCGGCGAGCGCTACGACGAGAACGAGAGCAACTACCTTAAGGTACTTCATAAAAATGAACCTCCGGAGAAGAGTGTTGGAAGAAACGGCAAGGGGGCACACACGATGTCTCATTCTTGCCTTTTTTCACACCAACGGTGCTATTTTGCTGCGTGGCGCGAATTTAGTCAATATATGCGAAATAGCGTTAATTCTGCGAAATTTGTCTATTTTTATATGGCGCATTGAATTGCGCAATTCCAACTGTTTTGTGGCTCAAAGCGAGAAAATCATCATTTTTCACGATTGCTTCTTATCGCGCCTGCTGGTCTTCCTATCCATGGACGAAAGTATCGTTTTGCGGAGCCGGATGGACTTGGGAGTGACCTCCACCATCTCTTCTTCCTGGAGGAGGAGGATAGCCCGCTCGAGCGTCATCGTCTGTATCGGGGTGAGGGTCAGGGCCTCATCCTTCAATACCGACCTCATGTTGGAGAGCTTTTTTTCTTTGGCTGGATTCACTTCAAGATCGGAGTCGAGGTTGTGTTCCCCCACGATCATGCCCTCATAAACGGGATCGCCGGGCACGACAAAAAGATAGCCTCGAGGCTCCAGATGGTATAATCCGTAGGTAACGGCCTTTCCGCTGCGATCCGACACAAGAAAGCCGGTGAAGCGGTCATTGAAATCGCCTCGATAGGATTCATAGCCCGATAAATAAGAATTCATCATGCCCGTGCCTTTCGTGTCGGTGAGAAAGGTATCTCGATAGCCTATCAGCGCTCGCGACGGAACGGAAAACTCAAGGTGGACTCTCGCGCCCTCATGACAGGTATAAGAAAGCATCCGGCCTTTGCGCGCCGTCACTTTGTCCGTGACGATGCCGGCGAAACTCTCGTTGCAGTCAACGAAGAGATGTTCAATAGGCTCCAATTTCTCCCCATTCTTGAATTTGAGGATGACTTCCGGCCTGCCGACGCAGATTTCATAGCCTTCCCGCCTGAGCATCTCTATCAGGATGACAAGCTGGAATTCGCCCCTTCCCCTCACGACAAAGCCCCCGCCCATCTTCGATTCCTCGACTTGGACGGACACATTCTTCAGTGTCTCCTTGCGGAGACGCTCGAGGAGTTTCATGGATTGGACGTTTTTCCCCTCCAGACCCGAAAGCGGGGAGGTATTGACGGTAAAAAGCATCGAAACGGTTGGCTCGTCGATGACGATGCGAGGCAGCGCCTTTGGGGCCTCCCTCGTGCAGATCGTATCGCCGATATGGACATTCTCGATGCCCGAAAGAACGATGATGTCCCCTGGTTCTGCGCTCTCGGCCTCAATGAGCTTGACGCCCGAGTAGGTATGCAGCTTGGAGATATTCAGGGCTTCGCGGACATCGCCCTCGCCGATGCAGACGAGGCTGTCCTTGGAATGGGCGTGGCCGTTTACCACTTTTCCAATCGCCTGGCGGCCGAAATAATCGGAGTAGGAAAGATCAGAGACGAGCATCTGAAATGGCTCATCTTTTATATAGCGCGGCGGGTCGAGTTCGTTCACGATGGCATTGAAAAGCGGCGTCAAGTCTTCGCCCGGCTCCTCGAGGGTCAATTTTGCCATGCCCGCTTTGCCGATCGCGTACAACAAGGGAAATTCAAGTTGCTCTTCGGTGGCGCCCAGGTCTATGAAAAGGTCGAATATCTCGCTGAGTACTTCGGCCGGCCGGGCATCGGGCCTGTCGATCTTGTTGATGACGACGATGATGGACAGCCCGCCTTCAAGCGCTTTCTTGAGAACAAAGCGCGTCTGGGGGAGGGGCCCTTCCGAAGCGTCGACGAGGAGGATTGCCCCATCAACCATCGAAAGCGCGCGCTCAACCTCTCCCCCGAAATCCGCGTGCCCCGGGGTATCGAGGATGTTGATCTTTACCCCCTTCCATGACACGGAACAGTTTTTCGCTGCTATGGTGATGCCACGCTCCCGTTCCAGGTCCATGCTGTCCATGAACCGCTCAGGCGCTTCCTGGCCTTGCCTGAATACGCCCGACTGCCTGAACATGGCGTCGACAAGGGTGGTTTTCCCATGGTCGACATGGGCGATAATGGCGATGTTTCTGATGGCGGAATTCGATGCGTCGGTATTGGGCAAAATTTTTCCTGGTGTCGTTTGGAACGGCGGAAGATGGAATCATCATAATGATAACGAAGGTTTTGGTATATGGGGCGGCGGCAAGCGGGCAGCCTGGGGAGGCGAGCCTCGCGCGGCCGGCGGATATGGCACGGCGAGCAAAGCTCGGACACTGCAATAAAAAAGCCCCTGCAATGAAGCAGGGGCCTGGAGTGCGGCGGGAGAGACTTGAACTCTCATGCCTCTCGGCACTAGCACCTCAAGCAATTCTTTACTCTATAACGAATTGACTTGATTTGATTTAAGTGTATTCCTGTAACAACTTTGCTCGAACCTTCTATATTCTTTATGATCGTTTTATATTTGAGTTGTCAATAGTTCATCTCACACATTTGTCTCACACCTCTCTTTTTGCATCGACAGACTTGGGATTAAGGGGGACTTTCATCTTGATAGATGCTTTGGTTTCTGAATGAGGATACGGCTATGTCCGAATAGCCTTATTCTTTCATCTCCAGGTGTTGCCCCAGATAATCAAAGGCATAGAGCGTGATAACCCAAAAACTGAATGTTTTGGTATGGTCCCATACCTTGAAGATAATATTCTGTATTGGCATGCCAGCTTTTCGAATTGATGGGGGAATTGATCCAAGCACTTCGATCCATCTTTCTGCAAGGCTATCGGTGAGATAGAGAATAGGTTTCCCAATATACGGAATTGAATAAATCTCGTCGTTTTCGATCTTTCCGGTAAGATCGTATCGATTTTCAGCTACCACCGTAAATTGTTCATATAGCGTCATTTCCGGAAGATAGAGGAATCTTGCCAAGCTATCGGATGATGTAAACCGCCCCGGATTTGATTTCAACACAACCCAATTGACGGTTTCAGCGTGAAACTCTCTTTGAGCAGAAGCAAGCGAAAAGCAAACAATCAGGATGAAGCAGCACAGAAACATTTTCCTGGCCATGACATTCCCCTCTTTGTTGCCAATTTTATTCTATTTATCCTTTTTCGGCCGTCCACGGCTACGGACTTCCCGGATAGCCTCTATCGCTTCTTGAGCATAGAGAGCGGCTTGCCCAACATACGATATAGGCGCAATCCCTGCTCGAAGCAGACGCGTTTTCGCAGCCTTGGGGTGAATTCCTAATACTTCAGCAATTTCTTTTACACTATACCGATCCATACAACAATTCTATCCGATTTCCCGTTTTCAGTCAATTAAATGATTCCATAGTGTTTCTTTTTCTTGACATAAATGAGTCTATAGTGCATCATATAACTATTATTCTCTTAAGGGAGGAACTATAAATGACAGAAACGCAGGTATCGATGGCAGCGAGGGATGTTGATCCACATCGGCTTGAGTTTGACCCAGAGGACTTCATCGCTTTTGCTGCTCCTTTCCTCCGCCACGGCTGGAAACTGGCTGCCGGTAAAAATACCTTTTGGGATTCTCACTATCAACAATCGCGATACACGCATGAAGTCCTTCTCTACCGGATAAGGACAGACGACGGACTGGTAGAGTATAGAACGCTTGATGATTATGGGAGGGCTGATCCGATACCGAGGGTGATTTCCATTACCAATTCGGAGCAGAGATCAATGTACTATAACTTTTCACATGGATATTGGTTTGCCCATTTTGCTACGGTCTTCCCGAATGTTAAGCCTACAAAAACAGAACAAAAGCAGTACGGTATCGACACTACAGGGCATGGCGAGACATGGCCCGAGGATATCGTCGATGAGGAGATGGCCAGGGGAATTTATTAAGATTCTCGAAAAAGGAAACGGTATGAAAAAAGCAAATGTACAACCTAAAGGACTTGATGGGGACTTTTTCGCGGCCTTTGATGAACTTGCACGAATGTGCGAGGGCGATATAGCTCTTGCACCCCTAAAGGACGCCGTAAAGATCATTCGAACAAGGCGAGAAAGAGGAGAAGAGCCTACGGCGGAAGAACGCCGAAAGGTTCGGGGGCTTCTTGAAGTAGTGATACAGCTTTCAACACCCCTTTGCCCGGTAAAAGCGAATCGGTAAATAAGCGGCCGTTCTTCTGCACGATTTTACACGCTCATACGCGCGCGTGAGCTGACAAATACTGCTAACACTTTTAGTCTTGACAATGTTATCATTTATGATAATATTATAACCGAGGGGGCAATGTGTCGTATACAGTCCGAATCAGTAAGCAGGCCGATAAGACACTCGCCAAAGCCCCTAGAGCGATACAACAAAAGTTCACCTTATTGATTGACGACATTGAGAAAGAGGGACCGATCCGCAAGGATTGGCCGAACTTTTCCGCCCTTGGAAACGACTTATATCACTGTCATTTGTCGTATTCCTGGATAGCGGTATGGCGAAATGAGAAAGGCAGTGTCCTTGTGGAGGTTGAATATGCCGGTAGCCGAGAAAGCGCGCCGTACTAGGAATGTCAGGAAGCTCATTTCCGTCTCCGCGAAGGAAGCTTCCGAGATCCTCGCCGCTGTGAAAAAGATTGATCCCAAGGCTCATATTGTTGAGAACGCTGCACATACTGAAAGCTTCATTTCGCCCCAGAGCTCGAAGTGGTACCGCGATGTTAAAAGTTCTTGGCACCCCGGAATCACGCTCCGCATCAGGCGCGAGAATGCAGGGTATACGCAGGCCCAGCTTGCGGACATGGCCGGCCTCGCCGCGGCGAATATCTCCGCCATCGAGAACGGGCGGCGCTCTATGGGGCTTATCGTTGCGAAGAAGCTGGCTGAAGCGCTCAAGCGGCCTGTATCGGAGTTTATCGAACCGGAGAGCATGAAAGAATAGACGCCTGCCTACGGGAAAAACAGGCTCGAAACCTTGAGCCTATAAACCGCAATCCCTAGCCAGCCAAGGCGTCCGAGTAGTTGAACGATACATTTCACGTCTTTTCTTGGAAAGCCCAAGGGGCGCAAGGCGCGCCCGGATAACAAAGGGATTTACCGCTTGGATAAGAAAACGCCGGGCACCCCATGGCCTGCTGCCCACCGTAAGCAGGTCAAGTATGCACAGATACCCGGCGGGAGGCACTACTTTACATGCGAACCAAAGCCAGGGGATCAGCCGACACGATGCGGTTGTACTCCTCGATTCCTTTCAACCCAAGGCCGTGATACTTGGGAGTTCCCTGCTTCGGGCGCGGAGCGTTCTCGAGCATCTTTTTACGGGTGATTCCCTGAACGCGAGAGGTAAGATTCTGAATAGCCTCTTCCGGGGAGGTCTTGCCGGTCCTGATTCTCTCAAGGCCAATCTCGGACTCTTGAAGGGTGATCGCGCCCGCGCGGACAGCCCGAGAAACCGCCTTCATGGCGTCGGCCCGGCTAATCCGGCGATTCTTGCTTTTTCCGAGAAGACCGAAAAGCGGTTCAACTTCGCGGACCACATCGGCAGGCTTGGCCATCCCGGCATTCAGCCTGTCCTCGATCGTTGAAGCTGCCTCGATTGATAGCTTTCCGCGCCGGACCGCTTCTTGAACAACGCGCTTTGCATCCGCTATCTGGACATCCTTTTTCTCGGGTTTTCGACCCTGCAAGGCTGCAAATTGAGATCCGTTTTCCTTGCTCTTTTCCTGCACTGCGTCACCGACTTCCATGGGATCATCGAGATAATCCGCGGCTTCGTCGCGCGTCATTCCCGGACTGCTCTTCATAAGTTGCCCCTCCCGCCGAGCCTTGCCCGGCACAGCAATTCCATATTCTTCGGGAACCTCAACGGTTCGCAATTCCAGTTCTCTTTCTTCTCGTTCGAGCGAACGAATCTCTTTGACAACTTCCCCTTGGGCCTTCTCAAGACGGATTGAATCCTGAAAGGCCTTTATAAGTGGCCATGCGTTATCTGCTATATATGCCATCAATGCACCCCCTGATAGCTGTTTCTGTTACCGTCAACGGTAATATAATCGAACTCGACATAGAGCCTGTCGCCTATTCCCCTGAACACGAAATTTTCCAGCCGCTGAATACGTGGATCATGGATTACAGTGTCCCGAATCGAGGTGGCGACATAGGAAGCTGCCGCAGACACCGGTTGTCCTGTATTCGCTCTAATTCCGTAGACGGTTAATCTTATTCGATTCCCTATTGATTCACTCAATCGAGATCGAATGGCCTGGCTTATATTTTCATCTCCGGAAACCGTCGAAAGCTCCCCTGAAGCATCAATTATAATCTGCCCTGAATCAGAAAGAGCGATATCTACGCCGTGATTGTCTTCTCGCGAATAGACTTCATTTCCAGGAACGCTCATCGATCGAGAGGCAGGGATACGCAAAACATCGCCGGGCTGAATCTCTGATTCATTCGCTATCCCATTCGCCAGCGCTATAAGAATGGCATCATCCGGATCACCCAGGTACCTTGATGCGAGAGTTTCTAGTGAAACGCCAGCCGTGGCCTGCACATAATCATATCCATAAGCAAGCACAACTCTTGGAGTCGCATCGGCAGTTTCCGCAGGAATGACAAGAACATCTGGCATAGCGGAAGGAAGCCGCGAGGCGGCCGCTACGGCGCAAATATCATCTTCGGCGATATGAATGCAGGCTTCTACTTCCGCCTGGAAAGTTTCAACAACCTGTGTATACTTTGCCTTCACAAAATCGGGGATTATCCCGGTTTCAAAATCAGCAAAGACCGATTCCACACCACGACGAACAGACCTGAATCCGGAGAGAACATCATTAGCAATATCCGCCGGCGCCGAAATAATGCCAAATCCAAGCTCCGTGACATCTCTCGTCAACCCAATGGCTTGTAGAGGGATCGAAAAAAGCGTGTTATTTATTGTCCCGGAAATCAACGACCGATAATATTGCATTCCGGACTGAAGCCTGGCGATCGATCTTCGAAGATTCCTCACAGGATTCGCGACCTTCGTACTCCAAGAATACGCGTTCTGCAAGAACAAGCCGGCCCCCTGGAGAATTGACCTAGATTTCGCGCGTGCATTCCTTGCATTGGCGAGCTGCGTTGTGGCGCTTCCTCCCCCAGCAAGCTCCAATCGCTCGAGAGCTGTACTTGAAAGGATCCCATCAGCCGAAGCGAGCCGTAATCGCTCTTCTACGGGCTGTCCTGGATGATAGGATGCCAGAATGTACTCATCAGCGACATCGTGCATCCCAGACATGCTATCCGAAGACACAAGCCCAGACCCTACCATCATCACTTCTTCAGGATCTTCAAGAGGTGCCACGGAAGAATCGGCGTCTTTGATGAGCGAAAGGCTATCGGTTTCTTTTTTCGTTGCAGAAGATGTTTTTTCCTTACCAAGGATTCGTAGTCCAGTAAACTCAACAGTATACGAGTACCAGAAAGGCTTTTCTTTCGATTGCGTGACTCTAAAATCTTTTAGAACAACTTCCCAAGAATCAACAGCAGCCTTGTAATTCCCACGGGATATTTCTTCGTCCGTGATAGATGACAAATTGTATAAATACAGTTTTGCATCGCCAAAATTATCGCGCCCTTCCTTATATCTGATGATGTGGTCGCGAATGTAATAGATTTCATCCTTTCCCGTCATCCAGAGGTCGCCGCGGGAGCTTCGATAAATTCGCCTTGATTCGGAATTCCCGGTTGTTCCCGAGAGAGTGATTTTCGCAGCTTCATGCCCATAATCATCAACAAATAACCCGCCAAAGGTTTTCGTTTCAGAGACGCGCTGCGGATAGACAACCTCGATATTTTCAGGAGGAAGCGAAAAGGTAAATATCTCCGAAGGCTCGGCCCCCGGAATCACAATTTCGAGGAGGAATGATTTTTTCCAAATCTCTGGATAGGCAAATTTGCTCATTCTATATCCTCGCTAAGCTATTGTTCCGGATCCTGTACCAGAAGTTGAGCAGGATTGATCCGGTATCGGGGTTCCTGTAGCATCCAAAATTACGCCTGAAGCCGTTGTGGTTACGGAAATAACTCCATTTGCAGTAATATGCGTAATAATTTCATCCGCAATCATCGTCCAGAATTCGCGCATGCTGGCTTTTGTGTCATTAGGTACTACAATCCCAAACGGAACCATTGTAAGAATCCTATCAGCGATTGCTTGTCCTAAAACTTCTTTATCCATCGCCATCTTATCAGGTTCCTACCACGTTTTCGCCGCAATGCGGTAGCCCCGTGATCGGGCAGAAAGGTATAGCGCAGAATGGTCCCGACCCTTTCGGGGTCACGACGCCGGACATACTAAACAATCCTCCTGTGATTTTTCCGTTGATTGTTTTTATCGTAACCCCCGATGCCTTCATCTCCACCTCATTACCTGAAAAATCTTTCACGATAATTCCAGAAGCACTCATTGTGATCGTGTTCCCGTTCTTATCATCAATCTTGGTCCCGGCGGAATCGAGCGTAACTTTATTCGCGTTTTTATCCTGGATCGCTATACCACTATCGTCTATGGTTGCGGTGTTTCCGTTCCAATCCGTGAAAAAGGTTTTTTTCTCACTCTTCTTCACTAAAAGGATAAAGTTGTCATCGTCTTTATCCTCAATAAGCAAATCACCTTTTGACTTGTCGTATGTTTTTTTCCACCCACCCTCTATAACCGAAAGCGACTCCGCTTCCTTATCCTTCGCAAGAAACTCCTCCTTCATCGCGCTCGAGGTCTTGGGAAATGCCGAAGCAATAATGAAGGCGCTTTCGATCTGTCCCGTAGGCATCAGCATGAAGACATAGGTATCTTCTGGTGGAAGATCGCGGCCGCCACCGGGAACATCACTTTCCGTAACCCATTCGCGGGAAGCCACAGGAATACGACGAATCTCAAATCCTCGATCCGTCAAAATATCTACAGTGTGGTCATCGGAATGCCGTACAATAACCTTGCCCCACATTCCATATATGCCAATCGGATTATTGAAACCCGAATTTCCCATAGATGCTTGCGGAGAGGCGCCGGGAGTTGCCTTTATCGTGATCCTTTTCACGAGCCAACCCCCTCGGCTTCCATGAGCCGTTTACCGAGCCCGGAAACCTGCCCTTGTCGGCTTCCGTCCGAGTTGTAGACATATCCTCTTGTTACCGAAAGAACTACTTTCGGAGATTCCCCATAGGTCCAAGTTCTTCGAGTTGCTTCGACATAAAACTCGCAGCCGATGAAAGATACTTTTTCCCCAATACGCGGGTATCCCATCACGTCAGAATCATCGATACCGATCAGCTGGATTTCCCCGGAGAGAAATTCATCATTCTTGGAATACCAATCCAAGAGACGGGCCGCTACCTTCTGCAATACTTGTTGTTCGCCGGAAGTTTCAGCGTCACGCTTGAAGTATCTGAAAGTCACGGACATTGGTTTATATCCGTATTTCGGCCATTTTTCGGAATCCTTCGCCCGTGTAGCCTTATAGTCCTTTGGCAAGGAGAGGATCATCTCTTTTGAAATGGATGAGCCGGGCAGTTCTCCAAAAAAGAAGGTCTTTACTTCACGGTCTGACTTGCCTACGGAATAGTCCGTGAGAACAATGGGGTTAATGCGGGTTGTTGGGAGTTTCTTCCAATCGCTTGTATCGAATGGGGTCTGACGAATGATTACCTGATACTTCTCTGCCTCCGCACTCCAACGGCCGAAACATTCATAGAGCGGCGCCGGAAGTATCGATTGAAAGATTTGCCAGATATTATTTTCGCCTACCTGATAAAGACCAATAGCGAGTTCGTACAATGATTCAATGCTTGAAATTCCCGAATCAGCGTCTATATAAGATTCGATTACCCGGAAGACTCCGCACTGCTTGTCCCCATCGCCAGGGATGACCGCCAGTTTGATGAAGCTGTCCCATATGATTTTCAATACATTTTTGAGCTTTCTTTCACCCTTTTCCGCGATTTCAGCCGAGAGGGTTGTGGAGATACTATCCGCCGTAGGCCCGCCGAGCCAAAGGTGCGCATCGAGTACAAGGCTGAAACCAGAGATAAGATGGCCGAAACCTGCGCCGGCGACAACAATGACACGCCGCGGCCCTGTCTGTCCCATTTGGGCGACATAGCGGACCTCATGTACAACACCGACATATCGAGTCTTGCCGAACTCTTTGAAGGAGACAATATCCATGGGTGCGATTTTATCCACCCAGGAGCGGTCGTCTTTATCCATTGTCGGCATGAGGGTCAACGAGAATCCTGCTTCGATATCCGAAATAGATTCTTCAAAAGAATACCCGACCATGTCCGTGGACTCTCTATCGTTACTTGCATGATGTGACACGAAATTGACAATAACTGTTTCCGAAAAAGCCATCGAATTATAGTCAGGACGCGTGATTTTCACCGATGCTTCAAACTTCCTCACAACATTCTGCATTCTTAGGACCTCCTGAATCCGCGCGATGGCTGCGATAATGAGGGAAGAATCTCAATTCCGATTCCCTCTTTCATATCCGCCGCAGCGCTCCGCATATTCGAGGCGGCTTCTTTAGCATCAGTCGAAAAGTCTGAAAGGCCTTTCAGAAGCCGAGGAAGCATATTGCTCCACTCTTCCGGGGTTATTTCCTTGCCGTTATCCCCTCCCGGCGTTCCCTTTTCCATTGCGTCTTTTATGAGCTCATTGAAAGAACCCATGGAGGAAGAGAAGAACGAATCAACCTGTTTTTTCTTCCCTTGGTCCAATACATCGATGGATTTTTGCTCATCGGCGGTTATCTTGATTCCGCCGGGGCTCTTGGGATCTTTAGCAGCTTCTTCCGCCTTACTCTTTCGGGCGTTCCATGATTCATCGATCTTGGATAGGCGGAAGGAGAACTCCCGGAATAAATCAACCGAGCCGGGGAGCTGGTTTCCAACAGCGCCCTGGAATTGTGACAATCCTCCGAGCTGCTTTCCCCATTGCGGGTTCCATTGGGCTATACGACCAAAGAAGCCGTCTATGTCCGAAAAATGAGGCGAAGAAAGGCCACTGTATTGTCCATATTCTTTTTTTGCATCAGGCGTCATATACTTTCCTGACGTGATAAAATCCGCGATTCCTGGAAGATCGTTGACTGATTTCCCTTTCCAGACGCCATTAAGAATACCGGACGCATCGATATAGCGGCGCATTGTCTCGGGAAGCGCGGAAAGATAATCCTGAATCCTCATTGCGGAATCGGCAGTATCGTTGATACCGTTCTTGTCCTGGTCTTTTCCGCCTGTCGGGTTTTTCATTGCATCGGAGAGCAGCCTGGCCGCCTGGGTTTTCACGGCCAAATCATCAGACCCCGCCGCTTGATTCCCGTATATCAGCCCCAGGGTGTCACCAACGGAAGCCTGATAGCGTGCCGTTACCTTGTCGCCTACGATTCCCGCAAGAATGCCATTCAAAACGGCCATCACCTCGGCTTTTCCAGGAAGTACGGCCGAGCCCGCATTTGCAAGGTTTCTTTGAATTTCTTGCAGGGTTGTTTCGAGCTTCATTTCAGGACTTGCAGCACTCGCCGGGGCTTCAATTTTGGCAATAGCGCCCTTATATGCCCCCTTATCGAACGCCTCTATAACGTCTTTTGCGGCCGTATAATTGACGCCGAACGCCTTCACGACCGCTTCCGTCATATTTGAGTACGAGCCGCCGGCAACCTGCGATTTCAGAATCTTCATCGTTTCCGTAAAGATTTCAGGAGTAAGCCCGCCCTCTCTCGCGCGCTGCGTCGCAAGGTAGCCGTCTTTTGAGGGATCGCCATACTGCTTATAGGTACTCCACGCGCCCTCTTTGTCGTCTTTGAATCCGCGTTTCGCGGCTTCGTCCATTACGGCCCTGGTAGCCTGAAAACGGATTACATCGTATTCGCTTTGAAAGGACGTGGAAGTGAAGTTCTGGTTCATGGCCTGATAGCGCTGAAGCCCCTGTTCTCCCTTCCAGAGGGGGGAGCCGTTGCCCAGCAAGGCGATAAAGTTCTGCGTCCGAGTAATTTCACCAAAACCTTTGATAACGCCTCGGGAAAGGCCTTCCTCGAAGATTCGAAGGGAAGCGTTCAGGTATTCTTGAAATTGCGCTGTTTCGAGCCCTTGCGCCTTCGTACCGCCGAGAGCGTAGCCAAGGGCGTTATGACCAAGGCCGTACCGCCCTGCGTATCCTTCAGCTTGCATGAGGCTTTCACGGTTCGCGCCTGTTCCGCGCTCGAACTCGAAAACCCTGGAAGCCGCGCCATAGGCCGCGAGATTCCGACCTGTCACGCCGAGCTTTCCAAGCTGTTCCACGGCCGACATTCCTTCTTCGAGCTTGTAGCCAAAGCGAGAAGCGGCAGATCCCGCCCGGTTGAAGCTTTCCTGAAACGCTTCGGAATTTTTGCGATAGTCGCCCGTGAGCCCGCCAAGTACCGCCGTCAGTTCCATAGCCTGCGGAATCTGTCTTTCCCATTGTTCAGACAGCTTGTTTGCGGCGAAGCCGAGCCCTACAACGGCAGCGCCAACGCCGAGCGCCGTCATGGCGCCGGTTCCAAGCCCGGCCCCAACGCCGAGAGCCTTAGCGCCTACGGCCGCATCAGAGGCCATACCCAGGGCGGCCCCCGCAGCGTTCCCCGAGCCCATCGCGCCAATATAGGACGGGGCTCGACCGATAACCTTTGTTGCGTTATCGATTATTTTCAGGACGGAAGGGCGCGGCGTCTCGCTGTCCTCATCCGGTACGCCTGCATATTTCTTATACTTCTGAAGAGCATTCGCGTAGGAAATGACGCCTTTATCATCGCCCCCGATCGCTGCTTTCTGTAGAGCGGATCCCAGGGAGTCTATAGCTCTCGTTGCCTGGTTCGCTTCTGCTACCGCCTCGCTCGCTTCAAGGCGAAGCCTGATACCAACTTCCTGTAAGCTCACAATGCCCCCTGGGCGGCTCCTTCAACTGCCCAATCGACTAGTCTCATAACCTCGGCATTTTCTGATAAATGAACCTCGGTTTCGTCGATCCTCTTAACGATCGTCTCGGCGAACCGGGCAGGATCGAGCCGGATCCATTCTTGATAGGCGGCCCCTTCTTCCTTCGAGCCCTCTTCCGCATCCATATAGTGCATGTAGGCTTCGCACGCTCGAATCATCGAATCATCGAATCATCGCCGTTTGCCTTTAGGGAAAGCTCGAGTTTCTTCAGCTTCCGGGATATTTCTGCCATCACGATTGTCCCCCTGCGCGGTTCATGCGCGCTTCCAAATCCGCGATCTTGATCCGTAAAAGCTGGAGTTCCTCGCTCTGGCGAAGCGAAGGCAAATAGACAGAAAAGGAATACATCAAGCTGCGGAACTTCTCTTCAGACACTTCTCCTTCCGCGTAGGAGTTTATGACCTTCGCGCAGGATCGGACGGCTGAATTGGTATTCCCTAGCCTCATTCGCTTCAAAACCTGCCTCCAATTATGCAAAAAGCGCTCAAAACACCTCTTTTACTGACAACATTTGAATGGGAAAGCCCTGTAAACATTGCCTGGGTGCGGCCCCTCCCCCCTCTAAAAATTGCTAGACACCTCATTTCCAACCCCTCTTCGAAAGTACGGGCGGCCGGTTGTACTTACTTGCCGATCCATAAACATGGAGGGATTGCGCTTCAACGCCGCTGGATCGGCTCGCGTATTCGTGAGGTTTTCGGTTCTCTTTTTCTGCTTCCTCGAATTTCTTCGAGTCCTGGAACGCTTTGTAAAGGGTGTCTTCAATTTCATCTTCAAGCCGATCTACCTCTTTTTCATCGAGAGACTTGAACAAGAGCCGGAATCGATTTGAAAGATATTGCATGACGGCAAGCCGTGACCGTTCCAGAAGGCTCATCGTGTAGCCTGTGTATCGGGGCGGTTTTTGCGGCATCTTAAAAGCCCTCGAAAGAATAGCGGGCGAATAGCCCGCCGCAGCTCTGCTGCGCTCCATAATTCCGTAAGGAATTATGTATAATGTTGTGTATTGTTTTATACTGTAATGTATGTGAGTGAAATAATTTATGTGTTGCAATCGTTTCATTCTTCCTCTGCCGCCCGGGCTCTGCTTGCTGCAACTCTTGTGGTCGACTTGCCAGCGGTCCATTCCACTGCGTCCCGGAAGTAATATTCGGATCCTTCCTGTCCTTCAATGATGGAAAGTAATTCCCAATGTTTAAATGACTTAAATGCATTTTCAACAAACGAAACAGGGAGCTCAAATAGTTCGGCGACTTGTTCCTCGGAGTTTGGAACAATCCTCGAGCAAGCCAATCGGCCGATAGGTTCAAGCGCAGCAGCATGCTGAACGCAGTGCAGGTAAAAACTCTCAAGGCGCCCATCGTCGCCCTTAAAAACCAAGGAATAAGGCAAAGTCGCATGGAATCCGATCGGCAAAGCGAGCCATGAGTTTCGACGAGGCCTTCCCGGTTTTCGTTTTGTGGTTTCATCGTTGTTTGACATCCCCGCTCCCGGATGCTGTCGGTACAGTATCTCCGATGTTTTTCTGCTGTGCGACTTTCTCGCTTACTGTTCGCTCGAAGCGGACCACGCGACCTTCATGCAGGGTAAAAACCAAACCAATTTCGCCAAATTGTGGCGCTGCCGCAAATAGATTGTCTAATGCAATATGCGCATCAGCGAAGGTCATTTGACGCCTTCGCAAGCAGATCGCGCCAAGATTTCCTTAAAATCCCCGCTCGTGAAGCGAATCGAACGCCCAATTCTATGGCAAGGCAAATTCCCTGAACGCGTGTGACGATACAGGAAAAATCGGTCCACCTTGAGTTTTGCAGCCATCTCATCCACGGTGAAAATGAGTTCATTTTCCATCGTTCCCCTCCTGGTCAGAATAAACGAAAAGGGCCGGCCACTCCTTTCTTAGGGGAGTAACCGGCCCTCGTCTTCACTCGGCGCCTGATGTTTCGACAATATCATAGCGAGGAATATAAAGCAAGCCAAATCGAACTAATTTTTTGAATAATTACTTATAGCATAATTTATTATTCAATGAATGATCATGGAAATATCAATGATCATTCCATGAATATTCAATGATCATTCATGGAATGGAAAATCAGAGACCGCATGTATTTCATTTCAAGAAATTGAAATACAGCCACTCCCCATAAATTCGCTAAGTATTCACCGCCTCCTTTCTTCCGCTGCTTTGTTCCTGCGCTTTTTGAAACATCACTGTAACGAGATGTTTGGCGTTTTGAATATCTTCCGGCGTAGCGTGAGAATACTTGTCTGTCATTCCCATCGTCTTATGACCGGCAATCCTTTGAACGACAAAATCGGGAACACCGGCGCCACGGCTCAAAGATACATAGGTGTGGCGCAAGCTGTGAAAGACTATCTTCCGCGCCTTCTGTATCTCTTCCGTAATACCAATGTCTCGCAGCATTGATTCAAAGCCTTCCGGGGCAGCTTTTGGAAACATAGGGCCGCCATCGCGCGGATTGGAGAATACAAATCCAGAATCCCTCTTCCCAATGATGAGACGCAACACATCCAGGACTTCCTCTGGCGCTGGTACCTCACGCGAAGATCCCCATTTCGGAATCTTCAGGCCTTCAGCGGCCTTCTCGGAGTTCGGGAGATTATGGCTAACCTTGATAATGCCGTTCTCGAAGTCCACGTCCTCACACTGAAGCCCGCGAATCTCTCCAAGGCGTAAGCCACAAAGACACCCAAGAAGCGCCGCGGCTTTCATCTGTATATCCGCCATTTCATCCTTGAGCAGTTTTGCGACCTCGGCCACGGTAAGCGTCCCCCGTGCTATGGGAGCATCTTTGACAGGGCGAACGCCTACGGCAGGGGAAAAAGGAATCAGGCCCAGGCGGGCAGCTTCCCGTAGAGCAACGGAAACGGCTTGAAGGGTAGCGTTGACGGTCCGGGGGCCGATACCTTCCTGATATAGTGCCATGATCCAGGTTTCTAGTTCGGCGGTCTTCAGGCGGGAGAGAGGGAGCTTTTCATCGAAACGAGGAGTAAAAAGCCTACGAATGAAGGATTCATTATTCTTTCGGTACATTTCAGAAATCGTCGCGCCTCGTGCCCGTCTCCCGACGATATACGGAGAATCGTCCTTCCAGAAATCAGTAAGGTATCCGCAGGCAGTCATCTGAAAACCGTGCTTTTTCTTAATGGATTTTCGGGCAGGAGGTGGACCACCAGCACGTATCCACTCCATGACGACCTTCAATGCATCGTTTTCGTTTTCCGCTCCGGTACTTCGAGCAGTCAGATAGCCGCCCTTTTCATCGTCCCAGAACTGGACATACTCTTTACGACCACGCTTGAAAAACACAAACGGAGTCCGCGCCATAAACCACCTCCTCGAGGGGTGAATCTCACACCCTCGTCTCACAGTTGGTATAAAGGCTCGAACTCCGTTGTCCGGTCGTTCTAGTTCATTTCGTTACAGGATAAACAAATGCGGCGGGAGAGACTTGAACTCTCATGCCTCTCGGCACTAGCACCTCAAGCTAGCGTGTCTACCAATTCCACCATCGCCGCACGGGATAGCCCAACTTATATCTCAAAGGTCCAATTCTTGTCAATACTTCAGGCCCTGGAATTCGATGCCACGATTTTGTTAGCCCGGGCGATGGCGATATCGATATCGGCGCAGATATTGTCCGCCCCGATTTCCTCCATCAAGCCATAGCGCTCTATCGCTTTCGCCGGCTGTTCGGTCATCCCGCTCAATATGAGCGTCGTCCCCTGATGCTTGCAGCGCTTGTAGAAGCTCCTCAAAGCGTTGAGCCCGGTGGCGTCGATGGCCGGCACATGACGCATCCTGAGAATGAACACTTTCGGGGCCTTCTCGAATTCCCCAAGAGCATCCTGGAGCATATCGGCCACCCCAAAGAAAAATTGGCCGTTTATCTCATATACCTCGCAGCCCCTGGGCAAGGTACGCGAGGCGAGCCTTTCAAGATCGCTCTTGTCCTCATGTTGGGCCTCTGTCGCTTGGAGCGTCGATCGTGCCGATTCCAGTATCTCCTTGGCTTCTTTCGGCAAATCCGTCTGGTATGCCAAGGAAGTGGTGTCGCGCGCGCGCTTCGCGAAGAGCACGACAGCGAGGAGAACGCCCACCTGAACCGCGGCGGTGAGATCGACGACGACGGTGAGTATGAAGGTGGCGAGCATGACGGCCATATCGCTCTTGGGAGCTTTGCGCATGGAGAAGAAGCGTTCCAGCTCGCTCATGTCATA
>Ga0074195_1001954_pt1 | contig 25454 bp, 17 predicted proteins | sample EPASupsiteHSE623_FD_64525 | JGI IMG/M metagenome (GOLD analysis project Ga0074195, IMG submission 64525) | Bioremediated contaminated groundwater from EPA Superfund site, New Mexico - Sample HSE6-23 | ecosystem: Environmental > Aquatic > Deep subsurface > Groundwater > Contaminated ... | reverse complement strand
GGCTCATCACATCCTGGGGCTGGAGAAGGTCCCAAGGGTTTGGCTGTTCGCCAATTAAAGTGGTACGCGAGCTGGGTTCAAACCGTCGTGAGACAGGTTGGTCCCTATCTACCGTAGGCGTACAAAGGTTTGAGAGGAGTTGTCCCTAGTACGAGAGGACCGGGATGAACTGACCTCTGGTCTACCAGCTGTCACGCCAGTGGCACCGCTGGGTAGCTAAGTCAGGAACGGATAAACGCTGAAAGCATCTAAGTGTGAAGCCGCCCTCAAGATTAGACCTAGACCTCCTGGGAGACCACCAGGTTGATAGGCTGCAGGTGTAAGCATGGCAACATGTTCAGCCGAGCAGTACTAATGGTCGTTAACTACTTCATTTCTAACTGTCCTTCCTTTGTCGAGACTTACGAAAGGCTTTTGCCTTCCGTAACCTTGGCGAAGGAGGGCTCTGGCTAGCAATTTTGGTTAGTATAAAAAACAAAAAAGACTTTATTTAATAAGGTCTTTTTTGTTTTGCAATAAAAAAAGACCCCCGTAATCATACGGAGGTCTGTCGTTCGCTCTAATTATATTTTACTTGAACCGGAAAACACTCGGCTTCCTTCGGGCCATTCAACAATATCTCTTTTATAATATGCATCAACGTTCCATCTAGTCTTGCAAGACGGAGTAGCCGATGTCCATCTATAGACAGATACCGGGAGTAAATGACCGAAAACATTTTTGACATAGAAAATGTTGTTTCTCCCATCAGTCAATAAAAACCCGATCTCCCCGTTTTCCTGAAGCTGAAGCAGATAAAAAAGAAATGCCAATTCAATTTCCGCGGTTTCTCCCTTGAGTTTTTTAAGGATCAGTTTGTCTTTTGAATTTTTTAGCAAGATTCCAAAAGAGATGTCTTTCGTAATTCTGGGGGAAGGCTCCATTTTGTCCAAAAAAGAAAAGTCGAAACCCTTATTTAAAGACAACCAGTCCTTCCCCAAGAAATGATTTCGAGGAATAAACTCCTCCCCGTTTCCGAGTAATGGGATTACACTCTCAAATTTAATTAGGTACGGACCTAATCCGAGAGTTCTCCGAAATTCATCGCGATCGGTTTCCTCGATATTTCCATCGCACAGATCTGCCAGTAGTCCTGAGCCGAGAATCGCCTGGATTTGTTCCGAAGGCGTACCCTTGAAAACCTCTAGAATTTTTGCTGCTTGGTCTAGGGTCGCTTTATTCATAGCGAGTCCTCCTTGTGCGGTCGTCTGCTTCGACGGCGCATTTATTATGCTGGTGGCTGATACTGCCGCAGCAGAAAATAGCCAAAAATTGGCTGTTTACCGCTACGGCAAACTATTTTTAAAGAGCTTGAGTTAACACTCTATATAATCACGACAATACGAATAGTCAAGCGATTGCAATAAAAAAACCTCGCACATTGTGTACGAGGTTCCGATCAAATGGAATCGGAAATTTTGGGAACAGGACTAAAACTTGAATTTAAGAGCAGGGCAGTCGCTGTATATTTCGTTCTCGATATTTATCTTGCCGATTTCCACGCTTTCGCCGATATCGCGAAGAAACGGCACACTCAGGTAGGCAGCACCGAATTGCCCGTCTGGAAAAACCGATTTCCACGCGAGCAGCCACGACACCCTGGGATGGTCGCGAGTCGGGTCCAAGAAAAAATGCCGTAAAAAACCCGGCCCTCTTTCTTGGATTGCCATGGCTTCGCGTATCCCGAGACAATGTCCGAGAATACCGTTCTTCCTGAGGTAATTGTATATGACGGTACCCTTAACACGCCCTTGATTCGGATGAAGCCACATCTCTACTGATTCCCTTACATCGAAATAGGCGGGTCCCAAATTCTCCAATTCGGGATGCACCACCTCGCTGATGAAAGGAGGATAGTTCGGACAGTCGGTGCGGTTGACCCGAACGATAGGATCGAAGACTTCCCTTGTTGCCTGGATCCTTTCGTCGATAGGAACGATCTCAGCCTCTCCGCTAATCAATCTTCTTACATCGTTTTGGTGTTTGAATAACCATTCAGCCTCTTCAGCGGTACAACCGCCTAACCATGCAGGATATCCCATTTTCTCTCCCTTCTTCTTTTTGCACGTATGTGCAGTTAAATTTTTATCAACAAGGAACAAAATATTCCTATCAAAGAGCTGTTTTTAACACTTTATCTAACCATAACCAATGCAGGGTGTCAAGCGATTTTACAATAAACATTAATGGAGCAATGAATTCTTTTATGCTAGAAATATAATCAGTTACTCTAAACTAAAAAACATTTAACATTATGGTACTCTTTCCCCGCCATACCACCGATACTCCCGGTGAGCATAGACTTCAACGCCTCGGTGAAATTTTACCGGGCGCTTTATGCTGGGGAGTTTTGATTTTAGGAATCGTATCCTCTTTTTTAGCGCCGATTGCGGCCGCTATCTTTATTATTTTCTATGACCTTTTCTGGTTGACCAGGGTGCTAGTTCTCAGCGTTCTCACGATAATTGCCTACCGAAAACTCAGCAAGAACCAAAAAATAAACTGGACGGAAAAATGCGAAGAATTGGGAGAGCAGTTCGGACTTCGCTGGAACAAAGTTTATCATTTGATAATCATTCCTTACGTCACTGAAGGGGTTGAAATTCTGGAACCCACGATGAAAAGTTTGAGAAATTCCCGCTATCCCAAAAACCGAATGATTATTTCCATGTCCTGCGAAAAACGAGCCGGCGAAGAAGCTTGGAAGAACCAGGAATTACTAAAAGAAAAATATGGACGGGATTTTGCCGGATTTTTGACCGCCGTGCACCCCGACAATTTACCGGGAGAGATGAAGGCGAAAAGCGGTAATGCCAATTGGGCATTAAAAAACGCACTTAAATTCTTAGAAAAAGAGAACATAAAACATAGTCAGGTGGTGGTTTCAAATTTCGACTGCGACACTCGGGCCCATCCGGAATATTTTGCCAGCGTAACCTACCATTACGTCAGCAATGCTGACCGGACGCACTGCAGTTATCAGCCCTTGCCCATGTTCAATAATAATATTTGGGATACCAATATTGTAGTCAGAATCTTATCCTTAGGCACTTCTTTCTGGCACATGATCGAGAGCGTCCGCCACGAAAGACTGGTTACCTTTTCTTCCCATTCCATGAGTTTGACCGCCCTTCTCGATGTAGGAATGTGGCAGAATGATATTATCTCCGAAGACTCGGCCATTTTCTGGCAATGCTACTGCAAATACGACGGTAACTACCGCACCATCCCTTTATTTTTACCGGTGTCGATGGACGCTACCTTGGCCGATACTACCTGGAAAACCATGGTTAACCAGTATAAACAACTGCGCCGCTGGGCTTATGGCGTGGAAAGTTTCCCCCGGCTTTTGCGAGTTTTCTTCAATAAAAAATCAAAAATTCCCTTGCTGTCGCGCTGGAGTATTGTCGGCACCATGCTTGAAGGACGCATTTCCTGGGGCACTACTTCCTTCATGCTTCTGTTCATGGGATGGCTGCCTCTAATTGTCGGCGGCGCCCAGTTCAACGAGATGGTATTAGCGCACAATTTACCATTGATTACTCAGACTTTGATGCGCTTGGCAATGATAGGAATAATCTGCTCCGGTATCTTGTCTTTTTTTATTGTTCCTAAACGTCCCAAACACTACAGTTGGTTTAAAAATATTTCTTTCGCAAGCCAATCGTTTTTCATTCCTATAGTCGCGTTACTCATGAGCGCTCCGCCCGCTATGGACGCCATGACGCGCCTGATGTTCGGGAAGTATTTCGGCAGTTTCTGGGTAAGCGAGAAGAAAGTGAAAAAGGCACTGATAGCTAAACAGCGTACCTCGGCATAATATCTTCGTTCTCTGCAGCCATGTAACAAAGCGATGCAACAATGTAAGTGAGCTTCAGTTAATAATTTTTTAATCACTTTTTAATCGGTCTTATGGTATGGTGGAATTAATAATAAATAATTTTTAAATCCACCACCATGGAAAAAAGTAGAATCACCCGGTTCGAGGATCTCGACGCCTGGAAAAAGGCACTGGATCTCGCACTGGAAACTCACCGGGCGCTAAAAAACTCCTCGGAGTACCCGGATTTAGCCAGATGGCTCTTTTTGGCCGTCTGCAAAGTGGGCATCAATATTGCCCAAGGATTCGATATGTTCTACTATGAGGACAAAATTAAGCACTATCAAAAAGCCAGGAGTTGTGCGGTAAAAGCACAGTTTTTTGTACGGCTCGCCCAGGATTTGAACTTAATCAATCAAAGTGACAGCCGAAATTTGTCGGATAAAGCCGACATGGTGAAAAAAATGATTAACGGAATGCTAATTTCGCTAGAGAAAAACAAAACTAAATTTTCTCACAAGTCCTAATTAAAATCCTTGGTAATATGGGTTTGATACAACACACCTTCCGCCGGAAATATCGAGACAAGTTCCGGGAGGACAAGTACAAGTATTTTCAATACCGTTCAGGCATACTCTCCGCACTCCGTTGCAAAGCGCTTGCAGAGAACCGACTTTATTACAATTTTCAGTTCCCCAAGAACCTCCTGAATCTTTGCAGGATTGTTCCGCAGTGTCAGTGACAGTGTTTGTCGTTCCTTGGCATTCTCCTGAATTATTCATACATTTGCCTTCGGGGCAGTTACAACCGTATACAGTTTTAGGAGCGTGAGGAGCGCAAGCGCAGGCGTACGGTCCACCGCACATCTCATCGGTAAACGTACAGCAATGGGTATCGATACGAGCCTCCCATATACCTCCCGAATTTATACATTTACCTTCTTTTTCGGGTGTCGGAGGTACGGGACCGGGCATTCGGCAGTAACAAGGCTCCCCTGTTTCTTTACACCAACCGTTTCCGCAAATTTTGGGACATTCCCACACTCCTCCGGAATTTGAACAATTTTTACGTTCTTCTTCTTGACCGGACTGGTTTGAACACTTGCCGGTATCCCGGTCTACACACTGGCCGGCAGGGCATTTACAATAACGATTCGGACTGATACAAGCAGAAGCGGATTTAAAAATGCTACTAAATATTCCCTCTTTACCCTTGTCGTCATAGGCGCAACCGGAAAAAGCCTTGTTTTGATTGTTAGCGTCGGGCACGGGGCTATAAATAACCTTCGACCCGTCGGTACAGCTTAAATTTCCCGAAGTATCATTAGAGCCGGAATATGTAGTGAGCCATTGTCCACCGCTGGAAGTACAACCAGTTTCCACACTCTCAGGAAAACATTTTTTATTACTGTCGCTGTCCGTACTGATCGGATTAGAGTAGGTTCCTGCGGGACAGACACAATTATTCACTGGTTTACCCCCCATCGCCAGGCATTTTTTATAATTAGCGTCATTGCTGTCAGAACTGGTTATATAACAGGTTCCGCTTGAGTCTGATTGGCAACCGAAATAATTATCTATAGTGCCTTTTGTCTTCCCTATTTCTTGTTTAAAGATATCGCTCAAATCATTATAACTTATTCTACAGGAATAACTCATTTTCCCTCCAGTATTTTCACAGTTTTTCTGCCCGACTGGACCATCCGGCGGTATAACTTTTCTGCATAAGCCGTTGGCATCAATACATTGTCCGCTAGGACATTGGCAACCATAATTAGCCACGATACTGTCAGTTCCATTAGTACAGTTACATTCGGCAACCGAATCCTTATAATCGCGGTCGCTACAGTATTTTTTAGAACACTCGCATCGGCCGAAATTTATCCACGATCCGCCGGAGCTCTGGCATCTGTTCTTTTTGGAACTATCAGAGTTAGTATTGGTATTCGTACCGGATACACACTTGCCTGTACTGTCTATACATTGGCCAGCAGAACACTTACAACCATATCGCTCTATTAGGCTGATGCATCTTCCTCCGCTAGCATCTGTTTCACAGTTTTCTGGAACATAAAATAACGGTCTCTGTTGACTGCAGGAATTTGAAACTCCATCCCAACCTGCAGGCATAAGTCCGTCTCCAGCCATTGGAAGAGCGGAAACCCATTGTCCGCTACTGTTCGTACAGCTGTTTTTTAACTCGTCTTTAGTGTGGCATTTATCATCTCCGCCATTTGCACTGGAGAAAAAGACCGAACCGATTTTATTACACTTATTACAAATAGTTTTACTCATATCTCCTTGTGAATCTCCCGGGCAAGAGCAGTATCCTGGTTTATTGGTATCATACAGGGGCACCCACATTCCACCGGAGTTGTTGCACGCTTGAGGACCATCGGTAATATCATTGTGACAAGCACCGTCTCCGCCCTGACTCGTCGGGGTAGCGGTACTTCCATCCGGACACGCGCAACGCTGGCCGGTTTGAGACCCGGTACAATCCGGATAGAAGCGATGGAACCAATTAGCAAAACGACGGAACCAATTGCAACTGGCTCCCGGTCCTTCTACCCAAGTTCCTCCGGAACTCAGACAGGTTGCATGGTCGTCAGAGTTAGTGTTGGTGTTAGCATTAGCGTTAGTGTTTGAATTGGTGTTAGTGTTGGTGTTAGTGTTGGTATTCGTGTTATCATTCTCGGAAGTACACTGCCCGTCTGAACCAAGGCAGTATCCTACGGGGCATTTGCAACCGTCGACGCTTGTCGCGCTTTGAGCCAAGCTACATTCCGTTTCTACGGCAGCACATTTTCCCGCTTCAAATTCACATCCATTAGTAAAACGATGCCACGACCCTTGGGATCCGATACAGAGATTGACTGGCTGGGTCAGCCCTCCAGGAGTCAACATCGCAATAATTTGTTGGTTTTGTTGAATAAGCTGAATCAAATAGCTAATCAACTGATAAAGATTGCTATTGAAACCGAATTGTTGACCATAAGTATTGGCTAGTGTTTCGATTGTTTCCTCGGCGTTAGCTTTGTTTATGAGCGAAGGCGCTTCTGAACCAGTGTTTTTGGGAGACTCCAGAATTTTTATTTCCCCGTTTACTTTTTTAAAGACAACGATTGTTTCCGCTTCTTGTCCCGTGTCTTTTTTCAAGGTAAAAGTGGCTCCTTCTGGCATATTTTGGAGAAAATCCAACAATTCTTTTTCAGTGGTACCGGCTGGCAAAACCGCGCTCAAGTTTCCTCCTTTTTCAATCGATTTAAGCAATTCTGCCGGTTTCTGCACCGGCATTCGGGACGATACGGTTTCCACTACCGTACAATCGACCGACCACCAGCTATCTCCGGAGGAAGCCCCTATAACTTTGAGGGAAGAATGGATGATAAACCAAGCCAAAAGCACGATCGCAAAGCCGATTACCGCGGTGAAAATAACTCTCTTGGCTTTTTCCATTTTATTTTTACTTCCCTGGGCACTGAGATACATGTAGCCTCCGACTACGATAAGCACGACCCCGACCGCCCCAGAAATTGAAAGAAGCCAATTAATAATTTGGCTTATCATTTTTAGGATCTCGCAGATGTTGCAGTCCAAACCGCTGCAAGTTACCAATCCTTCGCCCGCCGCGTAGGCGGTTGAAATTAAATTAGACATCTTTTATATTTATTTTTTAACTAATATTTCTTAACAGAATAAGATTATATTTTGTTTTAATCAATTATAATTTTCAGTAATCTAAGACTTTCTATTGTATCTGCATCTCCGGCGCTCCCTTGCAGGCTTCGACTTCCGGCAGGGGCTCCGCCTTATCACCTGCTTTGCAAGGAGGTAGGGCATCCTTAGGCGGACTGCTCTTGCATTTTTCTTTACTGGTTACAATTTTTTTCACTACTTCTTCCTCTGGATCTTGTAAAGTTAAATATTTAGGTTGTCCTTCACAAATACCATAATGATTTTTTCCGGCAGGATAATAGTTCTGCGGAAGACCCTGATCGGGTGGGTATTTAGTCATAAAATCATACAACGAGTTAAGCATACCGGTATCCAAATCCCCCCTGGGATTAACTTCTGTCCAAAAGCGAGCAAGATGTCCTCTTATCTGACCGGTTCCCCCTTGCCCAGACCCCGCTCCGAGCGTAACTTTTGGCAAATTTTCAATTGCTTTTCCGTCTTCTCCCTTGGTAAACTCATCCATATTCTTATGACCCTTATTTTTTTCTACGGCGCCCATTGCATTGGCACAGGCGATTGCTTCGATCTTTCCTCTCCCTGGTTGTTTTTCTCCTACTCCCTGGGCTTCATAAGGGCCCATTAAGTTTAAACAAAATTGACCAGAGTGAGTGCCTTCGTGAACAAGAATATGAGCGATATCAATTATCTTTGCTTTATGATCGACTTTTATTTCTCCACAACCGGTACATTCGCCTCCTCCTGGTTTATCTCCAACATTTTGCACAAAACGAAACATCATCTCATAACGCAAACGATCTCTCTTGGATATACGCCTTAGGCCTTTAAGTATGGCCATACGGGTTCCATCACCTTCAGACCAGTCGTCATCGCACAAACTAGTGTCTCCCTCCGGTTTTTCCTTGTCTTTATTTTGATCAATCAGCTTGCTCCAATCGTCGCTACTACCCGTAAATTTATCGTCTTTGGGCTGTATCTTACTTTGCGTGTTTTGTTTATTTTGAGTGTTTTTCCATTTATCGGCATCGGCTGCCCGGTCGCCGTCCGAAGAATCTGTTGATTTGTCCGAACTGGTTGAATCAGTTGTCTTTTTGACTAATACCTCTGTTTGTTTGAGAGCCTCATTAACCATCTCGTTCATCGCCTCGGCAACTGTATCGCTGCTAGAAGTTACTGGGTTTTCCTTTTGAAAATCCGAAAGTCCAGTCTTGGCAATCTCTATCTTTTCTGCCCAAGACAAGTCAGTAGCATCGACTCCAAACAAATTCTTAAATAGGGCATTGATGAGATTGGTAGTTTGGGATTGAGAAAGCAATCCCCCTGAAGAATTTAATAAAGATAATGTTTTCTCCGAATCATCTCCCATAAGAGTCCCTAAATTTTCAAGTATTTTAGTTTCCAGCTCATCAATGTTTAAATTACCAAGCAAATCTTTATATCCCGCCAAAAAAGGAATCATAGTTTCTTCTTCGTCGCCATCTTTTTTGGCAGGCAGATAAAAAGTCAGTTTTTCTCCTGGTTTGAGATTTTTTATTTGATTAGCAAAAACAGCATCAGACACGGGACCTTTAATAACCCCTTGAGTATTCCCGCTAGCAATGAAATCGGCTAGATTCGAGTAAGCGCTGACGGAATCTAAATCAACCGTTTGCGTATTAGCCGTTGTATCGCACTGGAATTTCCACCAGTTGCCGGCGTTCTTGTAGCCAGTGGAGTAGAGCACCGCGTGAATGGCGATCCAACCGACCAAGACAAAGACAAAACCCAGAATCGCGTTGCGGGCAAAATTCTTGGCTTTTAGGAAATAACTTTTTCCTGCCTGACCGGCAGGCAGGCGGCCGGTGCCGAAAATATAAATCAGTCCCGCAAGAGCGAGGAATAAAACCGCCACCGCAAAACTAAGCCCTGTCAAAACATTATAGGCGTTATTTACCGTTTCCATGATCGAGCAAACAGTGCAATCGCTTCCTGAACAACCCACCACACCGCCGTCGGCCGCTTTTACAATTTGTATTAAATTCATATTTGTATTTGTTTATTTCTTTCAAACATTATGTTTATTTTACTATACTTTTATTTTCCAATTACATTGTTGAACTGCTAAATTGTTGAATTGTTTCATTGTTACATTGTTGAATTGTTAAGTTCAGGTCTCGGCACCATTGTTGGTTCAGGTCTCCCGACCTGAACCTTTTGTTTCTGCAATTATAGAATTTTGGTTCAAGTACAGAGACTTGAACCAACTAATAAAGAAATGTAACAATTTAGCCATTTAAAAGAAAAACTCCCGCCGGCGAAACACCGAGCGGGAGATAGCACACGAAAGTTTCATTCTTGTTTTTGACTTGTAACTACCGCTGGCGGACAGGATAAGCCGAGTGCTTGCCGGCAAGAAACGGGAAGTTCCCAAAGGGGATATCTCTTGACTCGAATCATCGTTTCTATCGAACTGATGTCGCTCAGGGCTTTCCTGCGTAATTCTACATTTTTGTCCTTGATACAGGCATCACTGAGACGATCTCGATATTCCATGATTGTTTCGATCGATACGTTGTTATCTTTCTCAAGATTCTTTTCGTCTCGATCAGACACAACAACCATGATTTTTCCTCTCAGCTTAAAGATTCTTTTTACCCTGTCTACTTTATTGGCGTAGCAGACGCAGGTCTCGCATTTGGTATTATCTTCACCAGAACATACACTTGAAACCGAGAACACCACTACGACCGCCACAAACAGACAAATCATTCTTTTCATCGTAAAAGCTCCTTTACTGAGATGTTGAAAGATGACGCTTTACCACCATCTGTATCGCTCTTATTTCCTCCATAACCTCTGCCGCTTTCCGGAAATCTGTGCAAACTTTCATTTGACATTCCCAATATTGGCGAATGTCGGCTTTGGTTATGTGGATTTTGTTTTCTTCCAGTTTTCCTCTGATATTTTCCAACTTATCCTTCAGGTTCTCACAAGTGGAACATTTGAAACGTTCCTGCGCGAGAGCGGAAACTGTTAGAGTAACCATAATCGCGACCAAAACCCATGCCAAAAACATAACCTTTCTCATTTTCAATCCCCTCCATTATATGCTTTACGTTCCAAGCCTAGAGCGTTTTATTCTCGAATATAAATTTATTTTGTCAATAAATTAAGAGAGCTAAAATACAAATCCTTGTCCGCAGGGCCAGAACGGCTCGTCCGGACTATCTTCAATAGTAAATCCGCCATTTTTTTCCACCTGGAGCACCATCTTGTGATAACCGGCCGGCACCGTCGGAGTAAAGTATATCCACGTAACCTCGAATCCATCACCGGAAATCTTGGCTTGGCTCACTGGCCGGTCATTCGGTAAAGATAAATTTTGGTTGTTGGCAACGTCTTTGCATCCGATTCTGTCGTAATCGCCTGCCTGCCAAACCGTCCGTCTTGCCCGAGCGTAGCTTGATCGGCCGGCAGTAATCATTAGAAAATCAATATACTTAAGGGCTTCTTCGGGACTGCGTACGGAAAATATTTTATCTAGATTATCCGGTTCCAGGCGAAAAAATTTATTACCAGGAAGCTCCCCAATAGCCGTGTAGATTGCATCTCCTCCTACCACCGAAATCGGCGTCATAGTTATTTTTCGAAGTTCTATTTGAGTTGGTATGGGCGGAGCAATTTCTTTTTTGGGTAGTTGTAAAGATTCAATGTTTTTCTTATGCATAAGTCCCGGGTCGGTTTCGATATACTCATCCAAATTAGCCGCTTGCCTTACTTCACCAAGTTGCCCGATTGCGCCATCCTGAACCCTGTCTCCGCGAAAGCGGGGATCCATACCTATCAAAAGTATCGTACCGATCAGAATAAACACAACAATCCCCCCAATAATTATTTTTTTGTTTTTGTTTAGCATATTTGTTTGAACATTAATGTTTATTTTTTAGCATATATTTTCAGTTTCTTATAATCTCGTCCGGCGCTTTGTCATCCCGTGCCACGGCATGTCCGACGCCACGCGATGTCGCGTGAGCCATGGCATACTTGATGCGGGATCCAGAAAAAGAAAGTGGATCTCGACTTAAAGGTCGGAATGACAAATTAACAAACACAAAAGAAAACCTCCCGCTGGTTTTACCCAGACGGGAGGATGAAATCTTCAAAGGGACACGGTTATCGTCTTCGTGGCCAGTGATCGACGATCGGGGCCGCCGGAGAAACATTTTCCAGATACCATTTCAGAGTATCAAGCTTCCACTGGGGGAACCCGCCCATTCGCAAGGCCGCGTTTCGGTATTCGTTGGCCAAGTAGTGCATCGCGTTGTTGTTGTTTCTGATTTGACTGATCACCTCATCGATTTGCTCTTCGAGATAGCTACGGTCATAACCGTTGGCCACCGCCGAAGACAAGGAAAAGCAAGCTGACAAAATCAGAACGAACACTGCCAATAAACACGCTTTTTTCATTTAAACACCCTCCTTCTTTGTTTGCTCTTTTTAACTTGTTCGTATGGGCTAACAAATGTATTGCAGCCATTTTTGAGCAACAGATTATTATCAATAATAATACAAAAAAGTCAAGTGAAATTGCAAATTTTTATAATTTATCCCCCAAATTTCAATATTGGAGCCTCTTTACAGCCATTCAAGAGTGCTTCGCTGTAATCTTTTTCTTCCAACTGCGGTAAATCTTCTGGTGGGCGAGTCATGCATTTTCTCTTACTCATGTTTTCCATTATGCGCAACACTCTACTATGTTCGTTTTCATTAAGACGAAGTATGTAAGCTTCTTTACCGGGAGGCCATCCATATACCCAAGTACCTCCACTATCTTCTTTATATTCTTTAGCATAGTTAGCATCGCTAGCAATTCCTGACGGATTCAGATCTCCTTTCGGTTCAACATCCCTATCTAACCAACGGCTTTGATATCCTCTGACTTCTATCCTTTCGTCACCAGTTTTTCCTTCATTAAGAGTAGGATTAGATACTTTCACTTCTTCTTTTTGTCCCGGCGATTCTTTTATTTTTCCAACACTTCCAATTTCGTTCCCCACAGCAACATATTCCATACTTGGTATTCCTCCCGCACCATTACAGAAATCTCCCGAATGAGTGGCTTCGTGAATTAATCCCCTGTAAAGCATTTTTATACCGGACCAAAAAGTAATTAAAATCGAGCCACAACCGTAAGCATGACCAGACAGCATCCATTGACCACCCCCCTCGTTACCAATCCGGCTAACATATTTAAAAAACATTAAATATCTCAACTTATCTTTCTGGTATATTCTTTTTAAAGCTTCCTTGACTCCTTGTGAACCAGCGTAAGATTGTCCTGGCTCATTATTATCAGGAACTCTATTTCGAGAATTATTGCGCCAATCACCAAAATTATCTCTAATGGGCTTGGTCGGATTCTTAGCTGCTCCTCCTTGATTTTTACTACTTGCATTGCCTGATTTATTGCTTGCGCCTGTATTTGTTTGCCCGGCAGAGCTGCTTTTGAAGGGGTTGCTGTTAGTGTTGCTCGTAGCAGTTGCCCAGGGATCGGAATTGGTATTAAAATTTTGTTCGCCGGGGACGGTTTCATCTCCTTCTGCTACTTTGTTTTCTTCCACGCATTGTTCATTGTAGCTCCTGCTTGACGGTTCGCAAGAGTAAGCGGAAAGCTGGCCGTCTTTGCACTGTTGCGGGGCAGAAGGATAAACGACCCAGTCATCGCCCACGCACTGGTCAGGCGGGCACGCCTCCGCCACCGTCCCGATTTCTGAACAGGAACAGCCGTAGTACTGACCGCTCTTGTCTTTATTTACCGCGTTTTTTTCGGATGAGGGAGTCGCGGGGCAGATATCCAAACCGTTCACGATTTTGTCTCCGTCTTTATCTTTATTGTCGTCCAAGCAAGACCCGTCGCTGTCGACACAGGAGTTGTCTTTGCAGGCACAAAATTCTTGACTTAAAGCGATATCACTTTCGTCCGCTCTTTCCGCATTTTTCTGCCATTCTGGAATAGGCAGCGTATCGGATAAATTTTCTGCGGATCCGCACGCGGGAGTCGGACTGCTGTCACTGCCGGAACTGTTCCACTCTCCTCCGCTATTCTCACAATTGCTTTTTAATTTCCCTATGTCATGGCACATTTTATCACTGCCTAAAATATTTTGTCCGGGGCAGGAACACTGATCGTTTCCCCAGACCCCGCCCGAACTTTCACAACGCCAACTGGCAGTGGACAGGCTGTCGGACGTGTCTTTCTTTTCCACTACGACTCCGGAAACTAATTTCAGGACTTGGGCAGTAAGGCTTCCGATCATCTGATCGGCAGCGCCGGGATTTTCTCCCTGTTCGTAGCTGGAAGCTATGGCAATTAATTCGCTCAGGCTGGCTTTCGACAAATCTTCTTGCCCCGAGAGAGTTTCCGTGCGGTCGCCTGAACCTTTTAATAATTCCGCAATAGTGTTGTAGAGACTAGACAAATCCGCAGAACCGACCGATGCTCCCGAACTGTCGACCAGCGAACGGTTGTCAGTAAAACTATCCGTACCCAAAAGCTTATCCAACAATTCTTTTTGAGATGCAAGGTCTTGCGCCCCCGTAACATCGGTCGATGATTTCGGCCACATATTTTGGATCAAATTCCAGTATTCCCCGGTGCTGTCCAGCTTTAGGTTTTCTCCGTTCTTCGATACGGCCAGCAAAGGCAAAAACAAATCTTCGATTCCCTTGGTTGAGTCGATTCGGGCGGGCGCCAAAAAGTGAAGCGTCTCGCCGTCTTTTAAATTTTTAATTTGGATTGCAAAAGCTTGTGCGTCCGTCGGACCAGTTATTTTCGCTACTTGCTCGCCGCTTTTTATGTAAGATGTTAGATCGGGAAAAGTTTTGAGGTTTTTGTAATAATCGTTCTGTTGGAGCGATCCTTGCTCCGTTTCCAAAGCTAGTTTTTCTTTTTCCGTAACGCACTGGAACTGCCACCAACCTCCGGCATTCTCATATCCCACGGTTTTAATAACACTTTGGATTATTACCCAGCCTAGGATGATCAGAACGAAACCAACAATTCCGCTTTTCAAAAAATATTTTGATTTTTGCAGCCGGCTTTGATTACCGCCGTTAATCAGATAATTCACTCCGGCGATTACCAGCACCAGAACGGCTACCGCAAAACTCACTCCGAGAAAAAAATTGTACACGTTGCTGATTGTTTCCAAAAGAGAACACACTCCGCAGTCGCTGCCAGTACAACTGACAATAGAGTTTTCGGCAGCATGCACAATGTTGAATATATTCATTTTTGTATTTATTTATATTTCAAGACTATATTTCATGTTTCATTTATCATATTTCATGTACATGCCATGTGTCATATTACATATAGGTCAATGCTGCTAAAATGATAAATGAGATATGATATATTTATGAAATATGAAATGTGCAATATGAAACATTGGAATCAAGGATCATTTTTTATTCACAATTCTATACACTCCCACCCCTCCAACGAAAACGCCTAAAATTATGCCCACAATTATCCCCCACGGAAAAATTCCCAAATATTTATCGGCCAAATAGCCCAGGCCGATTCCGCCTAAAATTCCTCCTACTATTAAAATTGCTATTTGAAAACCTAGGACGATGTATTGCATGAATCATAAATTATCCCTCTAACCTCCCCTTAAGTCCCCTCTTTTGTAAGGAGGGGATAAACCGTGTCCTCCCCTTACAAAGGGGAGGTGGTCGCCTTGAGCGACCGGAGGGGTTTATCTGCCTCTAATATACTATTTCTTCTTCGCGTATTTCTCTTTGCGAATCAAATACAAATTCTCTTCGCTAATCTGTCTCTGAGTCCGGATCATATCGGCTACTAGGGCGAAAATTAGCAATTGGATACCCAATACAAGGAGAATACTCGCAAATGCCAGCCAGTTACGATAGGGAGTAATCTTAAAATCCTGAAAGTAATAAAAGAGAAAAACCACGAAAGTTAAAAACGAAAGAGATATCAAAATCAACGATGGAATTCCAAAAAATTTCAATGGTTTAGTGTCGCGCAGCATGCTGACAATAATTCTGGTCGAATTGAAAATAAATCGAAAGATACTGCCAGTCATTCGGGATTTTCGCTTCTCAAAATAAATAACTCTTACCGGAAGCCAGATTACATGGAAATTCTTAGACAACGCGTCAATTATAGTTTCTTGAGTGTAAGTGAAGGGATGATTCAAATTCAATTTCAAAAGCACTTCCCGGCCGTAAGCTCGGAACCCGCAGGTGAGATCGTCGATTTTTTGTCCCCAAAACATACCCACGATTTGAGCTCCCATTTGATTAAAAACTTTTTTCACCCAAGGCATATTCTCCGGGGCATGGTCTTTGCTTCCGGAAAAACGTGAAGCCACAACCATGTCAGCCTGCTTCTTTAACACTGGTTCTACCAAGCGGGGTATATCGTCAGGAGAAAATTGTCCGTCCGCATCAATATTAACCATAATGTCCGCCCCATTTTTCAAGGCTTTTTCTACTCCGGAACGAAAGGTGAGTCCCAATCCCCGATGGGGAAATCCGTAAACAAATTCCGCGCCGGCTTCTTTGGAAACTTTGACAGTATCGTCCTGCGATCCATCATCCGCTACTTGAACCTTTATTTTCACTCCATTTTTAAGTTCTCTTGGTATCGCTTTAATTACCGACCCGATCTTTTTGGCTTCATTGTAGGCGGGGATGTTGACGATTATTAGCATGTATGTGTAAATACAAATTATTAAATGTCTTTTTACTGTCTAACACGATAAATCCTAACTGAAAAGATCAAAGAGACAAAGAACAAAGTAAAAAGAAAGTGCAAATAAAAAACTACAAATGAATATCCGAAGTTGGATTTTTGAATTTCTTTGAAGTTTGTCCTTTGCTCTTTGGAGCTTATTTTTACTTTGTTCTTTAAAACTTTGTACTTTACCGCGTTATTCCGCTTCCGGCTGTTTATTCCCGAGCATTAACATCTTTTGCTTATCTTTAAGCCCCGATGTTTCAGCCTTCTCTTCATCGGAAACCTCAGCAACCAATTGAGTTTGTTCTGCAATTCTCTCTGCTCCGGTTTTCTTTTCCGCAAAAGCCCGACCGGCGATTTTGGCATTCTCCTCCGCTTGCTCTTTCGAAGGAGGCGGTTCTAATTTTTTGTTCTCCGCTTCCACAATCCCGACTTTGCCGGTGTCCACTCTCTTGCCCGCAAAAGCCCGACCGGCGATTTTATTCAAAAATTCCTGACCCAAACTGATCTGAGAGTGGGGAGCTTGGACTTCTTCAACGTGGAAAGGGCCTTGCATCTGAGCCTTGCCGATCGCTCTGATTGTTTCCGCCTGAATGGAAGCGCCGGCTCCACCGCCTTTGCCTAACTGTTTGGCAAATTCTCTGCCTAATTCCTTTTGGGAATTTTTATAAGCATCACCAATGGCTTTTACCGTGTCTTGCCGCATATTCTTTACTTCGCTCACCATTTCTTTGGACATTTGCATTAAGAACTGCTTGCCCGTCTCGTTGAAGCCAGAGTATTCTCCTTTTTCATTCTTTGTCAGCATAGCCTGAGGCGCCATAGTGCGTAAATCTTTTGGATCGATCTTAACGGCTTCTTTGGGTTTTTCGGCAACCTCGAATTTACTTTTTTTCTCGTTCCAAGACGCCACGTTCAAACTGGGATCTTTTTTCGATTCTCCTATCATTTTCAACTTTTCCGCTACTCGTCCCCCTTGGACCTCTCCAAAACTAGATTTCAAATACACCGCTAAATTTTCCGGATTGTAAGCTTTTCCTTGTTTGTTAAAATACTCCGGCAAAGCTCCCGTCCAAGCCAACTTGTAGATCTGCGCTTCCTTTTCGTTTAAATCTTTGGCTTGAAAATCAATTATTTTATTGTTCTGGGCACCCATTTCATTAAAGGTGCGACGAACGTTTTCCTGGGAATCGATTTGTTTGTTTATTTCCTGGTTCAAAGTTTTGGCGTCCCGCCAAAAACTACCGGTAGGAGCCGTTTGCGGTTCAAAACGTTTCCACAAAGTGCGCAAAAATTCACTGGGATTTTGAGCGCTCAAAGCCGCCATCTCACTCATTTCGCGAAGATCTCCCCCAATTTCACCTAGGTCCGCGCCTTTTCTCTTGGCATCGACAATGGAAAGCACCCGGCCGATAGCGGAAGGATTAAGCATTGATTCCAGAGCTTTTTTGGTAGCCTCAGTTTGAGTCTTAAGCGCTGGTTGAAAAGGTCTCTTGCCTCCGGCTTCGCCTCCCTTAAAAGGACCTTTCATGGTATCTTTTACTTGCAAAGGAGCACCCGTCCATTGATGTAAAATTTTTCCCGACCGTGCCTTGTCCAAAGCTGCTCCGCCTGAATCCACTAATTTTGTGATAACCTGCATACTTCTATCTCCTTTGGACAAATCTTTAAAGTAACCGACCACCTGGGTCGAGCCGGCAATAGAAAGCGAGCGGGAAAGAAAGATGCTCGCCCAAAGTAAAACCACCAAAAATAAATAGTCTAAAAAGCTTCCTGAATTAGAAAAAATAATGAAACTATCCGATCCGGCCATTGTCTGTTCAGCGGGAACATTTAAGTTTCCAGAAATAAAAACCGTTAAATATAGAAAGAAAAAGAGCAAAGGACCGGCAAAAGCGTAGCGCAAAAAGGCGTCCCACCATTTCAGGCTGGCCACTCGGGTGTGGGGCAAAACGTAAAGCGCCAGCGCCAAAGGAGAGAGAGTAAACAACAGCCACAGGCTGACCGTCCGGACAATCAGGAACAACGCTACCGCGAGAACCGTTATACCTAGAACAAACATCAGAATGGAGGCTAAAATCAGGTTGACATTCACTCGCGAAATCGTCCGGGTAATATTGTCGCCCAAGTTTCGAGTGACTGCATCTACGTCTCCCAGATCGGCCGTCCCGGTAAATTCTTGTAAAATCTTCGAATTTTCCTGGATGCTCCTTCCAATATTAGTGATCTGATCGGAAAATACTCCCATAATAATATGGGAGAAATCCAGCACTATGCCGGCAATGACTCCGCTAAAGTTAACCAATAGCGCCACTACGACAAGTTTTACCAACAGATACTTGTAATTATAGCTCTCGACTCGCAGGATAGTGCCGAAAGCAATAAACAGCAGAAAGATAATGAGAACGGTATTGCAAATATTTTTGACGATATTCCAACCGCTCCGATTGCTGCTTCCACTACTTGCTCCCGTTTCTTGTTTTCGATAAAATCCTCCCAGTTGGTCTTGGTAAAAACCGGTATCGGCCACTCTGGTCAAAATACTTTGGGAAGACTCCAAAACTACGCCAGCCGTCCATAACAAAGTTCTTAAACTGTAAGTAAGCCCGATAAGCTGGTCGTTGCCGGCAGTCGCGGCGCTCTTATCCCACGAACCATTGTTCATAACAGGAATAACGCTGTCCGCACTGGCCAAGGGTGGATCCTGAAACAAGTTCAGGATGACAACAAAAGATAACAGCATAAAAGCTGCCTTTTTGATATTAAGCCAGGAGAAAGATTTTATTTTGTTTTTTTCTTTCATTTAAATCAGTATAGTGTTTGTATTTTAGTGCAGATATTTAGGAATACAAAAAATAATTTTCAATACTTACCAATTTTCAATTTTCATTCAATTTGCAATTTTTAATTTTCAAATAAATTGACTTGGCAAAGAAATTTCGCATTTTAAAAATTTAATCATTGAAAATTGATTGAAAATTGTAAATTAAAAATTTAAAATTTGAGCAATATTTAGAAGCAGAGAAGTTGCTCCTCTTGAGAGAACTAAAAACTGCTTGTATGGTAAAAAGTAATGAGATACGCGGGTATCGTATAGTGGCTATTACTCCAGCCTTCCAAGCTGGTAAGACGGGTTCGACTCCCGTTACCCGCTCATAGCCAAATCAAAATTCAAAAATCAAAGTTTAAAATGACATATCAAAATTCAAAAAATCTCACCCAACTAAAAAACGACTTTCTGGAATATTTGGAAATTGAGCGCAATCGCGCGGCGAAGACGCTTAACAACTACAACCGCTATCTTGATAAATTCATCCGCTGGCTGGCAGAATATTCAAAGAAAGACGAGGTCGATCCAAAAGATATTACTGAAGATGTCATTAGAAAATATCGCGTTTATCTGAACCGGGTCGCCAAAGAAGGCAGTGTCCCCCTCAAGAAGATCACTCAGGACTATCACATAATCGCTTTGCGCGGTTTTTTAAAGTTTTTAGGAAAACATGAAATTAATGTTCCCGCTCCGGATAGAATTGAGCTGGGAAAAACCCACCGCAAAGAAATAGAATTTTTGGAAAAAAGCGAAGTCGAAAGACTATTGGAATCTCCCAAGGGAACCAGTTTGGAAAAATTGCGGGACAAAGCTATTTTAGAGATGCTTTTCTCGTCAGGATTACGGGTATCGGAATTGGTTTCTCTTAACCGCGAAAATTTTAGCCTGCAGAAAAATGAATTTACAGTAGAAGGTAAGGGAGATAAAAGAAGAGTGGTATTTTTATCGGAAGCTGCCCAGAAAGCTTTGTATCTTTATTTAAAGAAAAGACAAGATCCCGATCCCGCCCTTTTTGTCCGCCACCACCGAACCAAGAGGGACGATAATCTGCGCTTAAGCGTCAGGACGATTCAAAGAATCGTAAAAAAATACGCTGTAAGATCGGGAATCACAAAAGACATCCATCCCCACACCCTGCGCCATTCCTTTGCTACCGATCTCTTGCAAAACGGAGCCGACATCCGTTCCGTCCAGGCGCTTCTCGGCCACTCTTCAATCAGCACCACTCAGGTTTACACCCACATAACTGATAAGCACTTGAGAGAAATACATAAGGAATTCCACCGAAAGAAAAATAAAGAGTAACTACATTATTTTTCATTTTACATTTGGCATTTTTCATTAATTTTTCATTGATCATTTTGCATTTTAAGAAAGTGGTAAATGAAAAATGGTAAATTAATGCCAAATGATAAATGTTAAATGACAAATTATAAACCCTCTTGCCAACTTTTTTTAATCAATTTACTCTCAAAAAGTGCTTTTACCAAAATAAATTAACCGACTAAACCTATGGCTTTCTATTCTTTCGACAGCGCAGAAAATAAAAAAGATAAATTCAGTTTACTGAACAAGTCTGGAGACGGAAAAAGAAAGAAACTAAAGAAAATCTTGATTATATCCGGAGTCTTGCTTCTGTTACTCGGGGGTCTTTTCTATTACAAAGCATCGACCATCCTTGGAAAAATTTCCACCGGCAACAGCGGTTTATTGGGCGGTCTTTTGAAAAGCGAGGACGATTTGAAAGGCGTACAGGAGGGAAGAATTAATATATTGCTTTTAGGAATTCGAGGCACCAATATGCCGGGAGGCAGCAACCTGGCTGACACAATAATGCTTGTAAGCATTAAACCTAGCGAAAATAAAGTCGCGATGATCTCCATTCCTCGTGACCTGCATGTTGAAATTCCCGGGCACGGATCACGTAAAATTAATGCCGCCAATGTCTTAGGCGAAGAAGCGGGGAGAGGGAAAGGGATGGATCTTATAAAACAGGTAGTCGAAAATGTCACCGGAGTTCCTGTCCATTATGTTGTAAGTGGAAACTTCCAAGCTTTCAGAGAAATAGTCAATACTCTGGGCGGTATTACTGTTCATCTAGACAAGCCCTTTAGTGAAACTTCTCAGTTTGTTGAAGGTAATGAGTGCGGAGGAGTATTTTCTCTACCGGCAGGAGACTCTAAACTTAATGGCGATCAAGCTTTGTGTTATTCCCGGGCACGCTACAATACCAGCGATTTCGATCGAGCTAGACGCCAACAAGAAGTTTTAGTTTCTATTAAAGACAAGGCGCTTTCTCTGGGAACTTTAGCGGATTTTTCTAAAGTAAACGATATGGCAAATACTGTCGGAGACAATGTTATCACCACAATGGAACCATGGGAAATGCAAAAACTTTACGGAATCTACCAAAAAATGGAAAATCCTGGAATTATCCACAAGGTTTTTGACAACAGCTCCAATGGATTGCTTTATTCAACCACAATTGATACCAGTGATGGTCCCGCCTACATTCTACTGCCCAAAGGCAATAATTTCGACAAAATAAGGGAGGTTTGTCAAAATATTTTCAGCGAGGAAGCGGTAAATAACGTTATTCCTCCCCAGAACGAATACCAGCAGCAAATAAACGAACCCAAAACCCAGCAAGATTTGAAGAAGAGTTTGAAAAAGAATAGCAATGCAAACACCAACAGCAACGCTAACGCTAATTCCAACACCAATAGCAACAAAAACAGCAACAGCAACTCAAATAAGAATTCCAACAGCAATAAAAACTCTAACAAAAACGATAACAAAAAGAAGAATTAGCCAAACGTAATTCGTAATACGAATGAAATAAAAAGCCCCGCGGTTTCCCGTGGGGTTTTTCTGTTTTGGAGAAGCTGGTTAGCTTTTCTCGTAGTTTCTTCATCATCCTTTCAAAGTATCCTCCGCTAAATCTTGTGCTTTGACCTCCAAGCAAGGATTTCGGCTATTGCCAGCGCGACAATAGCCAAGACCAGAAGAGTCAAAAATACTTTCAGCCGAACCCCAAATACGTGGAGTATTTCCGGTTGACCGGCAAAGACGTTGCCAGGCGCTAGGAGTATCACGGACAATAGAACCGAAACTTTTGCTGGCAGAGTTTTACTGGCGTGAGACTGCGGCGAGATCCGTCTTCTCGCTACCCCCATAATCCACATGAAAGCCAGAAGGGCAAACGGCGGTACGAAAATCGCCACAAAAATCGCCATACCGTGATTACCCAAAGCCAGCCGATACGCACACTCAGTCCACCATTCCATCTCATTCTCCTCCTTCCTTTTCAAAAAAGCTAAGAAAATATCCCCACCAGATAGGCTCAAGTAGACATGTTAGGAGGGCAGCTGTCACAATAATGGGTATCGCCCATGCGTCATGGGACATCTCGACCGTCAGAGATTGCTGACCAGGCATGAGTTGCTCCTTTCTTTAGATTGTGTATACTCCAAAGAACCGCAAAGCAGTTCCCCCTATTGCTTCGATTAGCTACACATTTAGCAGAAAAGAACAAAAAATGCAATGAATTTTCATTGTTCCATAGTTTCATTGCTTCATTGTTAAAATGCCAAACTACCTCTGAATATTATTAACGTGTAACAAAACCCTCCTTCGCTAAAGCTTCGGAGGGCAAAGCAATAAAACAATGTGACAATAAAAACGACCTTTCCCGGAACATTCTATTGCCTTATGCTTTGAATATCTAAAATAATAAAATTCCGTAGGAACATAGCGCGCTATGTTCCTACCATAAACAATGAACAAACCCAAACTTTTATTAATCGACTCCAGCGCTTTGATTTACCGCGCTTTTTACGCTCTGCCTCCGCTTACAGACAAACAGGGGAGAGTGGTTAATGCAGTTTATGGTTTTATGTCGGCTTTCATCAATATTCTCAAACAGACCGAGCCCACCCACGTGATTTTTGCTTTCGATTCGCCCAAGCCCACGAAACGGGCAGAAAAATATGTGGATTATAAGGCCCACCGCGAAAAAGCCCCGGACGATCTTTACACTCAAATTCCTATTTCAAAAGAACTGGTAGGCAATCTTGGTTTTACAGAGCTGGAGAAAGCCGGCTACGAAGCCGATGATATTATCGCCACCTGCGCAAGAGAGTTTCTCAAAAAAAATTCCGACGGAGAAGTGATTGTTGCCACCGGCGATCTTGACACACTTCAGCTCGTAAGCCCTCGAACAAAAGTATTTGCCTTAAGCCGGGGAATAACCGAGTCTAAAATATACGACGAGAAAGCCGTGCAGGAACGCTTTGGCTTAGAACCTGACCAGATGAACGATTACAAAGCTCTATTCGGCGACCCTTCCGACAACATCAAGGGAGTCAAGGGAATCGGCAAAAAAACCGCTACCGAGCTATTGCAAAAATACAACACCCTGGAAGGTATTTACGAAAACTTGGAGAAATTAAAACCGCGTCTCAACGGACTATTGACCCAAGAAAAAGAGCAGGCGTTTTTGAGTAAAGAATTAGTTGTTCTAGAAGACAACGTACCGGTAGAATACGATTTGGGAAAAACAGCTTTTTCGGTGGAAGATTTTATTTCTAAAAAAGAACGTCTTGAAGAACTATCATTTAATTCTTTAGCAAAGAGAGTGACAGGGTTGGATAAAACTAGAAAAACAACCCCTCCGGCCACCCGCCGTGGCGGGCTGGCCACCTCCCCTCATCTGAGGGGAGAAAAAGACCTCTTCTCCCCCTCAGATGAGGGGGAGACTAAAGAGGGGGTTGATAAAAAAGATATTCAACTTATCAGTAGTCGAGCCGATCTTGAAAAATACACCCTTCCGGTGCTCGACAAGCACAGCCGTTTTGTCCTCTGGTTCAGCAAGAGTAATAAAAATTTATTCGTCGGTTCAATCGACAAAGATAAGCTGAAAGAAATTTATTCTATTTCCGATGATTTAGTACAGGACCTCAACAAACTCTTACCCAAAGAATCCCGAGGTTTTGGTTTCGACTTGAAAGAAATTGGCAAAGATATTTTTCCCGCTGTAAGAATAATTAAAAAAAGCGACGACCTGAAACTGATGGCCTATCTAATCCAGCCCCCGCTGATACGTAAATTTGGTTTTAAAGAAATTGTTTGGCACTTCTTGAAGGAACGTTGGGAAGAGCCTAAAAAACAATTGAATCTGCTAGAACAGCACGAAACCGGCTATAATTCTGAAAAAGTCAGCGAGCTGCTAAATATGCTAGCCGGACTCGTTCGAGAAATTGAAGACACTTTTGCGGAACAGCTAGAACATCAGAAAGACAGTCAGTTTATTTCGGAAATCTTTCCTACCATAAAAAGCAAGGTTAGAGAAAGATCGATTGAATTTGTTTATAATAAAATTGAAAAACCCCTAAGCGCGGTGTTGGGAGAAATGGAAATAGTCGGCGTTAAAATCGATCTCGATTTATTGGAAAAACTGCGCAAAAAAAACGCTGGCCGGATTGAAAAACTCAAAGAAGGGATTACGCGACTGGCAGGAAAAGAGTTTAATCTAGATTCACCCTCCCAACTGGCCGATGTGCTCTTTCGCGATTTACAAATTTCTTCAACCGATTCCAAGAGAGGAAAATCCGGCCATTATTCGACCGCTGCCGGCGTACTGGAAAAACTGCAAAACAAACACCCGATTATTTCTTCTTTGCTCGATTACCGGGAACAGCGTAAATTCCAGAGCACTTATTTGGACGTAATCCCCAAACTGATAAACAAAGAAACTGGCCGTTTGCACACCTCTTTTGATCAGACAGGCGCGGCCACTGGACGGCTTTCTTCGAATAATCCGAACTTGCAGAATATTCCTTTGCAACCGATCGATAAGGAAAATAATATCGGCTTACGGCACGCTTTCGTGGCAGAAGAAGGATTCAAACTAATTTCCTTAGATTATTCGCAGATTGAAATCAGATTGGCAGCCTATCTTTCCGGCGAAGAAAAATTAATCAAATCTTTTGAAAGAGGGGATGATATTCACCAGCAGACTGCGGCTTTTGTCAACCAAATTAATCCGGAGGAAGTAACAAAGAATATGCGTAACGCGGCTAAAGCTTTGAATTTCGGCGTTATTTACGGCATGAGCCCGTTCGGTTTTTCCCAATCATCCAAACTCCCGGAACACGAAGCGAGGACTTTCATCCATAATTATTTCCAAGAATTCCCCCGAATCGCCGAATATCTGGAAAATACCAAGCAATTCGCAAGAGAACACGGCTTCGTGGAAACAATTTTTGGACGCCGGCGCTACGTGCCGGAGGTGAATCTAGACAACCATATTCTTCGCCAAGCCGG